>Ga0206955_1269_pt1 | contig 12367 bp, 9 predicted proteins | sample Alteio_BWOrgHeat_34_FD_153247 | JGI IMG/M metagenome (GOLD analysis project Ga0206955, IMG submission 153247) | Enriched cells from forest soil in Barre Woods Harvard Forest LTER site, Petersham, Massachusetts, United States -... | ecosystem: Environmental > Terrestrial > Soil > Temperate forest > O...
AATGGGTGCAGCAGGAGCGCGTCTCGACGAAACTTGCACCAATAGTCGCTTCTGACACCGTATCACCGGCACTGTTTCCGGGCAACAGCTATAAAGTGGGCACGGGTTTGCATGATAGTTCGGCAGCGCTTATCCCCTATCTGATCAATTTTCATGAACCATTTGTTTTAATTTCAACCGGTACCTGGTGCATCAGCCTCAATCCGTTTAACAATTCGCCGCTGACGGCTAATGAACTTAAGAATGATTGTTTAAGTTATTTGCAATTTCAGGGTAAGCCTGTTAAGGCATCGAGGTTATTTTCGGGCTTTGAATATGAGCAAATGGTAAAACGCATCGCTGAATTTTTTAATAAAGATGAAATTAAGTACCGAAGTATTAACTTTAACCCCGAGATAATAAAACACATTAAGACAAGGCCGGTAGTGTTTCAAAATAGCGACGTCATAAGTAAAGAGTCTGTTTTTAAGATGCGGGACATGTCCGACTTTAAAAACGATCTGGAAGCTTATCACCAGTTAATGATTGATATGGTGCAACTACAGGCATTATCTACCAATCTGGTATTGAAAAACTCGCCGGTAAAAAGGATCTTTGTGGATGGTGGTTTTAGTAAAAATAGCGTTTATATGAATTTATTAGCTGCGGCATTCCCGCAAATGGAGGTATTTGCCGCCTCAATGGCCCAGGCTTCAGCAGTTGGGGCTGCATTGAGCATCCATCGCGAATGGAATAGTAAAACGATTCCCAATGACATCATCGGGTTAAAGTATTATTCAACTAATCAAAGCGCCGTTATATGAGGGTTGGATTATTTATACCCTGTTACGTAGATCAATTTTACCCGGACGCAGCAAAGGCCACCTTACAATTACTCGAAAAACTTGGCGTTGATGTAGTTTATCCTCCAAAGCAAACCTGCTGCGGGCAACCTATGGCAAATTCAGGATTTGAACATTTAACTGGTGGGTGCAATGAATTGTTCATCAAAAATTTTGCTGAATTTGACTATGTGGTAGCGCCTTCGGGCAGTTGCGTGTTACATATCCGGGAGCACCTTCATGACGATAAAAATCCAGAGGTCGCCGCTCAATTAAGCCACAAGGTTTATGAGCTGACTTCTTTTTTGACAGACATATTAAAGGTGACTTCCCTGCCGGCAAAGTTTCCGCATAAAGTAGGCGTTCATCAAAGCTGCCATGGGCAACGGGGGCTGCATCTTTCACAAATGAGCGAATTGGTAGCCCCTGAATTTTCAAAACCAGGTAGTCTTTTGAATATGGTTGAAGGAATTGAGATCGTCCCGCTAAACCGCATTGACGAATGCTGTGGATTTGGCGGAACATTTTGCGTTGCCGAAGAAGCCGTGTCATCAAAAATGGGAAAAGACCGGGTGGATGATCATTTACAGCACGGGGCGGAATTTATAACCGGCGTAGATATGTCATGCCTGATGCATATGGAAGGCATTTTGAACAGGCAGGGCAGTAAAGTTAAGGTGTTGCATATTGCGGAGATATTAAACGGCAGCCCCCTAACCCCCTAAAGGGGGAACAACTATTACATTTAATATGGAACAAGAAATAAAAGATCATGCAGCGCTATCGGATGTTTTTAACCAGGACGAGAACCGTGTCGACTGGCATGATGAAACGCTTTGGTGGATAAGGCAAAAACGCGATAAAGCCGTTCATCAGTTGCCCGAATGGGAAAGCCTGAGGGAAACTGCGTCGCAAATAAAAAACAATGTCCTCTCTGACCTAAACAAATATCTGCAGCAATTTGAAGCTAAGGCTACGGCCAATGGCATAAAAATCCACTGGGCAGCTGATGCCAGGGAGCATAACGAAATAGTGCTTAGCCTGTTGCTTTCAAAACAGGTTAAGCAGATGGTAAAAAGCAAATCGATGCTTACTGAAGAGTGTCATCTGAATGAATTTCTTGCAGAGAATGGTATCGATGTTATTGATTCTGACCTTGGCGAAAGAATAGTCCAGCTGGCGAAAGAGCCGCCAAGCCATATCGTTTTGCCCTGTATCCACAAAAAAAAGGAAGAGATTGGCGAACTTTTCCATATCCATTTAGGTACCCCGGCGGGTAATGCCGATCCACAGTTTTTAACAGAAACAGCAAGGCAGCATTTACGCGAAACGTTTTTAACGCGAAGAGCAGCGTTAACCGGAGTAAACTTCGCGGTAGCCGAAACCGGTGAATTTGTTGTTTGCACTAATGAAGGCAACGCCGATATGGGTGCGCACCTTGCCGATATACACATTGCCAGTATGGGTATTGAAAAAATCATCCCTGAAAGGAAACATCTTGGTGTGTTTTTAAGATTGCTTACCCGCAGCGCCACCGGACAGCCTATAACCACGTATTCCAGCCATTTCAGCAAACCGCGGCCCGGGCAGGAAATGCATATTATTATTGTTGATAATGGCCGCACTATACAATTAGGCCGGGAGGATTTCAGAAATTCATTAAAATGTATCCGCTGCGGGGCTTGCATGAACACCTGCCCGGTATATCGCCGGAGCGGCGGACACAGTTATCATAACGCCATATCGGGCCCCATTGGTTCTATCCTTGCGCCAAACCTGGATATGGAAAAATACGCCGACCTGCCTTTTGCGTCAACGCTTTGCGGCTCGTGCTCAAATGTTTGCCCGGTTAAAATAGATATCCATCAGCAATTGTATAAATGGCGGCAGGTAATTGTGAAAAACGGTTATGCCACTACCGCAAAAAAAGCATCGATGCGTTTGATGAGTTTTACACTGTCAACGCCTTCAGTCTATCATGCCGGCGGGAAAGCCGGAAGATGGGTTTTAAAACATGCACCCTTTGCTGTTAATAATAAATTTAATCCATGGTATAAACACCGCGACATGCCAGAGCCTCCAAGGGAATCATTCGGGGAATGGTACGCGAAAAACAAAACCGGCAAGTAATGAGCAGCAGAGATAAAATATTAACTGCGGTGGCAGCGAATCAACCCCAAAAGGTTAATTTGCCTGATATTGATTTTCTAAAAGGGCTTGCGGGAAATCACGCTGAGAAATTCATTGCAATACTAACTGCAATTGGTGGGAAAGCTATTGAAGTAAAAAGCTTTGACGATATTAAAGCTTATATAAAACAAGCCACCAGCCCCGGCAACCGCGTCGTTAGTACGTTTTCTGAAATCAGCGACTGCGTGGAGCTGATAAACAATTACCCAGGGTTGCCGCATGACTTACAGGATATAGAACTCGCCGTTATCGGCGCCGCGCTGGGTGTTGCCGAAAACGGTGCAGTTTGGGTGAAAGGTGATTTACTAAGCCAGAGAGTAGTGCCCTTTATTTGCCAGCACCTGGCCGTTGTGCTGAAAAAAGACGAAATAGTTGCCACCATGCACGATGCTTATGAAAAGATTGGCGATGAAGACTATGGCTTCAGTACATTCATCGCAGGCCCGTCTAAAACAGCTGATATCGAGCAGTCGCTGGTTTTGGGAGCGCACGGACCACGGACGATGACGGTTTTTATAATGAATGCCGGGGCGTAGTACAAAGTTCTTGTGCATAGAACAAAGCATGGCGCTTTACTCACTCAACTTCCTATAAAGTTAGACAAACGCAGCCATTGTAATCGTTACCCCTTCACATTCCGCATCCTTATCAGCGAAAAATTAAGAGTTGACCTGCTTACGGCGTCTGCATATTGGACGAGAGATGGTGTGAATCGCAATTCTACGTCTCTTTTTAACAATTCACCTATAACATCATTAACGGGGGTTATCGTTAAAGGCACAACAGGTTGGTATGAGACATAATACCCTGCACATGCATCAACTACTGCAAAATTATCTGCCGGAAACTCGTAGCAATACAAAATAGTTTCCCTTATCCGCCGGTACCAGCCAGATTCAACTATGATAACGTATGTTGCAGAGGTATATCCTTTAAACTTTTCTTTATCTGCCGCAATAGTCTCGGCTGTGGCATAATAAGTTACCCGCGGGCAATCCCTCGGCAACAGGTAATTGTGCAGCAAACGATCTTCTACAGCAAACACAACATCATCATTAACACCTGCAAACGCCGAAGGTGAAGGCCTGGGGTTAAATAGTTTTATACCAGGCTCTTCGCTGACATGAAAAAGCCGTTTTGAACTTTTTAACAAATCCTGATGATCTGATAGCATAGCCAATCTTATATAAAATTCGTATGCCGCCGCTATTTACCATTTTACAAATCGGTATTACACAGCGCCAGATGTAAAGTTAACTATCGCTGATAAACTATTTTACCGGCTACTATTGTAAAATTAACTTTTATATTACGTATATCGTCCGGGGCAATTGTGGTTGGATCGGCATCCAAAACGACCATATCCGCAAAAAAACCCGGCTGCAATTTACCCTTTTTGTTTTCTTCAAAAGTAGCGTAAGCGCCTGCGTAAGTATAGGCTTTAATCCCGTCTTCAGCATCAATACATTGATTAGCACCTATCACAATACCCTCTTTAGTTTTACGGGTAACGGCACTGCCAAGCCTGGGCATGGCCTGGTATGGCGATATAGGTGCATCCGAATGCAAGGCATAAACAATCCCCATATCCTGCGCGGTTTTGGTAGGATGCAGCATGCTGATACGTTCGGGGCCATAAACCAGCATTTTTTCGCCCAGCTCGTACATATAACAATGAAATACCGGCACAATGCCATCTTTTTTTATCCGGTCCAATATTCCCTGGTTGGTAATGCTGCAATGTTCAATTCGATGCCGCGGATCTGGCCGGGGATCAAGCTTCTGCGCGTTTTCTATCGCATTAATCACCATATCAATCTCCCTGTCGCCGTTTGAGTGGCAGGCTATCTGCCAGCCGGCATGGTGGATTTTGAAAAATAAACTATCCAACCCGGCCTGGCTCCGCACAGGCGGAATACCGTAGTAATCTTTTTTTCCGGTAACCGGGTTAATCATATCGTAAGGCTGATATAACCAGCAGGTTTTACCGCTTAATGAATTGCCATGAAAAACCTTAATGGTTGAGATCCGCAGATAGTCGGTATTCATTTGCGGTATTTTGCCGCTCAACACCTGATCAAGGTAGTCAACCCCAATAATCAGGTTAAAACGCATCGGGAAGCCTTCGGCAACAAGTTTGCGGTAAACACCGACTTTTTCAGGTGTAGTCCAGGCATCGCCAATGCTGGTTAAACCGCTTGCAAGTACTTTGTTAAAATATAAACGATAGCCCGCCATTTCCTGTTCTTCGGTAGGTTTTGGGGGATAAAGTATATTTTTTGCATGATGCAAATAACCCGCTGCCGCCTCTTTACAAATCCCATCGGGTTTGTTTGTGCCGTGGTAACGCTCAAAGGCGCCTCCGGCAGGGTCTTTCGTGTTTTCATTGATGCCATTTAACTCCATCAGGAATGAATTGGCTGCCGACAGATGTCCGCTTACATGCGTAATCAGGATGGGATGATCCGTTGATGCCCTATCCAGGCTATCGCGGATGGGTTGGCCCCCAAGTTTGGTTTCATTATAACCTACGCCACGTATCAGCATTCCTTTTGGCGTAATGGCCGCCTTCCGCCTTATTAAACTGATCAGGTTTTTCATGGAGCTTACTGTATCCAGTTCCAATGTTGCGTAAGGCTCCTCAAATGAGTAGACCGGCGCAGGATGCTGGTGAACATCATTAAAACCAGGGATAACGGTTTTGCCATTCAGTTGCACCACGCGCGTATCAGCACTTTTGTATTTTTCAATCTCGCCGGCCGTTCCAACTGCAAGTACATAGCCGTCCTTCATGGCAATCGCTTCGGCGCGATCTCCTTTTTGTTTTAATGTGATGATATTTCCTCCGGTTAAAATAAGATCAGCCTTTTGGGCATATATCCCTAAAGAGAATATATTTAAAAGAAAAAAAACAAATAGCTTTCTCATAATTGGTTATATTTTAGAACCCCGATAATTAAAAAACTATTCAAGGAATTTCTTTTTTAAAGTTGCGATTTTCGCATCGTCCAGGCCAATTTCGGTTCTCAAATAATTATCAACCGAACCATATTTCTTAATTATTGCATTAAAAGTTGCATCAAGGTCTTCCTTTTTTACACCGGCCATATCCGACGCAACCTCCGGATCTATATGCATAAATTTCACCATCTGGTTAACCATTTTTACATTCACATCTTTTCTATAATAATTTGAAGCAAGATAATCGCTCGTTATAGTTTCATACGGCACACCCAGGCTGTATAAAAACAAAGCTGCGCCAATGCCTGTCCGGTCTTTTCCGGCTGTGCAATGAAAAACAAGGCTCTGATCAACAGGTAAACCTAATAATTTAGCAAAAAAAGGTTTGTAACGGGCAGCCAGTGAGTCTGTTTTGCTATAATAGACCATCATTAATGAATCTCCGGCAGTACCTTTAGCATGGGCAATACTTTTCATCCAGTCATTCAGGCTGTTATTGCTTCCGGCAGGGCACAATATATAATCCATACCGGGATTAAGCTTATCAGGCGCCTGCGCCGACTCTTGTTTACCCCGCAGGTCCACGTCGTAATTAATTTTCTTTTCTTTAAGTATTTCAAGGTCAGCATCGGTTAATTTGCTTATATCCGCACTGCGGTAAACTTCGCCCCATTTAACGTGGTGGCCATCGGCGGTTGCATATCCCCCCAGGTCCCTGAAATTGGCAGCGCCCTGCAAAACCAAGTGTCTTTTGGCACTATCCGCTACCTGCGCATTTGAAATTGAATAAAGGCAAATGGCAGCAAATAATAAAAGGTATTTTTTCATGATTATTGAAATTAAGATGTTGCATCAAACTAAAAAAGCAGGGGCCCCGGCTAAAGTCCCCTGCTCAAAAGCAAAAATTTATTTTATCCTATTTTGTAAGCCAGGTATCTTTACTTACATCATCAACCCCACCAAACTGTGATTGAAGTGCGGCACTATAATTAGCAGTGTTACTGGTTGCCTCGGCTGCGGGATATTGCCAGCGACGTGGAATTGCGCCACTTGCTGTACCAATAGACCCTGCATTCCCCTGGCTCCATGCTGGTATGCCGTTGGGATAAGCCGTGCTAACTGATCTTCTCCATTCATAAAATGATTCCCAACCTGAATTAGCGAACATAGCCACATAGCGCTGTGTAAAAATCTGCGCTAAGCCGTTTGTATTATCACCTGCGTAGGCTACGTTAGCCATAAATTGTGGTAAGTTAACCGTTGTAGTACCAATAGTTACACCTTTTAAGTTTGCGATGGTAAGGGTTTCGCCATTGGTTATGCCGTAAATAGCAAGGGAGGCATTAATGCCATTATTATACCATGTTGTTGAAGTACCGGCTGTCCACCCCCTGTTAATTGCCTCGGCAATATTAAAACACAACTCAGGGTAACCAATAAATACAAACGGTTCGGCATTGGCACCGCTGTATGCCGCAGGTAGGGCAAAATAACGATTGTAGGCCAAATAAGAGTACTGACCAGCTGCCGCATTGGTATTAAGCGTAGGCACAGAAAGATTATCATCGGCCCCAACCCATGCTGTAAAATCACTAACAGCTTTACCTGCTGTAATTTGTTGTGGCGCAGGCGTGGCAACAACCATTAAACGCGGGTCCTGTGTTGAAGATGTTACGCTAACATAAGGCAAACCTACGCTCCCAAAATTATCATATGGTTGCAAACCTTCGCTAACAATGGCATAAGGGTTAAAGGCCTGGTTATATTTATACACGAGGTTGTCTGCATTACTGGTCATTATTGGGTATGTAGCCGGATTGCTTACAATCGTATTGAACTGTTGTGGTATGTTCAAATCCGCATTGTCTGTAGCCCTTTTGCTCAGGCTTATCAAAACGCGCAACCGATAAGTATTTATCAATTTTTGCCATTGCAGGTAAGTAAGTCCATATATGTCACCGGTATCAAAAGTTGCACCCGGACTTACAGCAACCAATGGAGTTAATAAGGTATTCGCGTTATCAAGCATAGCCAAAGCAGCTTTGTAAACATCGTGCTGAGTATCGTATTTCGGTTGTAAAATTGACGGGTTACCGGCTTGCGAAAACGGAATATCGCCCACACGTTGTGTTAGCCAAATACCTGCATAAGCTTTAAAAAACTGCCCGATTGCGTAATATTTGTTTGTTTGATTGCCTAATTGCTGAGTGGACTGAGTTTGCAGGGCAATCGCATATTTTAATATATCGTATGTAGTCTCTGAATTGCCGAAACCGTAACTGTTATTACCCCAGTAATAGGCATAATTTGACAAAGCAAACTGCTCGTTCTTGCTCGATTGAGAAAAGGGCTGTTCGTCACTTCTGATCAGGGTAGCGGTGAGGTGGTTCAGCAGCAATGACGATGGAATGGTACCAGTTGATGCCGCAACGTTAGGGTTGTCAATCAGGTCACCTTTCTGGCAGCCTGTAATGGATACCATGCCTATTGTTATCAATAGGGCTAATGGGATTAATGATTTTATTTTCATAAATTTCTTTTTAATCAATTAAACAATTTTTAGAAAGTTAAATGGAGGTTAAAGCCATAACGACGAGCTGTAGGGCTTGTAAGGTTCGTGCTGCCATCGTTACCAACCAAGCCTCTTGATGAAGCATCATAACCTGATGCATACTGATCAAGATCGATATCCTTTCTTGCTGCAAAGTATAATAAGTTCCTGCCTACTATAGAGAAGGTTACTTTTTTGATAAACGTGCGCGCTAACAAGTTTTCCGGCAATGAATAACCAATAGATGCTTCGCGTAATTTAGCATATGAGCGGCTAATCATATAGTATTCATCAAAGTTAGAGCCAAGACCGCTTGAAATATATGCCTGTGTTGTAACGGGAGTGGTATTTGGCGCAAATGTTAACTGACTAAGATTTGTAATAACGCCACCGGGACCGTAAACAGGGGTACCGCTGGCAATCACAACACCCGGGCCCACGTAAGATCCCTGGCCGCCATTACCTACTTTACCTGTGGTTTGTAACGAAGCCCAGTCTGCAGCACGGGCAACACCGTAAGCGCCTGAAGCCGATTCAATTGCTGTACCGCCATTCATCGCATGGTAGTAGGTGTAATCATATATTTTACCACCTATACGGCCATCAAACTGAATATTAAGCGAAAATCTTTTGTAGGTAAAATGATTAGTGATGCCAAAAGCGAAGTCAGGGTCTGCATGTCCTAATAAACCATAGTTTGCATTATTTTGCTGACCGGGCGCCTGTAAAGGTGCACCGCCGCTATTAATGATATCGCCATTGCCATCTCTGACAAATTTAGTACCATATATGTCGTCAAGTCTTTCTCCAATGGTATAATAATGTCCATTTTGGTAAATGCCATTTTGACCTGCGCTCACTGATTTCAGTGTTTCCTTATAAGTAGAATAATTTAAGTTGATATCCCAGTTCAAACCATCCTTATTTCTTAAGGGTGACCCTACTAACTCAATTTCAATACCATCTTTTTTGGTTGTTAATCCATTTAAAACTTCAACAGTGTTGGTAGTTGACGGGGCAACTGCTAATTGATAAATATTTGGCCCGTTGGTGGTTGTAAAATACGTAGCGTTTAAACCTAACCTGTTACCCAAAAACTTGGCATCGAAACCGGCCTCATACGATTGAACATCATATGGCTTGATATTGGCATTCGAGATAGAATTTGAAAGCTGAACCGAAGAAGTACCGTTATAATAGGTGGTAGCGGCAGACGGGCTTTGATTTGTATAAGTTGGTCCGTTATATGGTGTAAAGTATTCTGTTCCGTAACCCAATAAATTACCAACCGGACTTGAATTCCACAGGGCGCCCGATGCTGTTGATTGTAATGCATTGTAAGAACTACCGATTGTTGGAGCAGTTAATGCACCTTTAACGTCGGCAAATGAGCCACGTACTTTTAAGAAAGAAATAAATTCAGGTAATTTTACATAATCATTTATCACTGAACTTACTGAAACCGAAGGATAAAAGAAAGTATTGCTACCTGAAGGCAGTGTTGAAACATTATCAACACGACCGGTAGCATTAATGTTGATGTAATTTTTATAACCCAAATCAAGTGAATAGTACGCGCTGTTAACCTGCATTTTTGAGTTGAAGTTATACGCTAAAATGGTTGATGTGTTATCCAGGTTGTATACGTTTGGTAAAGAAAGGTCTTTTGTGGTTTCCCAATCAGATAAATACCTGAAAGAACGTTCGTTACCACCTACCAAAGCATTAAAATTAAAGCCTCCGAATTTATGTTTATAGTTTAAGTTTAAATCCGTGTTGTTTTCTAACAAATTACGGTCATCCTGCCTGTAATCGCCGTACCAGCCAAAATAATACCATGGCAAATACTGGTTTAAGTTAGCCGAAGACGGTACTTCTTCAGTATTCTGATCGTTATAGGTATCTAAAGATGTGCGTAGCCTTACATTTAAATCGTCAGTAAATTTGTAGGTAAAGGCCAAAGATCCATAAATAGACTGGTTGTTACGGCCACGCAGCCATTTCTCGGCCTGGAAATACGGGTTATTCTCACGGCCATATTCCTGTGCATACTGTACCAGGTTAGGTACCCCCTGCGGGCCCTGGTAAATGTTTTTCAGTTCGTTGATCGGATAGTCAGATGAACCGTAAACAAAAAACTCATAGATATAGCTGTTAGGGCCATAATTGGCGTCGGGGACGTTTGGAGAATATTGCTCGCTCAGGTTTAAGTCAGCATCCACACGCAATTTTGGTGTGATATCGTAACCTGCGGTCAACTTAAAGTTATCAATATTCAATTTTGTATTGGGGAAATCGCCTTGTTCGAAGGTATGACCATAAGATACGTGAATATCATAATTTGATCCACTGGCAGAAACCGAAAGTGAGTTTGTGCTTACAATACCTGTTTGTACAAATGCATTAAAATTATTTATACCACGGGCCAGCCACGGAGTAGGTGTTCTTACACCTGTAACAGTATTATAGGGGCTGTCAAACTGTTGCACAGGTTGTCCGTCAAATTGAGGGCCCCATTCTGGTAAACGTTGATTATTATCATATAACTGGTTACCATAGCTATAGGTAAAGTTTGTACCACGACCGTACTGATATTGGTCTTTTGGAAGGGCAAGGAAACCTTTCTCAAATTCAGTGGTACTGTTGTAATCAATCTGCCATCCTTTTTTGTCTTTAGTACCTTTTTTTGTGGTAATGATGATTGCTCCGTTAATACCGCGGAAACCGTAAAGCGCAGCTGCGTTAGGGCCTTTCAAAATGGTATACGTTTCGATATCGTCAGGGTTAAAATCATAAGTGTTGGATTCAACCGGTTCGCCGTCAACAACGTACAAAATGTCCATACTACCACGCAAAACCACGGTAGGCGTACCAAACATTTCGTTACTGGCGCCAATAGATAAACCTGCAACTTTACCCGCCAGCGAGTTTAACGGATTTGGGTCTCTTCCTACTGTTAACTCATCACCGTTGATTTGTGACTGGGAATAACCAAGTTTCTGAAACTCCTTTTTTACACCCAGGGCGGTAACCACCACTTCATTCAGTGATTTGGTGTCCTGAACCAATTGTACCGAAATGTAAGTTTCGTTTACAACTATTTCCTGGGTAATAAAACCTATTGATTTAACAACAAGTGTCTGTCCTTTGTCGACGGAAATGGTGAATCGTCCTTCGACACCCGTAATAGTACCCTTGTCGGTACCCTTAATAAAAACACTTGCCCCGGGCAAAGGTTGGTTATTGTTGTCCAGAACAATACCCCTTACCGGGAGGTTTTGCGCAAACATTTTGCCGCAAAACGCAAACACAATTACCAGTGTTAACAGTAACCGCGAAAATCTGAGTAAATTTTGTTTCATGTGATTTTAATTTATCTGCAACAAAACTATCCCGGCAGTATTATGAAATTGTGCGTAGAATAACAACAAAAAGTTAACAAATACTAAACAAACGAATAAAAAATAGACAATTGTTAATAAGAATTTTCCTCAATGAAAATAAATTCGCCAGGCGACATTTTGCCTGCCGTTTGCGAAGATGCATTTGGTGAAAATTTCAGAAAATTTTCAGGAGTTATTAAAGGTGCGCGGGGTTGCGACTGTTACAGGTAAACAATACCCGGTTATAATCAGGGATTTATGCCCGGGTATTGTTTACGGGGGTTAAAGTGAATATTTAATTTTTCTGCTGAAAGGATGCTTCCTGACCTTTGCATATTTAGCAAGCATTGACAAATTGTGGCTTACACTTTTATGAAGCCTTTGAAGCTCCAGTTCAGGTTCAAAATCATGAATGGCTTCCACAATCTCATCCACTAACATTGGTTTAGCTTCCTGGTGAA
>Ga0206955_1271_pt1 | contig 12236 bp, 11 predicted proteins | sample Alteio_BWOrgHeat_34_FD_153247 | JGI IMG/M metagenome (GOLD analysis project Ga0206955, IMG submission 153247) | Enriched cells from forest soil in Barre Woods Harvard Forest LTER site, Petersham, Massachusetts, United States -... | ecosystem: Environmental > Terrestrial > Soil > Temperate forest >...
ACCCGATCCATATATCAACCCAATGGGTGCAAAAGGTATGGGCGAGATAGCCACCATCGGCGTAGCCGCAGCCTTAGCCAACGCTGTATTCAATGCCACTGGTAAACGGGTAAGGGATTTGCCTATTACGCCTGATAAGTTGGTGTAAGATGTTGTAAAGTTGAAAGGTTGTAAAGTTGGAATGTTAGGGTTGGAGCTAAAACAACCTTGCAACATTTCAACTTTACAACCTTTCAACAATTCTAAAAACCCCCTGTTGCGCCGCCGCCGCCGAAATCGCCGCCGCCGAATTTTATGCCATTGTCAGCCGGTGCGGTTGGGGTATCGGCAAATGAGTTGGCTACCAACAAGGATTCCACTTTTATTTCATCGGCTTTAATGTCCTCATCAATATCGTCTTTGGTAAAACCATGTTTTGGTGTTTTAAGGTAGCGCGTGACTCCGTAAACCAAAGCCAGTATGGCTAACCCTGCAATGGTAAATTCTACATCAACGGGCAGCAGGTGGTAATAATTTTTATAGGTGATAACCGCCGCGGCAACTAAAACCATGCCGGTACGCAGAAATAGTTTGCTTTTTTGCTTTAACCCAAGCGCGATAAATACAAAAGGGATTAACATTGTCCACAGCCAAAAAAAAGCGCCGAAAGGTATAGCGGTCTGGTAGCTGCTATCAATTCCTTTCAGGTCGTCGCCCAATACCCGCACCACATAGTAATTTCCGGCAGCGTAAAACACCAACAAGGCTACAATCTGTGCAATAAGCAAGCTGTTTTGATAATTAACAACTGCCTTTTTGATTTTGTAATGAGATAATCGCCAGAAAACAAATATGCTGCCTAACATCATTACAAAAGGAGCAGTGTCCATTGCCATTGAACCGGCTTTTGTCCAGCCAAACAGTATCATTGCAAAAAAAGAGCCGGCACAAAAAGCGGCAGCCAGCGTATCATCAAAACGAAGCGTTAACCAAAGGCTTACTATAAATGCAATTTCCGACAAAAACAATTTATCATCCCTGCCCGAATCCCCATAGATTAAGAAAAATACTGTTGCTGAAAAAACTATCCCTGATATCACCAGTAAGGCGTCATCAACCCCTGAACGGTAGTGGAATTTAAAACGAACTATCAGTTCTAAAGCCGTGTAACTCAACACCGAAAGGAAACAGAACCAGCCGGCACTCTCTGCAGACGAACCGGCCATCAATGATAATAAAGCATAGGTAAAACCTACAATAACAATGGTTAGTATAAACAAGCCGATGCGGCCCAACAGGTTAGGGGTATAAAAACCATCTTTATATTTTTCGGTAACAGTTGTAAACTCTTGCGGGGTAATGTTCCCTTTTTTCAGCTCATTTTTCAGCTGCTCCCGGATCCGCAGGTTGGCCAGCCAGGTTTTATTATAACTGATCATGCTGTTTTAATTTTTTGTTAAAATGGATCAATAATAAAACCAGCCCCAATGCCGAGATGATAAAATACATAAAGATGAGCCCCACGGCGCCGGTATTGTAACCAGGCGAAAGCATCCGGATCACCAGGCTGCTTATGGCAACATAGCTGTACAATATCATCAGCAGCAAAAAGTAAAACGAATGGTGCTTAATGGCGTCCTTATAAAGGAAGAACGAAACGATCCCTATCCCCAACAGCCAAAGCAGTGCATAAAGGAAATCATAAAAGTGAAAATAGCCAGCCAGCAGTGAAATATAAAGCGCGTGTACGCCGTAGTGCTGGTAACTGAATTTAAAGTGTTTTTTGAAGTTGAAATAATTAGTCGCAATAGCTTTTACGATCAGCACCAGGCCCAATCCCAGATAGGTATAAATGATGGCTGTGCTGTTAAAATCATATTTCTCCAGCAGGTCACTGGGCGTAACGGTAACGCCCATCCAAACGGCCAAACTTGCAATGGCCATGTTCAAAACCCCCAGTTGATCAAAGTAATAGGCGATGAAAAACAGCACCAGCATCGGCACAAAAGTTGCCATGCCATAATGCGTGCCAAAAACTTTGTACTGGTACTGCAGGTAACCGGCAAAAATCACAAAACTGGTGGCTGCCAGCAGTAAAATATAGTTAAAAGCGGTATTCGGGGAGTTTACTTTAGATGTGCTAAAAGGCAGTTTGTACTTAAAACAATATACAAAACAACCCACACTAATTAATGCAATAAACAGCAACACAAACACATGGCCTATGCTGTCAATGTTCTCGTAAACCAATAAGCCAAGGCCGGTGGTAAGCAGTAAAATGCCCACGTAAAGCAACGTCTTTATTTCCCAGTGGATTGAAAAAAGCGGATTTGCATCTTTTTGTTTTATTTTTTCAAAAGACTCATTGCTGATCAACCCCTCGGCAAGCAGGGTATCATAAAGTGTTTCGTCCGCCATAATTGTATAAGGCCCTGTTGGGTTCACTTATCAAGTATAGTAAATTAGTTGGAATTAGTTAGAATTTGTTGTGAGGTTGGAATGTTAGGCTGAAGCGTTTATACAACCTTGCAACTTTTCAACTTTGCAATAACCTGATTTATCAAGTATAAATAAAGATTACGGGTGTCGCGGGTATCTGTTGGAGGAGTAGGCTATTAATTTAATAACCTTGCAACATTTCAACTTTACAACATTCCAACAACCTATCTAAAATTTAAGATTTTCCTTTAGCCAGGCCTGAACTTCTTCTTGTTTGGTAATATCTGCGGGGAGTTTATCGTGGATGAGTTTTTCCATTTTATTGCCTGTATTGGAGAACCGGTAATCCCAAAGGGACATTAACCTGTTAATCAGGTAAACCATTTCATTGCCTTCTTCTTTGTTAAAAATGGTATCGTCAGGTTTGCCTGTCACGCGCGGATCATGCTGTACATAGGTAGTCCATTTGTAGTCGGAATAATGCAGATTTTTTCGTGAGAACAGGATCATAAAAAGTCGATTTTGCTAAAATTACTGAAAATCAATGAGATTTGGGTGACTATTTGAATATAGCGCACTATTTATCGAATTATCTTAACGGACACCGGATTATCAATTATCCCAAATTTCTACAGCTTGTTGCCAGCATTTCTACAGAATACATTCCTATTATTGAATAATAAACACAAACTATGAAAAAGACATTGTTATCGGCAGTTGTTATTCTATTAATGGCAGGAAGCCTGAAGGCGCAGGATATCAAATCTAAAGACGTACCTGCTGTCGTGAAATCGGCACTATCAAAAAAGTATCCAGAGGCCACCAAAGTAGGCTGGGAAAAAGAAAAAGGCAATTATGAAGCAAATTGGGGTGGCAAATCCGGCGAAGATAATTCTGTACAGTTTACACCAGGGGGAGAATTTGTTGAAATTGTAAAAGCTATCACTGTAACTGACCTGCCAAAAAATGTTGCCCCTTATGTAAAAGCCCACTATAAAGGTGCAAAAATAAGCGAAGCCGGCAGGGTGACGGATGCAGCAGGAAAGATGACGTACGAAGCCGAAGTTAAAGGCGGAGACCTGATTTTCGACGAAAACGGAAATTTTCTGAAGAAGGATTAATCTCTAAGGGACAGCTTTTATTACCAGCCCTTTAACTGTTTAATATACGCTGTCAGCTCACCAGCGATCAACTTGTGTTCGTCCATATCCGGATGGCCGCCGCAGCCGTTATGGTATTGGCGCTGGAAGAAGAATCTGTACACTTTTTTATCACCCCCTGCATTTAAATTGCCGGTTATAGCCGTCAAATAACGTTGAAGAACTGTGGTTAGGGTATTGTCTCCCATAGGGCTGATAAGGCAAATAATGTCCGCTTTGAGATAATGTTTCCTGATGGCCCTGATAAAGTTTACATACGTACTGCAAAACAAGGTGGAGTCCTGTTTTGGTCCGTCATTTTGTCCCAGGCAAATGGTAACCACATCGGGTTTGTAATTATTAAAATTCCAATTAATAGTATCGCCGCGCAAAAATACTTTATCGAAGATCTGCGGCATCACCACATTCATATCGCAACAGCTGTGCACCAGGCCCACACCTGCCTGTGCAGTTAACTGCCATTGTGCATCCAGGTTTCTTGACGTAAGTGCGCCATAGCTCATATAGGCGTTATGCTGATCGTACCATTGCCCCTTGTCACAGGGGACTGCTGAAAGGTCCATCCCGGTACCGCTGGTGATGGAGTCGCCGAAATATTCAATTTTACGCCTGGGTTTGGCAGGCAATGGCAGCAGCTTTTCGCATTTAAAACCTAAAAAATCAATATACCCGTTGTTTGATTCCGTGTCTTTACAGACCAGTATAGTATGTTCGCCGTCTGAAAGGCCATCCGGAACGCTGAGCTCATTTACTTTATCCGTTAATTCTACCCGGTAGGGATTTTTTCCGTCGATCACTATCTCCAGGTAGTTATGGTTGGTCCCACCTGCTTCATCGTTTATGAGCATCACGCATTTTGAGCCTTTAAACTTCGCAGTAATGTAAACGCCCGGCGCCCAGATCCGTGGTTTCTGAGGGTTTGAAAAATCTATTCTGCCAACATATTGAATATTGGCATTATCGGCAGTAAACAATTTCAGATCAGCATGCTTTTTTGCATTCGCTATTGAGATACAAAAAAACACGAATGCCAACAGGTAAAAGGTGCGTTTCATGATGAGCTTTCCTGGTGTAAACTTAGATAAAATAGCAGCGCCAAATTAGTACTATTATAACGTTTATTGAGGGGTTTTTAAATTGGCTTGCATAAAAAAAGCGTCCGGAAAATCCTGGACGCTTTAAATATCGTGCAAAAATTAACTTTAATTTTGGCTGGGTTCATCAGATGGAAGACCTACAACCTTATAGGTTTTAAGGCCCTTGTCATCTACCATTTCCTGGTAGTAAACCCCGTCAGGAGATACCCATAATTTTTGACCGCTCACTTTTATTTTCCTGCAATCAGCTGGCAACTGGGTTACAATATCGCCCATTTGAGGCCCTTGCGGCTGGTCGTCATTCTGAACATTGTCGGTATTTAAAACACCGTCTTTACCGGCAACCATATAAACAACGGTTCCATCATCTTTGGTAACGGCCTGGTAGTAAACACCATCAGCTTCGTAATATTGCTGACCATTGATCACAATAGATTGTGCTTTATCAGGTAAAGATGTTATTTCGGCGCCAATAGGGGGTTCAACAACGGTATATTCTTCGTTATCATAAGTATAAAACAAACCATTGCAGAAATAATACTGGTAATCGCCCCAGAAGAAAGGGTAATAGCCATAAGGTAAAATCCGGCACCTGAAACCAAGATTTACACCGTAATAGGTGTTATAATAACCGTGATTATAATGATAATAACCATGGTCGCCCCAATAACTGCCGTGTCCGTAACCAATCCTTGGGGCTGAACGGTATGCAGTGGCTGCAAATGCTGATGTACCGGGAGCGGCGCCAATACGCGGAGATACCACGCCTGTACGTTGTGGATAGCCGTAATTACCTCTTACAGCGATGCCGTTACGTGGTGCATACCCATAATTGCCTCTTACGGCAACACCCTGGCGGTTAACATAAGTATTTGTCCGTTGCGGCTGTACGCTTGTTCCGCGTTGAGCATTACCTGATGACGGCCTGGAAACATTTGAACTGCTTACTGAAGGCCTGCTAACAGCAGCGCCGCCGCCACCTGACGGCCTTGAACTTGAAACGCTGCTTCCGCCGGAAGAATGGCTACTGCCGCCACCACCACTATTGGTGGTGCGCTGGGCACCAGCTGTGCCGGCAACAACCAGGCACAACAATGCACCTGAAGCTGTGTAAAGTAATTTTTTATATAGTGTTTTCATGACTTTATGTTATAAAAGTAAGTGTTAGGATAATCGTTAGACAATAAGGCAACAAAAAGGTTTAATGCAACATTGTAACAAATATTGGATAAATGTAATTAAAAAAATAAATAATTACCTCACCCAAATGCGAATGTTACAAAACGCTAAAACACCGATAATATTTCATAACCCGCTCCGCCACTAACTGGCTGTGCCCAATTTACAGCTGTTTATCTGCCCAAAATAGCGGTTCGTCCAATTTTATGCTGATATTTAAACTGGTTAAGCCAGCTTTGTTGTATGGAGGGTTTTGAAAATAGATATTTTAACGGGTCGGTTGCTAAAATAAATTTGACTTACGGGTTAATAGGCCTGAGTATAGGATTACTGGTAAGTGCATTTGAATCGGCAATAAATGATAAATTGCTTCCGCTAAATGACATTATATCAACGCTGATCTTTAGTACAATTATCACATTAACCATCACTGATTCCATTTACCTTTTCTCCCGTTTCTGGCGCTCGAAAAAAAGGCCCATGCGGTATTTTATATTTGTTTTTTACGGCTGTAGTTTATTGGGTATGCTAATGGGTATAGAGTTATCATACCTGGTGATCGCACTTATTTTTCATGTACCCTTTCATTTTTTAAGCCACTTCAGAGATTACCGATCCAACTTTTTGGTGGTGATCGTTGTGAGTACGATCATTTATTTCTACCGGGCGCAACGGGCAACCATGACTGCGCGCCTCAAAGAAAAAGAACTTGCCCTGGTTAAAGCTAAGCAATCAATTACACAGGCCGAATTACAAACGCTGCAATCAAAAATAAACCCGCACTTTTTGTATAATTCGCTTAACTCTATTGCCAGTCTCATCCACCAGGATGCCGATAAAGCGGAAGATATGACATTGAAGCTATCCCGGTTATTCAGGTACAGTATCAATTCACCAAAGGAAAATATGGCACAGGTAACAGAGGAGATGGAAATAGTAAATACTTACCTTGAAATTGAAAAGGTGCGGTTCGGCGACAGGTTAAATTTTATAACACATATTGATGAATCGGTTAAGCGTATTTTGGTGCCGCGCTTTTTAATACAGCCCCTGGTTGAAAACGCTTTGAAGCATGGGCTTAATGATATGGCTGCAAATGGTGAATTGAAAATTAATATAAAAGAAGAAGGTGAATATATTTCGATCACAATTGCCGACAATGGCAAGCCGTTCTCTGCTGAACTGGATATGGGTTACGGCCTGCAAAGCACCTATGATAAACTATCCTTGTTGTACAGCGAAAATTACCAGGTACAAATAACTAATACACCCGAAAAATATATCAGACTTATAATTCCGGCCACAAAATGATGAAAACCTGGAAGACTTTAATAATTGATGATGAGCAGTTGGCACGCCAGCGCCTTGCCCGCTTGTTAGAGACTTATGAAGATATTCATATTATTGGCGAAGCCGTAAACGGACAGGATGGACTGGAGAAAACAGAAAAACTACTCCCCGATCTTATTTTTTTAGATGTTGAAATGCCGGTATTTAACGGGTTTGAAATGCTCAGGCAATTGGTTCATCAACCTAAAGTTATTTTCACTACCGCTTATGATCAGTACGCCATTAAAGCTTTTGAGGAAGAAACCATTGATTATTTATTAAAGCCGGTTGAAAAAGAACGGCTGGAAAAAACCATCAAAAAATTGCGGCAAAACCAATATCAGCCCGCCGCTTTTTTACCGCTTGAAGCCTTGTTGAAACACCTGCAGGTTAAAAAAGAAATTAAGACATTAACGGTAAAGATTGGCGATAAAATATTGCTGGTAAAACTGGACAACATCATTTATATTGATGCAGAAGATAAATATGTTTTCCTGCATACTGCTGATGGGAAAAAACACCTGACTGATTTTACGATTAACTCACTGGAAGAAAAACTACCCGAACAGTTTGTAAAGATCCACCGCGGTTATATTATTAATAGTGACTATATCAAAGAGATCAGGAAGAGCTTTAACGGTGCTTTTGTTTTTGTGATGAACGACAAGGAAAATACCAGGCTAAGTTCCAGCCGGGCATCGGCACAAACATTGCGCGAAAGGTTTAATATTTAGCACACAGCACAAAAGGGGTAAATGCCTAAAAAACATCTTCGGCAATAAAAATATAAGGCCGGTGAAAACAAATGGTGAAAAAACCGTCGCCGGTGGTTTGATATTGCTTACTATTTATTTTTTTTAATCCATTTAAAACCAGGTCATCGGCCTCGTCGAGTATTTTAACAGTTTCGCCGGCCTGCTTCCACTTGCTAAAGCCGGACACTATCGGATATATTTTTTCATGGCCGTTAAAAATAACCAGGTTTATTTTATGGGCGAAATGCCCGTAGTCTTCCAGCTTAAGTTCCTCTGTAATGATATTCACCGCCGAATACTCATTATCCGCCAGGAATTCCAGTGCTGCGTCACTTAAATTGCATTCCCCGCACGACATCAGCTTAACGTCTGACTGTAGTATTTCATCCGCACCATCAGTGATAATCCAGTCTATCTTTATCCCCCTTGAAACCAAATTTTCGGCGGTTTGGGCAGTAGCAATCACCGTAGGGCTCCACTCAAGCAGCTGCCCGAGCATTTCTTCAGGAAAATTATCAAGCCCGAGCACTAGCAATGCGGGTTCCTGTTTTTCGCGGACGATGTGGTGGGATGACATGGTATTTTGTTGTCTGAATCAGAATTTACAGAATTTTAGGATTAACAGAATTTCCTGCTGCCGATTTTTAACCTTGTATTTTAAAAATCCTGCTATTCTGTCTGAATCAGAATTAACAAAATTTTACCCAGCCGATTTTTAAAATTGCATCTTGAAAGTTCTATAATTCTGTAAATTCTGATTCAGACCAAATATACTAATATATCTTCTGATAAATCTCTTTTAAAGCGGCTACCGGATCGGGCGACAGGTTTACTGCTGCCGACACGGCTATTCCATAAATACCGGTTTCCATCAATTTGGCTGCATCAGTTATTTGAATGCCGCCAACTGCAATAACCGGGATCTCAATATCAGGGTGTTGCTTCAATTCGCGATAGCCATCAAAACCAAGCAGCGGTTCGTTATTGGGTTTAGTATCGGTATGTGCAAAGGGGCCATAGCCGCAATAATCAACTACGCCGGTAGCCTGAACGTGTTTTAACCTTTTGATGTTTGTTGCCGAAGCTCAAAGGGTTTTATCCGCACCGATGGCCTTTCGGATCACCTTAAAATCGGCATCAAAATCTTCAATATGTACACCTTGTGCATCCACCCGCTCCAACAGGTGGTAATGATTGGTAAGGATGAGTGTAGCACCCCATTCATCGCATATTTCGGCTATCTCATCAATCTCATCAATCAATTCGTCATCCGGCTTAGTTAAGCAGCGGTACTGGATCCAGTTGGCTCCGGCTTCGCAAGCCATCATTACCTGTTTGATATGGCTGCGATCAGGCAGATCCTGCGTTAAATAATGAAATTTGGATATGTATTTCTTCATAGCTTCGAGTCGGAAAGTCCGGAAGTCCGGAAAGTCCGAAAGATTATTATTTCTTATTTATAAACAGCACTAAATCAAAAGGCTTTTTCGTCTTTCGGACTTTCGGTCTTTACTGACTTTCGGACTTCTTCAACACCTCACTTATCGGTTGCCCGATGCTGCCGTTTGGCGCCTGGATGTGTAATAAGGCGGCGATGGTTGCGGCAATATCTGTCATATGTGTTTCGCGGGTGAGGCTGCCATGCTGGATGCCCCAGCCCATAAACACCAGCGGGATATGGTTATCATAAGGGTTCCAGGTACCATGCGTGGTGCCTGTCGGGCCGCTGTCGCCCGAGCCATGACCGGTAAACCAGGCAGGGTCAAGGATGATCTGTATCGCGCCGCTGTTTTTGATATTGTAACCGTTAATAATACGGCTGCGTAATTGCTCGGGAATATTTGCTGTTGCCGCTTTATCCATATCAACGGCATAAGCAACGTAAGGTAATTTTTGCAGGTAGGCAATGCAATCCTGTTTAATGGCATCCTCATTCAACTTATCCTGCTTTATTGCTGCGTAGTTCAGGTTAACCTGGTAGTTTCCCAGGTTAAGAACCACCCTTTTTTCATTATATTTATCTTCAAGATATTTATTCAGATCCTTTAAAGTCGCGCCATCGTCCCAAACGCCTGCGGGGATATTATGATCATTTAAAAAAGCGGTATTGTGTGCCGCACCATGATCCGCAGTTAAGAAAACAGTATAATTCCCTTTACCAACTTTGGCATCCAGATAAACTAAAAAGTTGGCGATGTCACGATCCAAACGCAGGTAGGTATCTTCAATCTCAACGGCGTTAACCCCAAACTGGTGGCCGATATAATCAGGCGATGACAAACTTACCGCCAGGAAATCTGTTACCGGGTGCTGCCCCAATTCTTCACCATTAATGGCGGCAACGGCCAGGTCCAGCGTAAAGGTATTGCCATAAGGGGTTGAGCGGATCAACCCTAAATTGCCTTTATACATCCCCGAAGTTTTTACGGGCAGGGTTGGTGCGGTCATGCCCTTAAATTTACCTTCATATTTGGTACTGTCAGCAGTGCTTTGCAGGTAGGTATCTTTAGGATAAAGGGTATTCCAATCCAGTTTTAAATAATTTTCAGCCAGTTTCTGATCGTTAAAATCCTTTACCCATTGCGGCAAGTCCTTCATATAATAGGTGCTGGTGATCCAGTTACCAGTTTTATCGTCAAACCAATACGCTGCATTTGCAGTGTGCCCGGCGGGTAAGATGCCGCCGCGGTCTTTTAAGGCGATGCCGATTACTTTTGAGCGGAAATTGGTAGCCAGGCGAAGTTCATCTGTAACAGTAGTCACCAATAAGTTTCTTGGTGACATTTGCCCTGCTTTTGAATCGCTCCCAACGGTTTGTACGGAAGTATCTTCTGTACAATACATCGATTTCCCGGTGGCCTGGATAATAAAATCATTTCCGGCTATGCCATGAATTGACGGCACCGAGCCGGTATAAATGCAGCTATGGCCGGGGCCGGTAAATGTTGGTATATAATCAACCTGGGTATTTTCGCAGCTGAAGCCCTGGTTTAATAAGCGTTTAAAGCCATTATCCTGGTAACGGTCGTAATACCGGTACAGGTAATCCCAGCGCATTTGGTCTACAACTATACCCACAACCAGTTTTGGGCGGGGGAGTTCAGTGGTAGTGGCAGTGGCAGTAGTAGTAGCAGGTGCAGTGTGTGTTAAAATCTTTTTCTTTTTTGTTTGTGCCGATACGGAAACGGCAGCAAAAGCGAATACTATGACAAGTAAATGTTTGATCTTCATTCTAAATGATTAAGTAGCCAAATATCTGCAAAGCAATTAAATTTCAATGTGATATTTTTGTTAACAATGATTTGATTTGGATTTCACCGATTAAGGGATGATTACACCGATTTTTTTGACGATTAAAAATATTACAAGAACGTTAGTAAAGAATGCTGGCTTGCGGTATGTAGATCCCGCCAAACCTGGTTGATCTCAGATTCGGTATTTGCCGCAATTAAGCCGCAATAAGGGTAAAGCTGGTCGACACCTTCCCTCGCTGTTTTAGCGAGTATCCGGCTTGTTTTGCTCACTGCCTCCATTGCTTTGTTATCAACGACATCGCTTGCCGGTAATGTAACCCACGATTGATCAACTGCCTGATAAAATGACTTTCGGGCTTTATCTATTTTATTTTGCTGTTTAACCAATAGCGTTTTGACTAAATTCTTCTGCGGTAGGGACAGTTTTTCTTGTTCCTGTTTCTCAGCAAAAATATCCCTACACAAATCCATAAAATGAATAGCCATGCCCGAAATGTTTGCGGTCAGGGTTGTCTCGGCTAATTGTAAAAAAGGATATTGATATAAAGGAGTATTAACGATAGCTGCATTGGGGTCAATCTTAAAACAATGACTATGGCCTACCTCTAAGTCCTGTACTTCAAAGGCATCGCTGCCCGTAGCCACCATACCCGTATATTTCCATGCCGGCAAAATCTTTACCTTGCTGCGCTCAAATATAAAAGGCAATATCAAAGGGCTGCCATCTTCATTTAACACCACTTCATCGCCATTTTTGATGATGCAATTGGCCGTAAAATGGGTGGCGAGGTGCGCCCCGCTGGCATATTTCCATTTGCCACTTATTTTGTATCCGTTTGGAGTGATGGTTGCTTCACCAGTCGCCGCACCGCTGCCGGCCAGGCATACATCCATCGATCCAAATATTTCAGTCGCCAGTTCTTTAGCTATAAAACCGCCAAACCAACCCGCGCCGCAACATAAAGTAACCACCCAGCCGAGGCTCCCGTTTGCCCAACTGATGCTTTCTTCCAGGCGAACCAGCTCCGGCAAAGATTTTTCGAG
>Ga0206955_1272_pt1 | contig 12211 bp, 11 predicted proteins | sample Alteio_BWOrgHeat_34_FD_153247 | JGI IMG/M metagenome (GOLD analysis project Ga0206955, IMG submission 153247) | Enriched cells from forest soil in Barre Woods Harvard Forest LTER site, Petersham, Massachusetts, United States -... | ecosystem: Environmental > Terrestrial > Soil > Temperate forest >...
AACATTACCCCATATTTGATTGCGCCAATAAATGCGGCGCCAAAGGCGAACGTTATATCCACTCGCATGGCCACATTAAAATGATGGCGGCGGCGCAGCCGTTCCTGTCGGGCGCTATTTCCAAAACCATTAACCTGCCTAATGAGGCCAAGGTAGATGAGATCAAAGATTGTTACGAACTGTCATGGCGTTTGGGCTTAAAAGCCAATGCGCTTTATCGCGATGGTTGTAAATTATCGCAGCCGTTGTCCACCAGGTCGGATGTGAAAGAAGATAAAGAAGAAGTTTCAGAAGACAAGTTGGAAACCGTTGAAGAGGTTTTGGGCAAAGCGGCCAATGTTAAACTAAGCGATCTTTCGCCCGAGCAGGTGATAGAAGCCGCCATGGCCATTATGGAAAAATCGAAAGATACCGCCTTTATGCGTCAGCTGAGCCGCGTGGTTCAAAAGAAAGTATTGCCATTTAAACGACGCGGCTATACCCAAAAAGCGATCATCGACGGGCAAACTGTTTATGTACGCACCGGGGAATATGAAGACGGCACTTTGGGTGAGATCTTTGTAGATATGCACAAAGAGGGCGCCACCTTCCGCTCGCTGATGAACTGTTTTGCCATTGCCGTTTCAGTTGGCTTGCAGTATGGTGTGCCGCTGGAAGAATATGTAGAGAAATTTACCTTTACCCGTTTTGAACCGGCAGGTATGGTGGTTGGCCATGCCAATATTAAAAGCGCGACCAGTATTATCGATTATATCTTCAGGATGCTGGGTTATGAATACCAGGACCGTACCGACCTGGTGCATGTAATTACCGAACAAAACGGAATTACCGGCAACCCGCAGATGATAGACGATGATGTGAATACTGATGAAACAAATGTATATCACCCGGTTAGTAAGGTAGCAGTGGCAGTGGACAGTAGCAGTCCAAAGCACTATAAGGTTGATATAACCATGGGTGTGCAAAGCGATGCCCCGGCATGCAACACCTGCGGACACACCACCGTACGCTCAGGCACTTGTTACAAGTGTTTGAACTGCGGTAATTCGATGGGATGTTCTTAGGGAGGTGAAAGGATAAAGGCGAAAGGCAAAAAGGCCTGTGCAGTGAGCATAATAACTAATAAACGGTCACAGCCATGCAGTCAATGACTAATGACAAATGACCAATGACAAACAAGGCGTTTTGTGTTCAGTTTTATAGTTTAATTTTAGTGAGCCCCGGGAGTAGTGCACCGGGGCTTTTTTATCCCAGATTTTATTGATTAACTGATTGCACTGATGGGCCAAGCTTATTCGCTGCCGCAAGCGTCCCGCTTGTGGCCCGCGTTCAGGTAACCGCATGACGAGTTTAGAATGTTTTTGGCACGGTTATATTTTGTGTTTTTAGTTTGATAGTGCTTTGTAGACGTAGTTTTTGTAGAGGACGATTATAAGTAAATGCGCTCCGAAACTATGGATGATTATGGAATAAAGGGGGGTGATGGAAGTTATTGGCAGTTTTGGCCGGTTTATCTGTTGTGGAATGCGGTTACCCAAACGCTGACTACCTAAACGCGGGCCACAAGCGGGACGCTTGCGGCAGCGGCGAATTGCTGGAGGGCGGGATAGAATAAAAGCGCCTGGCCCGTCAATGACCGGTACTTGAACAATTCGTTGCCTTAACCGGCAAAAATGCCGGTTAATTCAAAATCATCTTTTTATATTGATTGGGGCTGATCCCGACTTCTTTTTTAAATAACCTGGAGAAGTAAGGCAGATTATCGAACCCAAGGGAATAAGCGGTTTCGGCAATATTATTGTCGGACCCTGTGAGCAGGTTTTTTGCTTCAGCGATCAAAAATATGTGGATCAGTTCGATAGCCGTTTTGCCGGTCTCCTGTTTTAAAATATCGCTCAGGTAGCGCGACGACAAATTAAGTTGCGAAGCCATCATCGTTACCGAAGGAAGGCCTTTTTGCTGTAGCGAGCCATTGTCAAAATAGGCAGCCAGCGACTTGTTAAATTTAGAAACCACCTTCCCCGACAGATCAGTACGGTTAATGAACTGCCTTTTATAAAAACGCTGCGAATATTTCAATATCGAATCGATGTGCCCCAGTATAATTTCGCGGCTGTATTCGTCCTGGTTGTTGTAGTATTCGGTTTCTATTTTGCTGTACAGATCCCAAATGATCTTCTCCTCATTGGGGGATAGATGGAGGGCCTCGTTTGCTTCGTATTCAAAAAAGTTATATTTCTTTATTTCTGAATGCAGCGGGTGCCCGTTTATGAAATCCTCGTGAAAATAAATGAGAAAGCCGTCTTCTTCAAATTCCAGGTTGTCCAGCTTAACTACCTGCCGTGGTTTTACGAACGACATCGACCCATTCTCGTGATCGTATTTTGTGCGGCCATACAAAAACATGCCCGAGATCAGCTTTTTAAACCCGATCACATAAAAATCACCGGTAAATTCTGTTTCACCTATTGAACAAACGTTCTTACACCTGAACAAGCTTAACAATGGGTTTTCGGGTGCGGGGAAACCATTGGCACGATGCAATTCGGCAAGACTTTTAAAGTGCTTCATATCAGTACAATATTAACAAAATCCATCCGCCTATGGCGGATGGATTTTGTCAGGTGAATTACATATTAAATTGACGCTGCGTTCAGCTTATTTGCCGTGCGCGGCTGTGGCCACATCGGCCCATTCGTTCCAGGTAGCCAAACGGCTATCATAAACCTGTTTAGCCCAGGGCAACGCAACTTTACCCAAAAACAGGCGCAAAGGAGGTTGTTTGCTATCCACCAGTTTTAGTACCGCAGCAGCCGTTGCTTCCGGGTTGCCAAAGGTATCATCAGTTATCCCAGCCTGGAAAGCCGCTTTTACCGGGTTGTACTCGTCCATTGGGGAGGTATTAACCGCCGAAGCGCCTGCCCAGTCGGTTGCAAAGCCGTTTGGTTCAATCAGCGTAACGTTAATTCCGAAACCTTTTACTTCTGTTGCCAGTGTTTCGCTTAAACCTTCCACCGCAAATTTGGAGGCATTGTAGAGGCCCAGCACGGGCAAGGTAGCCACGCCCAATACGCTTGATAATTGGACGATATGGCCGTATCCTTGTTTACGCATTACCGGTAAAACTGCCTGTGTTACCCATAGCAAACCAAAAAAATTGGTTTCTATCTGGTCGCGGGCTTCCTGTTCGCTGGTTTCTTCAATTGCGCCAAAAAGACCATAGCCGGCGTTATTGATTAATACATCAATCGAGCCAAAATGTACCGTTGCTTTTTTAACTGCCGTAAAGCAATCGGCCCTGTTATTCACATCTAACTGAAGGGGGAGAATTTGTTTTCCATAAGTATTAATCAGCCCGGATAAATCAGCCAGGTTCCGTGCGGTAGCTGCCACATTATCGCCGCGCTTTAAAAAAGCCTCGGCCCAGATCTTTCCGAACCCGCGGGAAGCACCTGTTATAAAAATTGTCTTTGCCATTTTTTTAGTTGTTAAATTATAGGTCAAAGTTATCCCGGGCAGTGCAGAACAATTTATACAAAAGTGGGGAATGCAGATACATAATAACGGGATAATCACTGGCCAATGACTTTCATGCATTGTTGGACCTTGTAAAAGGGTTTTGGATGATATTGATTAAATTTCAATTACTATATTTGTATATGAGCAACTGGAAAGAACGTATAACCACCAATCCCGCACAATGCGGCGGGAGGCCTTGTATCCGGGGTATGCGCATTCGTGTTGTGGATGTGCTCGATTTGCTTGCCGCAGGTTTAACGCAGGAACAAGTATTGGAAGAATTACCCGACCTGGAAACCCAGGATATTGAAGCCGCCCTAAAATACGCCGGCAGCAAACTTGATCATCCTGTTATCGCGGCATGACTATTTGGGTAGATGCTCAACTTTCCCCTTCTATAGCTAAGTGGATTAGTGCTAACTTTCCAGGGTTAACTGCTACGGCCTTGCGTTCAATGGCATTGCAGGATGATAACGACTATGATATTTTTCGCAAAGCCCGAAAGGCCAAAGCAATTGTAATGAGCAAGGATTACGACTTTGTGAAGTTGATAGAAATTTACGGCGTGCCGCCTAAATTGATCTGGATCACATGCGGCAATACTTCAAATGCCCGCCTTTGTGATATTTTAAGCACCTCTCTTCAGCAGGCAATTGATTTATTGCAAAGTGGTGAAAGCATTGTTGAAATAAGTGATAAAAATGTTTGATATCCTCGACAAATACAAAAACAACGGTCATTTCTTTTTCAGGCCGACTGACTCGCTGGAGGAAGTGTGCAACGCCCCTGATAACAAAAATGGCGTGTATATAGTTTATCAATTAAAAGACGGACATGTCGACATGGTTTACATCGGGGCGTCGGGCATACGAGAAATCCTGATCGTAAAGGATTCGTTGTTTGGCTTAAAGCATTGCATAATAAATGGGATAGGGCAACAAAGTGAACCAAGAACCCAGGCGTGGCCGCTAAAAATGCTGGCCGAAGGTATTGAAGCCTTAGATATTTACTGGTACGTTACCTATTCAGGCTCTTTAAAGCACCACCCCGGAGGCGTTCAGTCCATGCTTCTCTTTCAATATTCCCAAATATATGACGAGTTTCCGCGATGGAATGACAAAATTAAGCATCGTAGAAAACGGGACTGGTAGGGCGGGTGTTGATTTGAAATTATGCGGCATCTGATGCTTTGCTTCGTTTTCGCTGCCGCAAGCGTCCCGCTTGTGGCCCGCGTTCCGGTAACCACATGACAAGTTTAGGACGATGTTTTTGGCACGGCTATATTTTGTGCTTTAGCTTGAATGAGCCCCGCAAACGGAGATTTTGTTGAAAATGACTATACATCATTATAATCCGGAACTGTGGATTATTATTTAATAAAGAGGTCGACGAAAGTTATAAGTGGTTATGACTCGTTTATCTATCAATCATATCGCGCGGTTACCCAAACGCTGACTACCTAAACGCGGGCCACAAGCGGGACGCTTGCGGCAGCGAGGGAAATAGGAAAGAGAATTGTTTTAGAAGAACAACATGGAAAAGAACGGGCAAATTATGGCGAGCAGATATTAAAAGAATTATCCAAAAACCTCACCGTCGAATTTGGCCGGGGGTTTTCGTACGCCAACCTTTATAATATGAGGCAATTTTATACCCTGTATGCCGAGGATGGAATATTCTACACGCTGTGTAGAAATTTGAGTTGGAGCCACAACAGGCTAATCATGCGTATTGATGATCCGAAAGCGCGGCAATATTATCTAAAAGAAGCTGCTGATCAGCAATGGAGTGTTCGGGTGCTTGAGCGAAATATCGATACGTTATATTATCAGCGGTTACTCTCTACCAGAAACATAAAACCTGACATGGCGGAGACTGAGGACAATAAGTCACCCGATATACGTCATTTTACCAAAGATCCGTATGTTTTTGAGTTCTTAAATATACCCGAACCCAACTATTTTTCAGAGCAAACAATCGAAAAAACACTATTGAAAATCTGCAAAAGTTTTTAATGGAATTGGGCAAGGGATTTTCGTTTGTCGGCAGCCAATATCGCATTAGCAGCGAAATAGAACATTTTTATATCGACCTGGTTTTTTACAATTACATTTTAAAATGTTTTGTTCTTTTTGATTTAAAGATCGGCAAACTCACCCATCAGGACATCGGACAAATGGATATGTACCGCCGGATGTTCGATGATTTAAAGAAACCCGAAGGCGATTTGCCAACTATAGGCATCATTTTGTGTACCGAAAAAAGTGAAACCGTAGTGAAATATTCAATAATGAGCGATACACCCCAATTGTTCGCAACAAAATATATGCCTTATTTACCCACCGAACAAGAATTGATTGATGAAATAGAAAACGAAAAGCTACGGTTTAATCTATTAAAATAAATCCGTAAATCGGTTGACATTCTAAACGCCGACTATTTGAATGCGGGCTACAAGCAAGACTCTCGCGGCAGAGCAGAATTTTTATAGACAAACACTTAAGTTCTTTTCCGAATTTCGGTATAAACTTAACCTTATAGCTCATTCAACAATTCGTCTGCGTCACGGGCTTCCAATTTGCCAGACAACACCAGGTTCATTGCGTCAACTGATTCCTTGATGTCTTCCATTATTTTCGCCTTGTAAGGTGTAAGTGGTTTGGTTTTTACATAAAAAAATCATTTAACAGCGCCAATAGCGCCGCCGCCTTACTTTCTTTAACATCCAATACAAAATTTATAATAACAAAAATACAAAATTCACCGCATTTTAACACGAATTTGAGGCTTAAAACGACCAAATTCCAATTGGATTTACCCGTTTTGAAGGCCCTATTTTACTGATTAACAGCTGTTTTTCGTTAAAAAAGCGTTAGGCCTGTTAGGTGGTGTTATGTATGTTAGGTTAACACTATCCTGTTGCTTCTCTGCTACATCATCTTTGCATCATTTCCTTATAACCACCTCATTATATTCACGTTATATTATCAAATACACAACGCTATTTGTGTAAATTCTTTGTTGAATTACTTTCAGTTTATAAAAATTCCCTAACTTGGATGTTGCTAAGCAAACTATCTTATGGAAAAAGAAAAGAACCATTCCCGGCCAGTGGAGGAATCGGACGTTAAGGATAATTCACGCCGCGATTTTCTTAAAAAATCGGCTTTGATGACCGCTGTGGCCCTAACCCCGGTTGCCGCGTCCAAAGCTGCCGAAATGCACATTGATGAGCGCATAGCGGAGGTTTTTGAAAAAATGCCACTCAATGTGGAGATCAACGGCATAGCCCATAACCTGATGGTAGAACCACGCAGCACCCTGCTGGATATCCTGCGCGAACAGCTGGACCTTACCGGCACCAAAAAAGGCTGCGACCTTGGCCAGTGCGGCGCCTGCACCGTGCATGTGGACGGTCACCGCGTAAACAGCTGCCTCACGTTAGGCATTATGGTGAACGGCAAAAAGGTAACCACTATTGAGGGCCTCGCCAAAGGCAACCAATTGCACCCCATGCAGGAAGCCTTTTTGAAACACGACGGCTTCCAGTGCGGGTATTGTACGCCGGGGCAAATCATGTCGGCGGTGGCCTGCGTACGCGAGGGTCATGCCAATTCGGAGCACGAGATCCGCGAGTACATGAGCGGTAATATTTGCCGCTGCGGTGCCTACCCCAATATTGTTAACGCTATACAGGAAGTGAAGGAAGGAGGAATGGCGATATGAAACAGTTTCAATACCAACGCGCATCAACACAGCAAGGCGTGTTAGAAGCCATTAACAAACCGGGCACCAAGATCATCGCCGGCGGCACCAATTTGGTTGACCATATGAAACACGGCCTCATCGCCCCGGATAAACTGGTGGATATTACCCACCTGCCCCTAAAGGGTATTAACCCAACAAAAACAGGCCTTCATTTGGGCACGCTGGCGCTAAACAGTGTTGTGTCCGAAGATGCTTTGGTTTTGCAAAAGCAGCCATTGCTCAGCATGGCTTTAAAAGCAGGGGCATCGCCACAATTGCGCAATATGGCAACGGTTGGCGGCAATATCATGCAGCGCACCCGCTGTACTTATTTTTACGATACCACCATGCCCTGCAACAAACGCGAACCGGGGACAGGCTGCGGCGCTATGGAAGGCTACAACCGCATGCATGCCATTTTTGGCGCAAGCGATAAATGTATAGCCGTACACCCCAGCGATATGTGCGTGGCATTAGCCGCTTTGGATGCTACGGTGATAGTAGCGGGCAAAAAAGGCGAAAGACGCATCCCTTTTAACGAATTCCACCGTCTGCCGGATGATCATCCCGAACTGGACAACCACCTGGCAAAAGACGAAATGATCATCGGCGTTGATATCCCTGATAATAACTTTGCCAAAAACAGCTACTACCTTAAGGTCCGCGACAGGCAATCTTACGCCTTCGCCCTGGTTTCGGTAGCGGCGGCTTTGGATCTGAGCGGCGGCACCATCAAAAAGGCCCGTCTGGCGATGGGTGGTGTGGCACATAAGCCATGGCGCTTATTTGAGGCCGAAAAGTTTATGGAAGGCAAACCTGTATCCGAAGATACCTTTAAACAAGCAGCACAAATAGCCATGCAGGGCGCAAAAGCATATGAATACAATGCCTTTAAACTGAAACTGGCCCCGGCAAGTATTGTTGAGGCTTTGAGGCACGCTGCCGGAATAGCGTAAATTTTGTTGCAATGTTGAAAGGTTGTACTGTTGTTTTGATGCCAACCAGATACGATAACCTTTCAACTTTACAACATTTCAACTTTACAACATTCCAACTTTACAACAGCAAAATGAACAAAAGAACATTAAATCATCCAAAATCATCTACCGGCATGAGCCGGGTTGACGGGCGCTTAAAAGTTACCGGCGGAGCAAAGTACGCAGCGGAATTTAATGTTAAGGGTTTAGCATACGGAGTTCTGGTTGGGGCTACAATCGCCAAAGGAACCATCCGTTCCATTGATTCCAAACGGGCCGAAAATGCGCCGGGTGTGCTGGCCGTAATCAGTCATTTAAACTGCCCTAAAATACCGGGCTACCCTGCCGAACCGGCAAAAGCACCCATCAAGATCTTTTATGATGATAAAGTATTGTATTACGGGCATGCCGTGACCCTTGTAATTGCCGATACTTTTGAGCGCGCACAATACGCAGCTTCACTAATAAAAGTGGAGTATAATGCCGAAAAACATATCACCAGTTTAAAAGATAATTTAAGCGCGGCTGTTGCTCCGCATGATGATGCCGAGTTTAAAAGAGGCGACCCGGATGCCTGGCAATCAGCGCCGATTAAGGTGGAACAGGAATATATTTTACCCAGCGAAGTACATAACCCCATGGAACTGCACGCCATTGTGGCCCGCTGGGATGCGCCCGATAAAATAACCGTTTGGGATAAAACCCAGGGGGTAAAGGATACCCAAAGCAATATTGCCCGGATCTTCGGTATCCCGGTTGAAAATGTGCAGGTGAACTCCAAATTTGTGGGCGGGGCATTTGGCGGCGCCCTGCAGGTTTGGCAACATGAAGTAGCGGCAATTATTGGCGCAAAGGTTGTAAAACGCCCGGTTAAGTTAATGCTTACCCGTGCCGACATGTTCACTTCGGTGGGTTACCGTCCGCTTACATGGCAAAAAATAGGCATCGGCGCAACGGCTGATGGCAAGCTGGTAGGCATTAATCATAAGGCTGTTGGACAAACCTCTACCTATGAGGATTTTGCGGAAGGCCCTGCGGACGTAAGCCGCCAGTTATATGCCTCCCCGAGTGCTTATACCAGTAATAAAATTCTGTCGCTGGATGTTGGCTCGCCCACCTGGATGCGCGGCCCCGGTCCGGCTACCGGAACGTTCGCGCTGGAGTCGGCAATGGATGAACTTTCTTATAAACTAAATATCGACCCAATAAAACTGCGCGAGATCAATTATGCCGAAATGGACCCCGAAAGCGGAAAACCATTCTCGGGTAAAAACTTGAAGGAAGCCTATAAAATGGGTGCGGAAAATATTGGCTGGCATAACCGCAGTCAAAAAGCCGGTTCAGTGACAGAAGATGGCTGGCTGGTTGGTTACGGCATGTCGGGCGGTGTGTTTGGGGCCGATAGGGAACCAGCATCGGTCAAAGCCATTATGACCGCAGGTGGCACCCTGATTTTACAAACTGCTGTAAGCGATATCGGCCCGGGAACGGCTACCATGGCGGTTACCGTAGCAGCTGAAACAATGGGCATACCTGTTGAAAATATTCGGTTTGATCTGGGTGATTCGGCTCTGCCCAACGCGCCCCAACAGGGCGGCTCAACCATCACCTCAAGTGTTGGCTCGGCGGTAATGCTGGCTTGCAATGCCCTGAAAGAAAAATTTCAGCAGTTGATTGGAAACGGCGGAACAGATAAGCCAAACTATGTGGCCATATTAAAACAGCACAACCTGCCGAAACTGGAAGTAAGTATCGATTCAAAGGCAGGCGCTGAGGTGGATAAATATGCCATGTACTCCTGGTCGGTACATTTTGTGAAGACGCTGGTAAACCCGCTGACGGGCGTTGTAAAACTGGATAAGGTTACCTGTGTAGCTGATTCGGGTCGCATTATCAGCCCTAAAACAGCCCGCAGTCAAATCATCGGCGGGGCAATAATGGGTATCGGCATGGCCCTGATGGAAGAAACCGTTATTGATAACCGCTATGGTAAAGTGATGAATGCCAGTTTCGCAGATTACCATGTACCCGTTAACGCGGACATCCCGCAGATAGAGGCCCTGTTTGTAAATATCCCCGACTATAATATCAATCCGCTCGGCGCTAAGGGCATGGGCGAGATCGCCTTAATAGGTATGGCTGCGGCCGTTGCCAATGCAGTATACAATGCAACAGGGAAACGAGTAAGAGAGCTACCAATAACTCCCGATAAATTGGTCGAATGGGGTGTGTTGAGTTAAGTTGTGAGGGTTGTAAGCGTTATAGTTGTTGTAAAGGTTGGAATGAGTTAAAAGTGTTGGAATTGTTTTAGAGTGATATTGTCATCGGGCGCTATTAAAAATGACTTAATGACCCAATGACCTAATGACCAATAAATACCATGGAAAACAAAATCGCAAAAAAGCCATCGTCTACCGATGGATTGAGCCGTGTGGATGGCCGGTTAAAGGTTACCGGGAAAGCCAAATATTCTGCCGAGTATAATACCAAAGGCATGGTGTACGCCGTGCTGGCCGGGAGTACCATTACCAGCGGAACTATTAAAAGTATTGATACCAAAAAGGCCGAAAGTGCGCCGGGGGTTATCTCGGTGATCACTTATTTAAATGCGCCGAAAATTCCGGGATACCAGGATAGCCCGGGCCAGGGAAAAGGAAACCTGAAGATATTTTACGACGAAAAGATCTATTTTAACGGGCAGCCGGTAGCCATGGTGCTCGCAGATACTTTTGAGCGGGCGCAATTTGCCGCCGGACTGATAGCGGTAACCTATAGCCAAACGCCGTTTGAAACCCAGCTGACAAAAAACCTGGACAAGGGCGTATCGCCGCACAATGCCAAGGATTATTTGAGGGGGCAGGAGGAGGCTTATAAAACCGCGCCTGTAAAAATTGAGCAGGAATACCTGGTGCCCACCAATGTACACAACCCCATGGAGCTGCATGCCATTATCGCCAACTGGGACGGCGACGACAAGGTAACCGTTTATGATAAAACCCAGGGTGTTGTAAGCACCCAACGCAATATTGCCCAGGCATTTAAGCTACAACCGGCCAATGTGCAGGTTACCGCACCCTTTGTGGGCGGTGCATTCGGGGCCGCTTTACGTACCTGGCCACATGAAATTGCCGCTGTAATGGCTGCAAAACTGGTTAAAAAACCAGTTAAATTGGTTTTAAGCCGTGCCGATATGTTCACGGCCGTGGGATACCGGCCGCATACCTGGCAAAAGATAGGGCTGGGGGCTACCGCGGATGGGAAACTGGTTGGCATCAGTCACCAGGCTACCGGGCAAACCTCCGTTTATGAAGATTTTACCGAAGGGGTAGTTAATATCAGCCAGCTGATGTATGCCTGCCCCAATGTTGATACCAAATACAGGCTTGTCTCCTTAAATGTAAATACGCCCACCCCCATGCGCGGGCCGGGCGAAGCAACAGGAGCAATCGCTTTAGAGTGCGGCATGGATGAACTTGCATACGCGCTTAATATCGATCCGATAGAGCTGCGCCTGCGCAATTATGCCGATACCGACCCGTTGAGCGGCAAACCATACTCGAGCAAGTTTTTAAGCGATGCCTATAAACTGGGCGCAGATGCTATTGGCTGGAGTAAACGCAACGCTCAACCAGGCACGGTAATGGAAAACGGCTGGCTTTCGGGCTATGGTATGGCGACGGGCATGTTCGGCGCTTACCGCGGTGCCGCCACTGTAGTGGCAAGGTTACTGGCAGACGGTACCCTTGATGTACAAACTGCTGTAACTGATATCGGCCCCGGCACAGGTACTTTTATGACGAAAATTGCCTCGGATATAATGGGGATCTCCTCCGATAATATCAGGGTGAAGATAGGCGATTCTTCCCTGCCGCCATCACCTACCCAGGGCGGATCAGCCATTACCTCAACTGTTGGCTCGGCCGTCAATGATGCCTGTGTTCAGCTTAAACAAAAATTAAAAGAATTGA
>Ga0206955_1274_pt1 | contig 12151 bp, 6 predicted proteins | sample Alteio_BWOrgHeat_34_FD_153247 | JGI IMG/M metagenome (GOLD analysis project Ga0206955, IMG submission 153247) | Enriched cells from forest soil in Barre Woods Harvard Forest LTER site, Petersham, Massachusetts, United States -... | ecosystem: Environmental > Terrestrial > Soil > Temperate forest > O...
TGGCTTTGCCCCATCATGGAGTGGCAGATCTGCCAGCCAGTCGTAAACATTCAGACGGTTGCACCCGCCTGTGCTGCACCCACCATTCCCTTTGCAGCCGCCCGGTTTGCCACTGGCACCCGAGCCACAATTGCCACATCCCATTTAAAATATTTTATATAGAGCAGCGTTCCATTACTTTGATCCGAATAAAAAAATGCACACAACTATCGTTGTTCCCACTACTGCCTCCAAAAGTAAATGTACTGAACCCGGCTACCGAAGAAGAAATGGAGCAGTTCTCAAAGCAGAAAGACCGCGAAGCAGAAATGCTGGTACGGTCTCGCGCCATAGCCCGCAGCCTGAACCTGGAAATGAAGATATGTGAAGTAGAGATACAGGCAGACAGCAAAAAAGGAACTTTTTTCTATACCGCAGACCAGCGCGTCGATTTTCGTGAGCTGATAAAGCTCTTTGCCGGGGATTTCAAGTTGAAGGTGGAGATGAAGCAGATAGGCGCCCGCCAGGAAAGCGGCAAAGTAGGTGGCATTGGCTCCTGCGGCCGTGAACTCTGTTGCAGTACGTGGCTTACCGATTTCAAGTCCGTAAATACCACTGCTGCGCGTTACCAGAATTTGTCCATCAACCAGACCAAATTGTCGGGGCAGTGCGGCAGACTTAAATGTTGTCTCAACTATGAGCTCGATACTTATATGGATGCGCTGTCCGTCTTCCCTGACCATGCAGAGCACCTGGAGACGGTAAAAGGAGTTGCGCATCTTCAGAAAAGGGATATATTCAAGAACCTGATGTGGTACAGTTATTCCGATAATAATAAGCAGTACCCCTTAAGCATTGAGAGAGTAAAAGAGATACATAAGTTGAACAAACTGGGGCAGAAAGCAGACGAACTGCAGCCAGTAGAGTTAGAGACCAAGGACAGTAAAGCTGGTATTAAGGCCGATATGGGTTATGTGAACGATGTGGGTCAGATATCGCTTAAAAACCTGGAGAATAAGAATAAAAAGAAGAGGTCTGGCAGTAGTAATAAAGGTAGTGGGCAGCCACAGCAGGGTGGTAAGCCTCAGCAGGGTGGTGGCCAGCCACAACAAAGGACAAGGGGCCCCCAGTCAGGCAGCGAACAAGGTAGCAGGCCGCAGCAAGGGAGAAATCCGAATCAGCAGCCCAAACAGGCAAATCCTAATGCTCCCGCAGGAGAAAAACAACCTAACCAGCAGCCCCGGCAGGGCGGTCAGGGCACTCCGAATGCTAATAATACAGGAGACCGGCAGAACAAGAGGCCGGGAAAACCACAGAATAGACCACAGCAACAGGCAAATGCAGGAGAGGCTGGCGCAGTAACTGGTGCAGATGCAACGCCGCAACAACAACCGAACAAGCAGCCCCAGGGTAATAGGCCGCCGCAACAAAAACGACCACCGCGCCAGGATCAGCCAAGAAGGCCCGACAGGCCACAGGGAAATACCCCTGCATCGCCTGCGCCTGAAAAACCGGCTGAATAGTCAAAATAAAAACAATTGCGTTGTACATAAAAAAGAATAAACCGGGACATTTGCCCCGGTTTATTCTTTTTATTGCAGTCGTATTGTTTTGCGTTAGTTAGCGTACTCGCTCATGAATTTGATGCGCATCATTTTCAGGTGCTCGATGCTTACGTCCCTGTCTTTGAACTCTTCGTACGCATCGTCCATATTGTCGTCATGGCTGGCGCGGAAGTAATCAAAAATGTCTTCCTGCTCGTTGTCGTCCAGTTCCTGCTCCAGGCAGTAGTCAAGGTTCAGGCGGGTACCACTGGCTACAATGGTTTCCATCTCTACAAGCAGGTCAGCGATAGTAAGGCCCTTGTTCTTCGCAATGGTCTCCAGTGGTATTTTCTTATCTATGTTCTGAATAATAAATACCTTCATGCCGCTCTTGTTCACCACGCTCTTCATCACAAAATCGTCTGGCTTTACGATCTCGTTCTCCTCAACATATTTTGAAATAAGGTCCACGAATTTTCTTCCATAACGCATTGCTTTTCCTTTGCTTACGCCCTGTATCTTTTCCAGTTCTTCAAGCGTAGTAGGGTAGTTGGTCGCCATGTCCTCCAGCGAATTCTCAAGGAAGATGACAAAAGGAGGGAGATTCTTTTCCTTTGCCACCGTTTTGCGCATATCCTTCAGCATCTCAAATAAAACAGGGTCCGTGGTGGCAGGTCCGCCGCTGCTTACCTCGTCATCATCGTTGCCTGTGGCCTCTTCATACTGGTGGTTGAGCGCCACCATGATAGAGTAAGGTTTCTTAAGGAATTTCTGTCCTTTCTCAGTTATTTTGAGCAGGCCATACTCTTCTATATCCTTGCGGATCATGCCTTCCAGCATCATCTGCCTGATGAGTGAGTTCCAGAAGTTGGCATCCATCTTCATGATAAGCCCCTTGCCGAATGACTTCAGTTTTTCGTGCCTGAATGTCTGTATCTGAGGGTTAGACCTTCCAAGGATGATGTTCACTACATAGTCTATCCCGAAGCGTTCGTCCAGTTCGTTAATGGCGTCCAGCGTTATCTTTACACTGTCCTTTACCTCCAGCTTTTCCTTCGGATTGATGCAGTTATCACAGTTGCCACAGTTCTCCTGGGTATATTCCTCACCAAAGTAATGTAGCAGTAACTTACGGCGGCAAACACCACTCTCCACATATGCCAGCGTTTCAGAAATGAGCTGTCCACCCATTTCACGCTCACTCAAGGGCTTGTCCCGCATCAGGTGTTCTAACTTCTGAACGTCCTTGATAGAATAATATAAAATACACTTGCCTTCCATGCCGTCGCGTCCGGCGCGCCCGGTCTCCTGGTAATAGTTCTCAAGTGATTTTGGTATATTGTAATGTATTACAAAGCGCACATCTGGCTTGTCTATACCCATTCCAAAGGCTATCGTGGCCACTATCACATCTACTTTTTCATGCAGGAACTGGTCCTGCCTTTGTGACCGGAGCGGGCCTTCAAGGCCTGCATGATAAGCAACTGCTGTAATGCCGTTGGCCTGCAGGGTACTGGCAAGTTCCTCGGTCGTTTTGCGGTTCAGTGTATAGATGATACCGCTTTTGCCCTTCATATTGGTTATGAACTTGACCATATTTTTAAGGGTCTGTTCCTTGGTCCCTTTGGGTATGATCTCGTAGTAAAGATTAGGCCTGTTGAAGGAGTCAATAAAGATATTGGCGTTCTGTAGGTTCAGGTTCTTTACTATGTCGTCCTGTACTTTGGGAGTGGCCGTTGCCGTAAGCGCTATGATGGGCAACTCAGGATCGATCATATTGATCATATCCCGCAGCTTGCGGTATTCCGGACGGAAATCATGTCCCCATTCCGAGATACAGTGAGCTTCATCTACTGCAATAAACGAAATAGGCAGGTCGGAAAAGAATGCAATGTTCTCTTGCTTGGTCAGCGTCTCTGGCGCCACATACAGCATTTTGGTGCGGCCCTCTGTGAGGTCGGTCTTTACTTTTTTCTGCTGTGCCTTACTTAGAGTGGAATTCAGAAAATGCGCAATATTATCGCTTGTGCTATAACCGCGGATCAGGTCCACCTGGTTTTTCATAAGCGCAATGAGCGGCGATACAATGATGGCCACACCATCACTCAGCAGTGCCGGTAATTGGTAGCATAGCGACTTTCCACCACCAGTTGGCATTATTACAAATGTATCCCTGCCAGATAAAATGCTCTTTATTATTTTCTCCTGCTCGCCCTTGAAGGTGTCAAAGCCGAAATATTTTTGCAGTTCCTTTTTGATATTTAATTTACTGGCAACAGATGCGTCCATATTTATTTTATTAACCAAAAGTTATAACCCGAGTCCGCAATTCAACATTAACTAAGGTTCTATTTTTAAATGTTTGCGAATTTACGACAGTTAAGGTAGATAAAAATCAGCTAAAATGCAAGTGTTTTGTTATAAAATAAATTTAATAATGGGTAATAAGTTAATGAGTTACGGTTTATAAATGAAGTGGTTAAAAGGCGCAGGATTTGAATGATCTAAAGTGAAAATTCGTTTAAAATTATAATGCATCAGCACCCTTTCAAGTACACGGATGGTATGAAAAAAGACAGGTCAGTTAAGGGTTGTCGGCGCGCTTATTTTGATTTAGCGGTCACTTCCAGGGAGTCCGGACATTCAGCTAAAAGCTGTGCGATGGACTTGTGAAATACAGGATGTATGTAGTCGGGGGCTATTTCTGCCAGGGGTGTAAGCGTAAATCTGCGGATGTGCATGAAAGGGTGTGGAATGATCAGCTCCGGCAGATTTACTATTTCGTCATTGAACAGGAGAATATCTATATCAATGGTACGCGGTCCCCATTTCTCATCACGTTTCCGGCCAAGCCCGGTCTCTATCTCCAGGATAGCTGTGAGCAGGCTGGTAGCCGGGAGTGGGGTAGATATGCATGTTACAAAGTTCAGAAAATCAGGCTGGGTGGTCACACCCCATGCGGCAGTTTGATAGATGGAAGATGTCCCGTTGATGGTCCCGCAATTGCTTGCAATAAGTTCATTGGCTTTATGCAACCATTTCATCCGGTTGCCCTGGTTAGACCCTAATAACAAGTAGACGGTATTCATGGTTCCTGGTGCGAATGTCGGGCAGCATCCTGAAAGGAGCAAATCCGATCTGCAAAAGTAAACATTGAAATGGACCCGACGTGGTCTGACATTTAATTAAATCAGTTACCATTGTATTAACAGAGTAATTTGTAAATTTGCGGCTCATATCGCAATACAAAAAGCACAGGGTACAAATGGCAATATTAGGTCATCTAATAGCTCGTTCACTTCAACTTCGGAAAAAATTCAAATTGCCGGTTGCCGCGCCGGAAACATACCAACGTCATGTCTTGAGGCATCTGCTGGAGCGGGGCCAATACACAGCTTTCGGAAAGCACTATGGGTTTGGCGAAATTCTAAGCAAGGAAATAGACTTCATGACGGCGTTCAGGGAGCGGGTACCCGTGAACAGCTATACGGAGATGCACCGGGACTGGTGGCATAGGTGCATGAAGGGTGAAGAGAATGTTACCTGGCCTGGAAAGGTAAAGTACTTTGCCCTTAGCTCGGGTACATCCGAAGCAGCAAGCAAACACATACCGGTCACCCACGATATGATACGGTCTATCAAGCAGGTTGGCTTCAAGCAGCTTTATAGCATGGCCAATTTTAAGATAAGGCCCGTAGCGTTTGAAAAAGGGATATTGATGCTGGGTGGTACTACTTCATTGTTTGAAAAAGGAGAATACTACGAAGGCGATATGAGTGGCATCAGTGCAAAGAATATGCCGCGCTGGATGTCTTCTTTGCTATACAAGCCCGGCCAGAAAATATCCAAACGTCATAAGTGGGAAGATCGCATAAAGCTGATAGTGGAGAAGGCTACGCAATGGGATGTAGGGATCATCTGTGGGGTACCGGCATGGGTGCAGATAGTACTGGAGCGGGTCATAAAACACTATGGCGTACAGAATATACACGATATATGGCCTAACCTCAGTGTTTATATTCACGGGGGTGTTTCCATAGAGCCTTACAGGGAGAGTTTCAAGACGTTGTGGGGCAATAAGCCGGTAACATTTATTGAGACTTACATGGCTTCTGAAGGTTCTTTCGGGTTCCAGGCAAAACCTGATGCAGGCATAAAGCTGGTGCTCAATACCGGCATATTCTTTGAATTCATACCATTCAATTCGGATAATTTTGACGAAGAAGGTAATCTGAAACAGACACCCGGTACTTATACGGTAAGCGACGTGGAAGAAGGTGTGGAATACGCCGTGGTCATCAGCACCTGTGCAGGTGCCTGGCGATATCTCATCGGTGATGTGGTCAGGTTCACGAATGCACGCGAACATGAGATCGCTATTGTTGGCCGCACCAAGCAGTTCCTGAGCCTTTGCGGCGAACATATGTCCATAGACAATATGAACAAAGCTATTGAGACGGTATCCAGGAAACTGAATATAACTATCCGGGAGTTTGCAGTAGCCGGTTTGAAGCATGGTAACCTGTTTGCTCATCAGTGGTATATAGGCTGCGACAATGAGGATGTGAATGAAGGCTTGCTGAAGGCAATGCTCGATGAAACACTCTGCGAGCTGAACGACGATTATGAGGTAGAGCGGACGTCTGCACTGAGGGAGATATTCGTTGAGGTGCTGCCTGGAAGTATTTTTATCGACTACCTGAGAGCCCGTGGCAAGGAAGGTGCAATGAGTAAATTCCCCAGGGTTCTCAAGGGGCGCCAGTTGGATGACTGGAAGAGCTATCTTGCTGAATGCGATCTCATAGAAGTGTCGCGGGTCTGAAGAAATTTTCCGTTTTATTGTATTCTGCTTAGAGTTGCCGGCCATCTGCATATCGACAAGGGAGTCATTTTTTGTGTCAGGGTCCTTGATGCACTGTTGTGCCCGTCCCTTTGAAAACGCTTATCGCAGGGTTTGTCGCCGATAGTATTTTAATAGAGTTGAATTGAGTGTTCATTACGAACATTCCATGCAGTGTTGAATGCATCTATTCCATCTAGCCAACTATTAAAATGGTCCTTATGACCTTTTACCTTATTTAGAAATCGCCTACCCTGTTGCAGTGCATCGGTATTATTCTGAGAAATGCCCTTAGTAGCACACACCTCATCAATAATATCAACTAAGTCTTTTTTCGCCCAAGAAATGCCTTGTGTTACTTTCATATTGTTGTAATGGTTCCTGAACGATATTTCAAACGCAGCACATCTCAAAAAGATTAAGTCCGAAACGTCATTATCAATTATTGGTCCATATTCTGCAAAGCACTTCTTTAAAAATGTTTCGATTGATGTGCCAGCGGCAATAATCATTGCAAAATCACAGTCACCACTACGTTTTGAGAATTTTTCTGTTTTTATTACTCCGTGACTCCACTGTACCATAAAGGCTTGTGGTTCTTTTATTAAGTCCAAAAATTCATCATAGTCGCCGTGTTTAATTGCATTAAACTCTTTCTTAAACTTTTTATCGTTTTGGCCTGATTTAATGACTTTGAGCATGTACCCTATTGCATTGGATATCAATAGTGTATGGTCTTTATCCTCATTATTCATGTTGTATATATAAGAGGAATTACGCTCTCTTTTTTCAAAATTACGACAAAACCACCCAATCAATTCCTGCATTGATAGGACTACATAAGAGAAAGGGGTTTTTAACCCAACCTGCTTTTTCAAGCAAGTAAATTCTTAAAGGAGTACCCGTAAAATGAAAATTATTTTGTGATATACATGTCCTTTTTATAGAAACACTTTTTGACGAGCATTAAATAATAAACTGTGTTCTTTCAATGCTTTATAGTAGTCAACACATTTCTTTAAATAGTCAAAATCAGGCCCACAAACATAACGATACGACTGATCGATAATCGTGACATTTAATCTCCCGACCATATCGTACTCAAATTTCAACTCACGTTCAGTATGTGCTGTATAGTACAACCGATTAGAAGATATGGGTAAGTAGTAATCTGTCTCAAATAAATCATCACCTGTACTTGGCGTTTTACTAAATACCATCGGGTAGTCACCAATCAAAAACCATTTATCAGGTTTCTCAAATAACTGCACATATTTTCTTGATTTTTTTTCTGCTGAATCTAAATATGATTTGAGAAACTTAAAAGGCAAAAATGCTCTTTGAAATTTTTTGTAACCTTCATCATTCTTTAATCGTTCTTCCATTGCTTCATCAAGAACCTGATTGCCATTTTTATCAGTAAAAACGATTTTTGCCTCCCTGATATATTTATCAAACGCATAGTCAGTCTTTGGAATGCGCCAAAATAGATTTAGTACAAATAAATCAACGTCTGCACTGTTATCATTTGACAATAGTTCAACGCTGTTGGGCTTCTCTCTCAGATTCTCTATTGCAACTTTTAAACGGTTATCCAATTCTTTAAAGAAATGATCTTCAAGAATGGATGTCTCTTTATCAAGAACCATTGTATTCCTGTCATTTTCAAAAAATATACTTTTAGGACTTCGTTCTTTTCTAATAATTTCATCCATTTGCTTATCATACACATAAAAGAAGCCTGAACTATTTGTAAAGCCCTTCGAATAAAATGCAGGAATATAGTGATGTCTGGTAGATACCTTATCGGGGATCATTTTTTTATTTGCAAATTTAATATATACTCTGTTGAAATACTTACGGACCTATAAAATTCTTGAAAAGAAAAAACACAATTTGAAACGACTTTCCGAAGAGCAATACAAAAAACAAATCGAAAAAGAACTAAAAATCAAAAGATGGAGCACCGTGCTCGCCAATAAAAGAGATTAAATATTTATTCGGTTTCCGTTATCGAAGAGCCAATTTATTAATTATGCTCCTGCGCCATCTTCAAAACCGAAAAAAGTCTTATTTTTCGCAATTATTCAGAAGGGAAGTTGTACTGCTAAATGGCCAGGAAACAAAATATCAAACCTGTAAATAATTCAAGTTCCCAGGGCAAAATAGTTGCGGCTGAACCAGTGGGGACAGGGAATAGATTCAATCTGGGACTGAAGGCTTTTCCAGCCTTAGATCCTTATTTGCCTGGTATCCTCTTGTTTGCTCTTTTTTTGATAGTTGCCTTCGTTTCCTATAAGGATTACGGTATCTGCTGGGATGAACCGCTTCAGAGAGCCCCAGGTATCCTTAGTTTCGATTATGTGTTCAACGGCAGCCAGGACCTGTTCAAAACAGCATCAGACAATCACGGTGCCGGGTATGAGTTGCTGCTGGTGATATTTGAAAAGGTAATGGGCCTTACCGATTCGAGGGACATCTACCTGATGAGGCACTTTGTTACCAACCTGCTGTTCCTGGTCAGTGCGCTTGCTGCTTACAGGCTCGTATTCAGATTGTTCAGAGACAGGTTCCTTGCGTCCATGGCATTCCTGATGATCGTATTATCACCGAGGCTCTATGCGCACTCTTTTTTCAATAGTAAAGACATTCCCTTTATGTGCATGGTGACCATTGCATTGTCCTATGCACAAAGCGCATTTGAAAAGAATAGACCGAAGGCTTTTCTTATCGTTGGGCTGTTGGTAGGGTATGCTACCAGTATCAGGATAATGGGCGTAATGCTGGCGTGCATCATTTTGTTCTTTATGGTCATCGACCTCGTGGCAGGGATGCGTAAGAAAGAGCGGCCGCAAAACCAGTTGCTGAACATATTAGCGTTTTGCGTCGGTTTTTGTGCCCTGTTATACCTGGGTTGGCCATACTTGTGGAAGCATCCCATTGATAACTTCATAGATTCCTTTAGCGCATTGTCGCACTTCATGTGGAAGGGTAGTGTGCTCATTAATGGCATTTTTGTACCTGCTACAAAACTTCAGTGGACCTACTTCCCCACGTGGTTCCTCATCAGCAATCCCGAAATATGGCTGATAGCAGGCATGGCCGGCATTGTGTGGATAGTGGTAGACTTTGTAAAGAGCCCGGCTGTTTTTTTCAGAAATACGAACCAACGGCAGTTCCTCATATACCTGGCATGTTTCTTTGGTCCCATACTTTCCGTCATCTTGCTCCATTCCGTTATATATGACGATTGGCGGCACCTTTACTTCGTGTACCCGCCGTTTGTTTTGATGGCAGCTTATTTTATCAGCAAGATGTTGCACACCCGGTTCAAACTGGCGGTCCAGGTCATTTGTTTTATAGAGGTGGATGCAACGTGCATGTTCATGGTCATGAACCATCCCTTCAACCAGGTCTACTTTAACTATTTTGTTGGTCATGGCAATGAGAGTCTCCGTAAAAATTACGAACTCGAATACTGGGGCAGCAGCTACAAGCAGGGGCTTGAATATCTTATAACTAAAGTTCCTGCCGGCCCCATCCGTATTGCCTGCGAGAACCCGGTGCTGGTGACCAACAATATGCTGATACTGCCACCTGACGACCGCAGCCGTATCCAGGTTACAGACCCGGAGAAAGCTGATTATTTCATCACCAACTATCGTAGCCATCCATATGACTACCCTGGTGATAAGGCAGAGTATTCCGTCAGCGTTCTGAACAGTACGATCTTGTCAGTGTTCAAAGAGGAGAAAGACCCTGTGAAACTAAAACAGACGAGGGAACAGACGATTGCAGACCTCAGCAAGGCAATTCTCAGTAATCCCGATGATTGCTATGCTCATGCGCAGATAGGCGATGCTTTTTTCAGGAATGGTCAGTACGATTCGTCAGTGTACCATCATATGAGGGCGCTGCAGCTGAATCCCGCATCTGTGATCATCAATGACCTGGCAGGTATGTACTTTGGGAAGCAGCGGTACCGGGAGGCAATAGACCTCTGCAAAAAAGCAGTGGAGATCAATCCATCTGATGTAAATACATTTACCAACATGGGGCTATGCTATATCAGGGTCGCACGATATGACTCTGCCGTATATGCGTTGCAGAAGGCTATCCAGATCGATCCCAAATACCTTTCTGCATACATTAACCTGTCATTGACCTACAAGTCGGCAGGCAATGTGGATTCTGCAAAAAAATATGAGACCCTCGCATTGAAAATACAGGCAGGGGAGAAATTATGATATACAGCCGATACTACAATTATTAATGACAGCCACAAGATCAAAGATCGTTCAGGAGCCAGGGCCGGTTAAAGATGGCAGGTACAGCCTTAGGCTGAAGCTGGGTATATTGCTTGGTGTCATTTCATTCCTTGTGTATGCCAACACACTGAAGAACGGTTTTGCGATGGATGACTACATCATGGTGACCAACAATTCTATTGTCGCCAAAGGCATTTCCGCCATTCCCGAATTGTTGTCTACACCCCATGAGCGAGGCCGGATAATAAAGAAAAATGACGAGTACAGGCCTCTGTCGCTGGTAATGCTGAGTGTGCTGTACCAGTTCTTTGCCCAGAACCCTGCGCCCTATCACCTGGTGAATGTCCTGCTCTTTGTCGGTTGCGTCATCCTGCTTTTTCTTTTTCTTGACAAACTCTTTGAACGGAAAAAGACCGCAGTGGCCTTTATCGCCTCACTGCTGTTTGCCCTGCATCCCCTGCACACCGAAGTGGTGGCCAATGTGAAAAGCTGTGATGAACTGCTCAGCTTCTTTTTCGGTTTTTTAAGCCTCAATATTTTTATCCGCTATTCGGAGACGGACAAAATAGCACAATTGATGCTGGGAGCATTTTGTTTCTTCCTTTCCTTGCTGTCCAAGGAAACAGAGATCACTTTTCTCGCTGTAGTGCCCATGATCTTTTTTCTATACAGGGACGGGCAGCGAAGAAAAGGGATATTTATGACTGTATCCGTATTTGTAGCGGCTGCGGTTTTTATCGCTATACGGATAGTTGTCCTGAATTACTATCATGCAAACAATATTGCCGATATGGACGTCATTGAGAATACCCTGGCCGCTCCCGGTATAACTTTTGGGTCCAGGGTGGCCACCGCGATCCTGATCATGGGTTATTACCTTAAGTTGATGGTCGTACCCTATCCGCTTGTGTGCGACTATGCGTACAACACTATTCATCTTGTACATTTTAGCGACCCGTTTGTATTGCTTTCATTGGCCCTCTACCTGGGTTTGTTTGCTTATGGCATTGTACGGCTCTTTAAAAACAGGAAAGACCCCTTCGCTTTTGGTATATTGTTTTTCCTGGTGAATGTCGCGCTGTTCTCTAACATCCTGTTCCTGATAAAGTCAACAATGGGTGAGCGGTTCATGTTCTCACCCCTGGTCGGCTTTTGCCTCGTTATTGCTTTGCTCATTGAAAAATGGCTAAAAAAGCCGGAATGGAGGGATGTGGCTTGTTTGGCGCATCGCAGCCTGCTGCTGGTACTTGTGCCGGTCTCAATAGTTTATGGAGGCATTGTTATTGATCGGAACAGTGACTGGGCCAACAACTCCACCCTCTATACGGCAGACCTGAAAAAAGTTCCGGAGAACAGCAGGCTCAATTATTTTGTGGGTTACACTTACATCGACAAAGAGAAAGCAGAGCCCAACCCGGAACTGCGCCGGCAACTGACCGATACGGCCATCGCATATATACGGAAGGCTGTGTCCATTTACCCCATACATTATTTTGCACAGTGCGATCTTGGTGTGGCAT
>Ga0206955_1017_pt1 | contig 12142 bp, 16 predicted proteins | sample Alteio_BWOrgHeat_34_FD_153247 | JGI IMG/M metagenome (GOLD analysis project Ga0206955, IMG submission 153247) | Enriched cells from forest soil in Barre Woods Harvard Forest LTER site, Petersham, Massachusetts, United States -... | ecosystem: Environmental > Terrestrial > Soil > Temperate forest >...
GGCTCAATTTTCGCCTGTTGATCGGCCGTCAGGCTGAGGCGTTCGGTCAGGTGCGCCATCCAGCGATTTTTCATCTGCTGCGCGCCTTGGGTGGACCTAAAGTGGGAACCCAGCCCGATAGTCAGGGCCGCTCCGGTCAGGATTCCGGCGAGGAAGATCATGGCCAGAAACAGCCAGGGCTTAAGCTTCGGCGTCATGGAGTTTCATCCGAAGCGAGCGTGGTATCGGACGTTTGCATATATTCCGATAAAGGATCAGTGGTCGTCTTGTGCAGGACCGGCCACATGCTGGCGCCCATGATCAGGATGGCCACGATGAGTCCGCGCGCCAGGATTCCCATGTCGAGGATACCGGCTTCGCTCCGTCCCGCTTCGCGCCAAGCCGCCAAGGCCCGCGTCTCCAGGCCAAAGGGTGGGGCGAGGTCGGGGGAGTCGCCTTTACGCGCCGCCAGGAAAAGCCGGTTGAGTTGGTCATCGATTGGATTCATGTGGTCTCCTTCATTAGCAAAGTATAGTGCTGGCGTAAATGGGCCCGCGCTCGAAAAGCCCGCACCTTGATCAAAGTGCGGCTCCAACCGGTCAGGCTCGCGATCTCTTGGACGTTGTGGCCGTCCAGGTACATCAATTTCATGAGCAAGCGATCGGCGGGTTTCAGGCTGGCCAAAAGTTTTTCGACCAGTTCGCTGGCGGCCATTTTCTGGGAGGCATCGAGTTCGTCCGGGGCGGTCGCGAGGTGTTCCACCACGTTCGCCTCGTTCTCGCTCAAATCGGCCAGCCGGATTTCGGGACGGCGCTTTTCGTGCCGGATCTGGTTCAGGCAGGTGTTCACCGCGATCCGCGAAACCCAATGCAAGAACGGCACCTTGCCGGAGAACTGGTTGAGGTGCGACATGACCTTGATGCAGACTTTTTGGATCAAGTCCTCGGCGCTTTCCTTGGCGGGCAGGTTGGCCTGCACCAGTTTGGCTACATGCGGATACATATAATGAAAAAGCTCAAGGATCGCCTTCTCGTCCCCGTCCCGACCCCGCGCCAGGCACTCAGCCACCTCCGCGTCGGTCATATCAAGGCGAACCTCTTCATAAGTTGATGACACCCTGCTTCCTGCGCTGGTTACAAGATTAATCAACCAACCGGGGCTCGTTCCCGATCAACCGAGCACCTGATGACGCAATTCCTGCAATTGCCGGGCTTCCTTGTCCCGGAACTCGGGCGAGGAAACCAAGTGGGCAATCTGGTGCGCCGCCTCCTCCACGGAGATTCGGTCCGTGTTGAAGATCATGTCATATTGCAGGGGATCATCGAGATCGGCCTTGAAGTGCCTGGCCACGAAATGACGACGAATCTCGTCGGTTTCCAAGATTTTCGCTTCTGCCTCCGATCGCGAACACTGCTCGTATTGCATGATCCGTTCCGTCCGGTGCTCCAGCGAGCCGATGACCCGGATGTGGGCCGCCCGCGGAAAATGCGCCGTGATCACATGAGCGGCGCGCCCGACCAAAACCACGTGCCCCAGCTTGGCCAGTTGAATCATGGTCTGCGTCATCTTCCCGATGATGGTCCCGTAGGGCACGGTGATGCCCAAGATCCCTTCGATATGTCCCTCGATCGACGCCGTCTCTTCCCCGGTAAGAAAACCGGCGATGCGTTGCGGCAGATGATGGTCGTTGATGACCCGCTCGGTCACGTCCTTGTCCACGGCAATCCAGGGATGTCGGCCATGTCCCTTTTCTGACAGGATTTCCGCGGTTCTTACCGCGATCAATTCGCCTCCACTTCCATGTTGCCGGGAAATGGTCACAATGGGACTCGTTCCGTCAGAAGCCCACTGGTCCTGCTCCTTGGCTTTTAAAAAGGTGGCGACGACATAGGAATCGTTTTTCATGGGTATCTCCGTTTTTCTGCTCTCTGGGTTTGGAAGTCATATTTAACCTAAGCCATTAGGCCCTGCGCGCTCATCTTTTTTTGTTCAAACTGCGTCCGGGCTTGTTTGGGATACACCGCAAGATTATCGCATGTATCTATCCCGAAGGGATTGAATCATATAGCCCAGGGTTGCGAGGCACGAGCTACCCTGGGTTAAAAGATGAAGTCTCCTACTCTGAAAGAGTTGAATCAAGTTCGGTGCAACCTTGGGCTATAGCGATTCAATCCTTTCAGGATTGGTCTCTCGTCGAAGCATACCCAGGGTAGGCGCTGCTGCGCCAACCCTGGGCTATATGATGGCCATCCCTTCAGGATGGCTTACAGCCCCTAGAAGATGTTAGGGTTTGTGCGTCTCATGAATTCTCGCCCACTCTCCTTTGGCAGCCTGCACCTGCCCACGCCGCTGCTCTTGTCGCCGCTGGCGGGATATACGAACCTGCCTTTTCGGCTCGTAATTCGCGAGGTGGGCGGCGTGGGGCTTTGCACGACTGATTTGGTCAACGCTCGCTCGCTTATTGAGAAGAATAAGAAGGCGCTCAAGTTGATCGAAAGCTCTCCCGCCGACACTCCCCTCGCCGTGCAGCTTTTTGGGGCGGTGCCGGAGGAGATGGCGGCGGCGGCGCAGTATCTGGAATCGCTGGGTGTGGCTTCGGTGGATATTAATATGGGCTGTCCGGTGCGGAAGGTCTGCCAGGTTGGCGGCGGCTCGGCGATGATGACCGAACTCGACCGCACCGCCGCGCTTGTCCGCAAGATGGTTGATGCCGTCCGCATTCCGATTACCTGCAAGATGCGGCTGGGCTGGGACGACGATAATCTCACCGCGCCCGATCTCGCCCGCGCGCTGGAGGATGCCGGGGCGACCGCCATTATGGTCCACGGACGCACGCGCCAACAGGGTTTTGATGGCAGCGTCAATCTCGCGGGCATCCGCAAGGTCGTCGAGGCCGTGCGCACGATTCCGGTCATTGGCAATGGCGATATTACCAGTCCCGAGGCGGCGAAGATCATGCTCGAATCGACTGGCTGCGCGGGCATCAGCATCGGGCGGGGCGCGTTCTATAATCCGTGGATTTTTGCGCATACGCTCCATTATCTCCAAACCGGCGAGCTTCTGCCCGATCCTCCCTTCGCCGAGCGTATCCGCGTCATGAACCGGCATCTCGATCTCATGATACAAGTCTTCGGGGAAAGCCTCGGCTGCACCATGTTCCGCAAGGTTGGCCCGTGGTATGCCCGGCGCTTGGGACCCGCCTCCTTCTTTAATAAGGGCATCGTCCGGATCGCCACCCGGGCCGACTATGACACCCTCGTCACCGCCTACGTCGCCTGGCGCTCCCAATTTCTCGATGAGACGGGGCAACTCCTCCCCAAGTACGCTCCGCGTCCGCACGAACTCAACTTCCGCGATGAGGAAACCGCCGACGTTCCCGCCGTTGCCCGGCGCGAGGCGATTCCCGTTCCCGTCGGTCCGAACGAGCTTTGGTGAAAGTAGCCGCGCTCGTGAGAGCGTGGTTTACCTCCTCACGGCGGCGGCTACATCCCTCGCGCGCGCCCGCTCATTCCCCAAAACTTTCACTCCTCACTCGACAATTAAATCGCATTTGCTTTAATCGGCGCTCTAATACAAATGCGCTCCTGATTTTTTCCGCGATGCGATGTGAAAATTTCGCAATCTTGTACTTGCCTAATTTGACTTTCCCGCAATGATGTCCCTCCCCTTTACCTTTTGATTCTCGATGATCGCTTTTACTCCCATATTTGCCACGGCTGACGGGTTGACCAAGTATCCCCAACCGCTCTTTTCCATCGGCGGCTTCGTGGTCAACAACTCGATGCTTGCGGCCGGAATCGCCACCGCGGTCGTCATCGCCGTGGTCCAAGTCGCCATGCGCGCGCCCAAGCTCATTCCCAGCGGCATGCAGAATTTTGTCGAGTGGCTCGTCGAATCGCTGAGCGACTTCACCGAAGACATTACCGGTCGCGCCACCATGCAGCGCGGTTTCTGGTATTTTGGCGGCCTCTTTGTCTTCATCTTTGCGGAAAACATCCTCGCCCTCCTGCCGGGCGTCGGCACCATCGGCTATGGCCAGATGGTGGACGGACATTTTGAAGTGACGCAGCCGTTTCTTCGCGGGGCCAATGCCAACGTCAACCTCACCGCCGCCTACGCCACGATCTTTTTCTTCATGTGGTTCTATTGGACCATCCGGCAGCTTGGAGTCGGCGGCTTGCTCAAGCACATCTTCGGATCGCAGGTCACCTTTCCTAGCGCATTCGTCAATATTCTTTTCATCATCATTTTCTTCGTCGTCGGCTGGGTCGAGGTCTTTTCCGTTTTCATTGTCCGGCCCATCGCCTTCACCTTCCGGCTCTATGGCAACATTTTCGGCGGCGAATACCTGCTCGATTCCGTGTATCACATGAATCCCAGCATCGGATTTATCACCCTGATACCCTGCTACTTCTACGAGCTCCTCGTCGCCTTCGTGCAGGCTTTCGTCTTTTTTGTTTTGACCGCAGTTTTTACCGGCATATTCACCAACTCGGACGACCATCCCACGGAAGCGAAGGACGGCCACTAACCACTTTGACGCCGCTCGTTTGCGCGGCGTCGATAACCAACAGACATCAACAAACTAAGGAAAATCATATGATCTTGGCACAAGTAGCAGAAAACTTATCGGGAAGCATGTCAGCCGTTGAAATCGGCCTCGCAGCCGGCGGCGCCGCCATCGGCATTGGCGCAGTCGGCGCAGGCGCTTCGCAAGCGGTTGGACGCAACCCCGGCGCCAAAGGCATCATTATCGCCATCTCCCTCCTCATGGTCGGTATTTCCGAGGGAACGTTCATGCTCGTCGCTTTCGTCTTGGCCAAATAACCCGATCCCCGTCCTGTCGCCCTTACTGGCGGCGGGCCTTGTACCTCTATGCTCACCCAATCCCTACCGCTGGCCAGCATTATCGATAACCTGCAAGCTGCCGGAACTTCAACCGGCTGGAACAGCGGGCAGTTTACCGCACAGACTATTGCTGTTATCGTTCTCTTTCTGGTCCTCAACCAGTTCGCTTGGAAACCGGTGCGGACCATCCTGGAGCAACGCCGGAACACGATTGAAGAGTCGATGGCAAATGCCGAGAAGATCAAGAAAGAGCTGGCAGATGCGGAAACCAGCCGCATGGCCATAATCCAAAAGGCCAATGAACAGGCCACGGTCATCATTGGCGAAGCCCAGAAAAGTGCCGCCATCCTGGCCGAGCGCAAGGCCCAGGAAGCCACCGTGCAGGCGGAGGACATCATCCGCAAGGCGCGCGAAGCCAGCATCCTTGAGCGCAACCGGCTGATGGCCGACTTGAAGCGCGAAGTGGGCGCCTTGGTTGTCCAGACGACCGAGAAGGTTGCGGGCAAGGTGCTGACCGCCGATGACCAGACCCGCTTGAACAGCGAGACGCTGCGCCAGCTTGGCGCCGGCAATAACTAACCCCTTCCACCTGACATGAAAATCGACCGCCACGCACGCCAGACCGCGAAGAAGTATTTTCGCGCCTGTGTCCGCCCCGACGGCTCTGTCGATGAGCAAGGCATCCGCGATCTCGTCAACCTCATGGTCGCCCGGAAACCTCGCAATTATATCGGCATCCTCACCCGCCTGCAGCGGCTGGTCGAACTGGCCATCGAGGAACGTTCCGTCAGCGTCGAAAGCGCCACGCCCCTCGCCGACAAGGGGGCCAGTGTCTTTGCCGATCTCGAACGCCAATTTGGGGCGGCGTCCAGTACCTCTTATAGCGAAAATCCGGCGCTCCTCGGCGGACTTCGCATCCGTCGCGGCAGCAACATCTGGGACGGCTCGATCAGCACTCGCCTTGATCGTCTCCAGCAAGCTTTCTCCTAAATTTTAATCAATCCAACATCCAGACCATCCCATGAGCACCCTCCTCGAAGAAATCAAATCCCAGATCGTCTCCCTTAAAACGGACGTCGCTCAGTCCAATATCGGCACCGTTCGCGAAATTTCCGACGGCGTCGCCAAGATCGAAGGCCTCTCCGGCGCGGCCTTGAATGAAATGTTGGAATTTCCCGGCGGCGTCATGGGCCTCGCCCTGAATTTGGAAGAAACCGAAGTCGGCGCCATCATCCTCGGCGACTTCTCCGGCATCAAGGAAGGCGACCAGGTCCGCACCACGGGCAAGCTTCTCCAGGTCCCGGTCGGCAAGGGCCTTCTGGGCCGCGCGGTCGATGCCCTCGGCAAGCCGATCGACGGCAAGGGCGAGATCAAGGCCGACACGTTTTATCCCGTCGAAAAAGTCGCCCCCGGCATCATCGCCCGCAAATCAGTCAGCCAGCCGATCCAGACCGGCATCACCGCCATCGACGCGATGATCCCAATCGGTCGCGGACAGCGCGAGTTGATCATTGGCGACCGCGCCACGGGCAAGACCACGATTGCGATCGACACCATCATCAACCAGGCCCGCATCAACAAGGAAAATGAAGGCAAGGCCGGGTTTCGTCCCCTTTATTGCATCTACGTCGCCATCGGCCAGAAGAATGCGAACGTCGCCCGTGTCATGGAAGTGCTCGCCTCCACCGGCGCGCTCCAGTACACGATCATCGTTTCCTCCACGGCCTCCGATTCGGCCACCAGCCAGTACATCGCCCCCTTCGCGGGTTGCGCAATGGGCGAATGGTTCATGGACAATGCGATGGACGCCATCATCATTTACGACGATCTCTCCAAGCACGCGGTCGCTTACCGTCAGGTTTCGCTGATCTTGAAGCGCCCCTCCGGTCGTGAAGCGTATCCCGGCGACGTTTTCTATCTCCACTCCCGCCTGCTCGAACGCGCGGCCCGTGTCGGAGAGAAATACGGCAACGGTTCACTTACCGCCCTCCCCATCATCGAAACGCAGGCGGGCGACGTCTCGGCCTACATCCCGACGAACGTCATCTCGATCACGGACGGCCAGATTTACCTCGAAACCGATCTCTTCTATCAGGGTATCCGCCCAGCCATCTCGGTCGGTCTCTCCGTCTCACGCGTCGGCAGCGCCGCGCAAATCAAGGCGATGAAGCAGGTCGCCGGCAAGATCAAGGGCGACTTGGCGCAGTACCGCGAACTCGCCGCCTTCGCGCAGTTCGGTTCCGATCTCGACTCCAAGACCCAAGCCAAACTGGGGCGCGGCGCGCGCGTCGTCGAAGTCTTCAACCAGCGGAATTATCATCCCGTCGCGATCGAAGTGCAGGTCGCCACGATGTGGGCCGTGCAGAACAACTTCTTTGACAAGGTCCCGGTTGACAAGATCAAGGATTTCCAGACCAAGCTGGTCGAGTTCCTGACCACGCGGCACGACAAGACCCTGGCACAAATCCGGGAGAAGGGCGCCATTGATGACGTCATCACCGCTGAGTTGAAAGCCGCCGTGGGACAGTTCACCGAAACCTACGCCTAATCCGCGCCAATGGCCAATCTTCGCGACATTCGCCGACGCATCAAGTCGGTCAAGAACACCTCCCAGATCACCAAGGCGATGCAAATGGTGGCCTCCACCAAAATGCGCCGTGCCCAGCAGGCCGCCCTTGCATTGCGGCCCTATGCCAGTCGCCTGGATGACCTGACCGCCCATCTCTACGCGAACATCAGCCCGGCGGAGATCAGTCATCCGCTCCTCCAGTCCCGCAAGACCAATGGCAAGACTGCCGTGATCGTGCTCACCTCCGAAAAAGGGCTCTGCGGTCCGCTCAACACGAACCTCTTGCGCGACGTGATGAAAGCCGATGACGCGAGCAAGGTCTACATCACAGTGGGGCGCAAGGGACGGATGTTCCTCGCCCGCCTGAAGAAAACCATCCTGGCTGACTTCGAGCTCAAGGACAGCCCCACGTTTTCGGAAAGCAAGACGATCAGCCGGTTCATCCTCCAAAAGTACGAGGAAAAGGCGTTCGATTCCGTTGAAATTTATTACAACCGCTTCGTCAATACTCTATCACAGGTGCCGACCCGCTTTCCCATCGTCCCGATCGGCGCGGGCACGCTGGATGTCGCCAAGGCGCTTGGTGAAGCTGAACGGGCCGAACATCTGGAGCCAAAGTCGGGCGAAAAAAAGGCCCCTATCTTCTATAATTTTGAACCCGAAGCGGATGTACTGCTCGGAAAGCTCCTTCCTTATTACATCCATCTCGAGCTCTACGAGAAAATTCTTGAATCCCGCGCATCCGAACACAGCGCCCGCATGGTCGCAATGAAGAGTGCGACGGACAACGCCAAGCAACTCGTCAAGGATTTGACTCTGGAATACAACAAGGCGCGGCAGGCTGCCATCACGAATGAGATCCTCGAGATTTCCTCGGCGGCGGCGACCATGTCCCAGTAAAAATTTGAAGCCTGCCCCCCTTTTCGCGCGTCTAAATAGTATGAAACGGTCATCTCTTTCATTACTCGCCTGTGCTGTTGCCGCACTGGTGGCCACACCCCTGTTGGGGCGAGCCGACGTTAAGCCCAGTTTTGAAGACGACGCCAAACCGATCCTGAGCCAGCAACCCGGACTCATTGAGTACGTAGAAGCGCGATTTCAGGTCAAGGAAACCGGCATTGCCAAAATACCCGGCGATCAGTATCGCCCGCCCGTGCCTCCTTACATCTTTCGCGCGCGCGCCAAGGGTTCCGATGGCGCTTATAATATCAGGCTGCTCGTTCAACCGGGCGCTCCCGGCCACATCCTGGGCGTTGTCAAGGATGTGCCTTCGACAGTCCAAGCGCCGACCGCTGCGGCGAACCCTCAGGGTCAACATCCAGTGACGCCCCAGGCGGCATCCACGAATGCGCCCGCGCCAACGGCCCCGGAACCTCCCGCGCTGACGTCCGAGACGCCTTCTGGACCGATTACAAATGCGCCCGCGCTCGCACCTCCGCCCGATCCGGCGCCTGTGCCTCACTAAATAAATTAAACCGCCGGTTTTGCTGGCAGGCCTCTCTTCCCTCACTCTATACTTTCGATTCCCTCATCCTTAAATCCTGAAAAACATCTATGGTTGCCACTGCCTCCCCCACCAACGTCGGTAAAATCGTTCAAGTCATCGGCCCGGTCGTCGATGTTGAATTTTCCGACGGTCACCTCCCCTCCCTTTTCAACGCGCTGACTGTCGAATATACCGTGGGAGACAAGCCTCATAAATTGACCATGGAGGTCCAGCAGCACCTCGGTGAAGGCTGGGTCCGCGCAGTCGCCATGGCGGGAGCCGAAGGCCTGAAGCGTGGCATCGAAGTCGTCGATACGGGCGCGCCCATTTCCGTTCCGGTCGGCGAAGGCATTCTTGGCCGCATCTTCAACGTCTTGGGCGATCCCACCGATGAGCGCGGCCCGGTCACTTTTTCCAAGCGTTATCCCATCCATCGCAGGGCCCCGCTCCTGGTCGATCAGGACACCAAGGCGGAAGTGCTCGAGACCGGCATCAAAGTCATCGATTTGATCTGTCCCTTCACCAAGGGCGGCAAAGTCGGCGCGTTCGGCGGCGCGGGCGTCGGCAAGACCGTCGTCATCATGGAGTTGATCAATAACATCGCGAAGGTCCACGGCGGTTACTCCGTCTTTGCCGGGGTCGGCGAACGTACCCGTGAAGGCAACGATCTTTATCATGAAATGTCGGAATCGGGCGTCATCGACCAGAAAGACCTTTCCAAGTCGAAGGTCGCCCTGGTCTACGGCCAGATGAACGAACCCCCAGGCGCCCGTATGCGTGTCGCCTTGAGCGCGCTCTCCATGGCCGAGTATTTCCGCGACGAAAAGAACCAGGACGTGCTTCTCTTCATCGACAACATTTTCCGCTTCTCGCAGGCGGGAGCGGAAGTCTCCGCTCTGCTGGGCCGCACGCCCAGCGCGGTCGGTTACCAGCCGACCCTCTCGGCGGAAATGGGCGATCTCCAGGAACGAATCACCTCGACCAAGAATGGATCGATCACCTCGTTCCAAGCAGTCTACGTCCCGGCGGACGATTTGACCGATCCAGCGCCGGCCAACACCTTCGCGCACCTCGACTCGACCATCGTGCTCGAGCGTTCTATCGCGGAATTGGGCATTTATCCGGCCGTCGATCCCCTCGCCTCGACCTCCAAGGCGCTCACGCCCGATATCGTCGGCGACGAGCACTATGCGGTCGCACGTGGCGTCCAAAAAGTGCTCCAGCGTTACAAGGACCTGCAGGATATCATCAGCATTCTCGGCATGGACGAACTGTCCGCCGATGACAAAATGCTCGTCTTTCGCGCCCGCAAAATCCAGCGATTCCTCAGCCAGCCGTTCACCGTGGCCGAAGTCTTCACCGGAACCAAGGGCGTGCAGGTCTCACTGAAGGACACCATCCAGGGTTTCAAGGAAATCCTCGACGGCAAGCACGACGACGTGGATGAAAGCGACTTCTATATGAAGGGCGACATCTCCACGATCAAATCGTAATTCGCACCACTCATGGCCACGCTCAAGCTCGAAATCATCACGCCCGAAGGCAAAACCTTTGAGGGCGATGTCGATCAAGTCCATCTGCCCGGGGCGGAAGGCGAGATGGATGTCCTGCCACAGCATCAGGTTGAGGTCGCCGAGCTGGCTGCGGGTGAACTGCGGATCACGCAAAAGGGCCAAGTTGAGGTTATCGCCATCGGTGAAGGCTTCGCGGAGATCACAGGCGACAGCGTTGCGGTCCTGACCGATGGCGCGGTCAATGAAAAGGAAATCGACGAGCAGGTGGTGGAAGTCGCCATCAAACGCGCCGAGGAACTGCTCAAGTCGAACACCCTCGAAGGCGAAGAATTGGAAGCGACCCAAGCCAGCCTTGCCCGTTCTCTCGCGCAGATCAACGTCAAGCGCCGCCACCGCAGATAAGGAACCACCTCCATGGACCACCGCTTTATCACCACTGCCTTCGAATTGCCTGGCTACAAAATCGCCGGGACGCTCGGGCTTGTCCGCGGCATTGTGGTTCGCTCGCGCTCGGTCATTGGCAACATGGGCGCTTCCATTCAATCGCTTTTCGGCGGCAACATCACCATCCTCACCGATCTTTGCGAACGCGCCCGGATGGACGCCTACAACCAGATGGCCGATCACGCCGCCGCACTCGGGGCCAACGGGATTATCGGCGTCCGCTACGACGCCACCGAGCTCATGCCCGGTATCACGGAAGTGCTCTGTTACGGCACCGCCGTCATCGTCCAGAGCGAGACCTAAAAGAGTGGGTACAGTCAGTCTGTAGCGGCGGTCTATGACCGCCGGGGTTTCCCCATAACTTACCTCCAATCATCGGCGGTCATAGACCGCCGCTACAGACTGAATTAATCTGTTATTTGGCCAGTACGGCGTGACCCCAATCGGTCCGACTGAACGAATTCAGGTTTGTGCCGCTCCACATCAACTGACAGCGGCGGTCCTTCCCGTCGGCTGAATCGTTGACGCCGATATCCAATCGAAATTGCCGCCCCGCGGATGGAGCAAAGCCCAGCAATTTAAACGGAATGGCCGCTTCAATCATGTAACCGCCCTTGCTCGGCATGACCACGGATTTGAACGGCAAGGGATCGGTCAGGCCACTCACAAAAATGAGCGAACCTGCGATCTCATCCGCGCCGAGAATGATTCGATGGTCCGTCGGCAGGAGATCGCCTCCCAATTCCACATGATCTCCTCCGACAAAAATCTCCACGCCATCACCGCACCATAATTTGTCCTGGCTGGGATTGATGTTGTGCATCGGCGATGGATCGGTGACCGTCACCAGCACGTATAGATTCTCCGCGTCCCAACAGGCTTGAAACGTCGCCGAAAGCGGATCGGACGGCTCGGTGGGTTGGGCCGCCTTGAAATCTCCATCAATGAGACGCGAGGACGGAATTTGTTGGACGGGAACATCGGCCCATTTATCGACGTTACCGTTGATCTCCATCGGTTGCAGCATATGCGGAACGGAAAGAACCCCCTGGTCGGCGGCGGCGTGAGTCGGATCGGGATCTCCCATGCGTAGCGTCATGTCCGGCGCAACTTGCGAAATGACCCGCGCCGTAAAATCCACATTCGCGCCGTCCCTCCGGTCCTTGATCTCAAGATACGAATGCTCCGGCAGGTAGAGGACGAAACTTTTTTGTGCGGAATTATGTACCCCCAGGCGAAAAGCTTGGTTGTTGGCGTAGAGAAAAGTGTTGTCCGGCAGCGTGTTCGTAAAAGGAACCGACG
>Ga0206955_1239_pt1 | contig 12068 bp, 9 predicted proteins | sample Alteio_BWOrgHeat_34_FD_153247 | JGI IMG/M metagenome (GOLD analysis project Ga0206955, IMG submission 153247) | Enriched cells from forest soil in Barre Woods Harvard Forest LTER site, Petersham, Massachusetts, United States -... | ecosystem: Environmental > Terrestrial > Soil > Temperate forest > O...
GGGTGGCTTATTGTTTATGTCTTCCGACAATTTAGTTTCCTGGAGGTTTTGATCGAGCGAGGCGAGGACTTCGTCCTGCGATATTTGACCGGCTGCATCAGGGAATTGGTACTCAAGCGTAGTTCTGACGAAGTCGATTTTCTTCTGATCAGTAACTGCGGGGATCTTCAGGTCGGTAACCTTCATCGATTCGATGGTCATTTGCCTGTCATCCCGGTCCGTCAGCATCTTAGCCGTTGCCCAGAATGTACCAAATGAGGGATCCTCGGTGCCGTTTTCAGAAACGGAGATGGCCGACCGGAATTTCAGGACATTGCCTGAAAATGATTCGGGTTCTGGCTGGTAAATTTTGATCGTAGTGCCGTCGGCACCTGTGATCACTTTAGGCCAATCTTCCTGGGGTTGTTTGAAGCCAAAGATCAGGGCCGCAAAACAAACCAGGGAAATTTGAGTAATAAGTGCTTTCATATGTAATATTTTAGAAGTCTGTGTCAGGCTATAGTGCTTACACTATAACAGAAAACTCCGTACCTATGACTTGCGCCGGGTCTTAAAGTTTTGTTTGATTTTGCCAAGAATATGTTAAAAAGATAGATTAATGTGCTTCAAGCCAATTGATTCCAACCCCTACCTCGGCATCCGCAGGCACATCATTTGGCAATGGTAAAGCGGTTTTCATACAACGAATAATGATGGGTTTTATGATCTCGACCTCATCTTTGTAAGCGTCGAAGACCAATTCGTCGTGCACCTGAAGCAACATCTTGGATTTAAACTGATTGCGTTTGAATTCTTCATGGATTCTGATCATGGCCAGTTTGATCATATCGGCCGCGGTACCCTGGATGGGCGAGTTGATCGCGTTTCTTTCAGCAAATCCCCTCACGGTAAAATTGGAAGAATTGATATCGCGCAGCCACCTCTTGCGGCCCATGAGGGTCTGAACGTAACCATGCTCCCGGGCATAGTTAATTGTATCGTCCATGTATTTCTGGATGTTGGCAAATTGTTTTTTGTAGTTGTCGATGATCTCTTTGGCTTCGGACCTGGTAATGCCCAGGTTATCAGCGAGGCCAAAAGCGCCCTGGCCGTAAATGATCCCGAAGTTTACACTCTTCGCTTTATATCTCATTTCTTTCGTCACGTCTTTCTCTTCCACCGCAAAAACTTTTGCAGCCGTTGCTGTGTGAATGTCCTTGCCGGTCTTGAATGCGTTGCACATATTGGCGTCGCCGCTGATAGCCGCGACTATCCTCAATTCAATCTGTGAATAGTCGGCCGACAATAAAACATGCTTATCATCCCGGGGAATAAAGGCCTTCCGGATTTCCCTGCCTCTTTCTGTTCTTACCGGAATGTTCTGCAGGTTGGGGTTGTTGCTTGCCAGGCGACCTGTCACTGCAACTGCCTGCGCGTAGGTAGTATGAACGCGATTGGTTTTTCGGTTGATCAGTCCCGGTAGTGCATCAACGTAGGTGGATTTCAATTTGGTTAGTTCGCGGTAAGCGAGTATATCGTCGACGATCTTACTTTGATGAGAAAGTTTGATCAAAACATCTTCACCCGTCGCATATTGTCCGGTTTTTGTTTTCTTGGCCTTTGGATCCAGTTTCAATTTTTCGAATAGAACCTCGCCCAACTGTTTGGGACTCGAAAGATTGAAACGTACTTCTGCCTGCTTGTACACACTCTCTTCGGCAAGCATTGCATCCTTTTCTAATTGCCTGGAATAGTCTTTCAGAAAATCAACGTCGATCCTGATTCCTTCGAATTCCATATCCGCCAGAACTTTGACCAGTGGATTTTCAACTTCGTTGAAGATCTTTTCGACATCTTTCTTTTTGAGCATTGGAGTAAGCACATGCTTCAGTTGTAAGGTGATGTCGGCGTCCTCAGCGGCATAGTCCTTGATCTTTTCCAATTCAACATCACGCATATTCCCTTGCGTCTTTCCTTTTTTTCCAATCAGTTCTTCAATATGCACAGGTTCGTAGCCGAGGAATTGCGCGCTAAGCAGGTCCATCCCTCTTTTTCCGTCGGGCTCCGTAACATAATGAGCCAGCATGGTATCGAAAATATCTCCCTTCAATTCAACATCATACCATTTCAAAACAAGGAGATCGTACTTGATATTTTGGCCGATCCATTTTTTAGATGGGTCATTGAAAAGAGGGGCGAACCGGGCGAGTATATTTTTTGTAAGCGCCTGATCGGGTGAGCAGGGCACATAATAGGCTTCGAAAGGTTTGTATGAAAAGCTGAGGCCGACCAATTCGACATCGTTAGCATCGATGCCGGTGGTTTCAGAATCAAAACAAATTTCTGTCTGTGCCATCAATTCATTGACGAGTTTGGTTATAGCTTCCTCGCCCTGAATGGCTGTGTACACATGTGGCGTGTTTGAAATATTCTTTTCTACCTTCGGTGCGGGTGTTTCTTCTGCTTCTTCTTCAGCCCTGGCCGCTCCGGGTTTTTCGACTACGTTTCCGAAAAGGTCCTGCTGCACGCCGGGCGCGACGGCTTTCTGGCCATTGGTGGCCAAAATTTCTTCTCCCAAAATTCTTCTTGCAACAGTTCTGAATTCGAGATCCGAGAAGATTTCTGTTAATACTTCTCTGTTCCATTCTTTGAGGCGGAAGTCTTCTTCGTGAAACTGCACAGGCACATTGGTGATGATCGTCGCAAGTTTCTTGCTCATGACGGCAAGATCCTTTCCTGCTTTTACTTTTTCGCCAACTGAACCTTTGATATTTTCGGCGTTTGCAATGATATTTTCAACAGAATTGTATTCTGCCAAGAGCTTTGCCGCTGTCTTTTCTCCAATGCCGGGGATGCCGGGAATATTGTCGACAGAATCCCCCATGAGCCCCAGGATGTCAATGACCTGGCTCACATCTTTAATATTCCATTTGGAAATGACTTCAGATGGGCCGATGATTTCTACTTCTCCGCCCTGGTATCCGGGTTTATAGATCCTGATCTTTTCGTTCACGAGCTGGCCATAGTCTTTGTCGGGTGTTACCATATAGACTTCATATCCTGCAGCTGCCGCCTGTTTGCTAAGCGTTCCTATCACATCATCGGCTTCAAAGCCGTCGAGCTCGACGCAGGGGATATTGAATCCTTTGATGATCTTCTTGATGTCGGGAATGGCGATGAGCAGATCTTCGGGTGCATCCTGCCGATTCGCTTTGTAGTCGGTAAAATCGATATGACGCTCAGTCGGCGCTTCGGTGTCGAAACAAACGGCCATATGCGTCGGTTTTTGATTATTGATAAGATCGACAAGCGTATTGGTGAATCCAAATTGCGCGTTGGTGTTCTTTCCTTTGGATGTGATTCTCGGATTCCTGATCAGGGCATAATAGGCCCTGAAAATTAAAGCCATTGCATCCAGAAGGAATAACTTCTTTTCCATAATATATTTTGAATTTGCGCGGGATTTATAGAATTCGGGCCGGTAAAATATTACATTTTCGACTGGCTAGGCCTTCATTTCTGTTAATTTTTTTTGCATCAGGAACATATTGTCTCTCAACCGTGCGGCTTCCATGAAGTCGAGGTCTCTGGCAGCCTTTTCCATTTCTTTCCTGATTTTTGCAATGGCTTTTTCAAGTTGGGGGATGGTTTTATATTCCTCCTGTTCTTCGGCGGCTACAGTGACGAGATCTTCATCGGGCGCGATCGCATAGGGATTTTTTGGATCATAACCTTTTACATCCAAGACTGAAGTCTGGGCAAACACTTCCTGCCTGGACTTGCTCACTGATCTCGGCGTGATATTATGTTCAATGTTATAGGCGACTTGTTTTTCGCGACGGCGTTTGGTTTCATCTATTGTCCTTTGCATGCTTTCCGTCATGGTCGCGGCATAAAATATGACAAGCCCGTCCACATTCCTCGCGGCACGTCCTGCTGTCTGCGTCAACGATTTTTCATTTCGCAGAAATCCTTCTTTGTCGGCATCGAGGATTGCAACCAGCGATACTTCAGGAAGATCCAATCCTTCTCTCAATAAATTTACTCCCACAAGGACATCGATTTCTCCGAGTCTTAGTTGCCTGAGAATTTCTACGCGCTCCAGGGTGTCTACTTCACTATGGATGTATTTTGACTTGATGTTGATGCGTTGCAGGTATTTGTCCATCTCTTCTGCCATTCTCTTGGTCAGCGTGGTAACAAGGACGCGATCTCCTTTGGTCACTCTCTTGTCGATCTCGTCGAGCAGGTCATCGATCTGATTCACGGCGGGCCTGACTTCTATGGGCGGATCAAGCAAACCCGTTGGCCGCACGACCTGCTCCACCACAATACCACATGTCTTTTCCAATTCATAATCTCCCGGTGTGGCAGAAACAAAAACGGTCTGACCAACCATCGATTCAAATTCATGAAAATTCAGCGGCCTGTTGTCAAGCGCGGATGGGAGTCGGAATCCGTAATCCACCAATATCAATTTCCTGCTGCGGTCCCCTCCATACATTCCACTGATCTGCGGGACTGTCTGGTGACTTTCATCCAGCACACATAAAAAATCCTTGGGAAAATAATCCAGCAAGCAGAAGGGTCTTGTACCGGGCTTTCTCCGGTCAAAGAATCGCGAATAATTCTCAACGCCGTTGCAATAACCGAGTTCCCTGATCATTTCCACATCATAGTTGACGCGTTCGCTCAATCTTTGCGCCTCGATAAATTTACCGTTGCCCTTGAAATAGCCGACCTGCGCCGCCATCTCATCCTGAATCTCGGCAAGAATCTGCTGGATCATATCCTTCGGCGCCAGGTAAAGGTTAGCGGGAAATACGGCAGCGTTGGACATCCTGCCAATCCTTTTTCCACTCTTCAACTCGAAACTTTCAATTTCTTCAATTTGGTCCCCGAAAAATGTCACACGATAACCGAAGTCGACATAAGGCAGGTTGATGTCGACAGTATCGCCCTGAACTCTGAAAGTTCCTCTCCCGAAATCTCCCTGGCTGCGGTTGTACAGGCTGTTCACCAACGCATGCAAAAATCCCTGTCGCGAAATAGTTTGTCCTTCGCGAATGCGGATAATTCCATTTTCGAAATCTTCCGGGTTTCCGATACCATAGATGCAACTCACAGAAGCTACGACGATGATGTCGCGTCTTCCACTGAGCAGTTCTGTTGTCGCATGCAAACGCAACCTGTCCAATTCTTCATTGATCGAGAGATCCTTTTCAATATAGATATCACTTACCGGCAGATAGGCCTCCGGTTGATAGTAGTCATAATAAGAAACAAAATAACCGACGGCATTTTCAGGAAAGAATTGTCTGAACTCTCCATACAACTGTGCGACCAGTGTTTTATTATGTGTAAGCACCAATGTGGGCCGCTGCACATTCTGGATCACATTTGCCATGGTAAAAGTCTTGCCCGAACCGGTGACTCCCAGCAAGGTCTGGTATTTTTCTCCCTGCATGATTCCCTCGGTTAGCTGCCGGATGGCATCCGGCTGATCTCCTGCCGGATCGTACGGTGAATGAAGTTTAAATTCCATCGGATAATATTTGCAAAGCCTGTAAAATTAAAGACAAAAATTCAAGCAGCAAGACCGGGAAAGATCCTGTTTTTTGAAACGGTATATAACTATGGAAAATGAATTTCCGGTAAAAAATCAGATGCGAAGGTTGTGTTTTGATCAGCCTTTCTTGGAAGTTTTTTTCAGTGCTTTTTTAAATGGATCCCAGGTGACTTTTAATTTCCCGTCGTCACCTGTTTTCGCACGGAGACGTACACTGGGCCCCGTTTTGCTGTTGATACCTTTATTGACAAGCAGAGAATCGGGCGTAGATCCCTTCAGGTTACTCAGCGGGATCTGGATGCTCATATCCGTCCCGTCCTTCATATCATAGGTTCCCTCAACGAACATGGTCATTACTGTAGAATGTATTTCCATGCGATTGACGGTGATTTTTTTTCCATCAACATCGAATTTGTCTTTTAGCTCGGCAAAGGAAATATCAGAGAAGTCTCTTTTTTTGAAAGCGGTCTGTTGGATTTTTTCGACGGGTTCAAACTGGACGAGTTCTCCGTCCCGAATATTGAAATCAATAGTGCCTTTGGCACTGTTTGGCACTATGGACGCTTTTTCAGTTACCTGCGCACTAAGATTGACATCTGCGTCGAATCTGCCAAAGATATTCTTACTCGTGATTCCTTTCTGACCGAAATTATCGAAGGCGATGAATACCTTGTTGATATCCATATTTTTCATTTTCGTTTTCACTGAAACGTTATTGTAGGCGCCCGCATTCAGCATAGAGCCGCTGAGGACAAGGGAACCGCCGGCGTGGTCAAGGGAAACATCCTTTAGAAGCATATTGTTGTTCGTAATTGTCAATGTAGCGTTGACGTTGGAAGCAAAAAAATTCTCAAAATTCAATTGTTTGGCCTTTAATTGCATGTGCACATCACATGCGGCAAGCCCCTTGCTGATTTTTGAAATGGTTTTTACAAACAGCAATTTACTTTTAGATTTTGTTGAAGGAATATTGCCTTTTTTAAGAAAGGCGGTGAAGTCGTTAAGATTGATCTTCGGCGAACTGAGCTGACAATCCAGGGCGAGCTTTTCTTCGTTGGCAACAAGGATCGAAAAAATATTTCGGAAAGCTCCTTTCAAATTCAACTCCGTTGATCCGGCATGTGCCACTAGATTGTCAAGGAGCATATCTGTTCCATCCATTCTGATATTGCCGGAGCAGTTGGTGAGTGTAAAATTTCGCGGGGTGTAGTTGATGTCAGCGGAGTCGAGTTTGAGATCGCCGTTGATGGTATGTTCAATAGTGTCTCCTCCCTGCAATGGACCCCTGAATACAATATCCATTTTTCCTGTGCCGCGGCTGAATTCGATGATCTTTTCCTCGGAGATATTATTTAGCGTTGTTAAATCGAATTTGGCATGCAGATCACAATTCAACAGCGGATGAATGAGGTTGGTGATGGTGACGGTGTCGGCCTGCATAGGAACCTCCTGCCAGCTGCCTGCATATCCGGTAAAGCGCAACATGGAATTTTCATCATCCCGTCCTTTGCCCTTTATCCATTCATTGGTAAAATCGGCGGTGAAGGAACTGTTGGTAAAACTGACAAGCGGGGTAGTTGCATCGGCATGCTTGACGACCACGCGCAACCTGACGAGAGGATTTCTTTGTTCGGGGTCAGTCCCGTCGAGTGAGATATTGGCGCTGACAATCGGGGTGCTTAGACTGTACTGATTCAGTTTGTTCCGGATATTGGCGGAGAGCAGGCCCGCTGCTTCGCGGTATTCCAGGTTTTCTGTCTGGATATTCAGCACAAAAAGGGCTGGAACTTCACTAAGAAAGAATTTGCCTGTAAAGAGGAACGGATGACGATTGATGGCCAGTTTGACCTTATCCAACTGGAGGATCTTTGATTGTGGGTTAAACTGAACTTGGATCTTGCCTGAAACCGGCTTTTGCTCGACAAAACTTCCATTTTTTCGATTGAATGCCATTGTGTGAATGATCGCCGACAGTGAAACATCGAACAGTATGGAATTGCTTTCCTTTATCTGTTGAGGGCTTGCTGTCATCTTACTGATCTCAAAATCGAAGAATTTATTTTTTTCCTGTTTTTCGACGAATAGCCTTGAGTTCCTGATGAGGAGATCGGGTATCTCTGGCGATTTCTTTTGGGAGGAGGCAGAACTCTTTTTGAAAATGGATGCATTCGTGTAGCCGGTAGAATCGGTAAAGAGGTAGGCCGTAGCATTTTGAACGATGATCCGGCTTACCCGCAATTTGCCGGTAATAAGGCGGAAGATATTCAATTCTACAAACACCTGGTCGGCTTTAAAAAAGTCATGATGGTGTTGTTTCCACAGGCTATCGCGAAGGCTCACATTGAATATTCCGAAGGAGATGCGGGGAAAAGTTTGAAAGATGCTGGCGTCGATGTTTCCAATTGTGATTTCACCACTGATCCTGCTGTTGACCTCCTTTTTTACCGATTGCAGGATGGAAGCTTTGTTTCTTGAAATGTACAGCCATGCAAAAATGCAGAGGGCAAGGAACAGTACTATGATCCCTGCGACTATTCGCAATATATATTTAAAGGCTTTTTTCAATGAATGTAAAAGGGATTGAATGCAAGGACTAAAGAAGGGCTATTTAAAATTAATCAATTCAAAATGAATACCAGCGTCACTTGTACCTTGCCCAAACATGGGCATCAAGGATTTCGCCGCGCTTTAAGATACTTCGTGGAATTATTGCCTCCCGGTGGAACCCATTTTTTTCAAGTGCTCGCATGGAAGCGGGATTGTTTGAAAAGACTTCGGCATAAAGGCGAATAAGGTCGAAGTTGGAGAATGCATATTCTGTGATAAATGCGATTGCACGCGTAATGATCCCCTGGTTCCAGAATGGCTGGCCCAGCCAGTAGCCAATCTCGCCGTTCTTGCGGTAAACATCTTCCTTTGGCACCAGTCCGACACCACCGGCGCAGACCTGATCGAGATGAATGGCAAAGTTCAGGGGTGGAACTTTGGTTTCGTTGATTCGAATCCAGGTCAGGGCGTTACCGCGGGTATAGGGAAAGGGAAAACTATCACGAAGACATTTCGAAACTTCAGGGTTGTTGGCATGGATGACCAGGGATTCCACGTCCTCATTTTTCCAGGTTTCAAAGCTGAGGTTCATCGTGCTGGTCTTTTGATATATTGGGTGTAGTCTGGCAGGACCGACTGGTATTCTTCATACATCAAGGGAGAAGTCATGAGAAAATCTGCGGTCGACCGGTCGCAGGCGATCGGAATATTCCAGACCACGCCAAGCCGCAGAAGCGCTTTGATATCCGGATCATGCGGCTGCGCCTCCATCGGATCCCAGAAAAAAATGAGCACGTCGATTTTCCTTTCCGCGATGCGGGCGCCGATTTGCTGATCCCCGCCCAACGGTCCGCTCTGGTATTTGGTGATCGGCTGACCCAGGGATTGCTCCAGCAGCTTTCCCGTTGTTCCGGTTGCACAGAGTTTATGTTTGGACAATGCGTTCTTGTTGTAAACAGCCCATTCGATGAGTTCGGCCTTTTTGTTGTCATGAGCGATCAGGGCGATTCTTTTTTGGCTGTTCATTTTTACAATTTGCATGCGAAAAGTTTAAATGATGCCTAAGGTAATAAACTAATAAAGTCTTTTAAGAAGACTATAACAACAATAAAAAAATTAAGCCGGAACATATTCGTTCCATAAGCGGCATGGAATTTGTGAATTGCAACTTCTTTACTTGCCCATTATCTATGAAGAAGTTTTGTTGCGTTACCTTATTTATTTTGGTATTCAGTCACGTGATCACCGCTCAGAAGGCGCATGATGTTGCTATAAGCTCCGCAAGCGTGCTGAAAGATGAATTCCCTCTCTTTACTTATTTTACCTGCAGCGTGAATACCTCGAATGCTGTTGAGTTGCGCTGGAAGATCCTATATAATCCCGGCGAAGGCAATTATTTTATTATCGAGCGCGGCAGCGACGGCGACCATTTTGAAACGGTCAGCGCGGTAAAAATCACCGATACGGCAACTTCGTTCATGCTCACTGACAATTCACCCAGCAATGGAACAGATTTTTACAGGGTGAAATATGCCGGGAAGGCTGGTCAGGCGACATATTCCGAGACACAAAAGGTGAGCTTATCTGCTGATGTCGATTTCAAGTTTTATCCCAATCCGGTCGACAAACTTCTTATCATCAGGACGAATCATTATATAGATATAGAGGTGTTAGATGCCGCAGGCGGGTTGAAGCTGGGTAAGCAGTTACAGCCTGGTTTGCAGGTCATCAATATTGCTTCGCTTGAGCGGGGCAGTTATATCCTCAAGATCACTGACAAAGAGAGCAATAGGGTAGTTTCCGAGCAACTCCTCAAAAACTAGGCGCCCGCCCGGTCAAATAATTTTTAACGTCATTCTATTGCAGATTTGGATCATTCCTAGTATCTTTATCTCGGTTTTTCATAGGATATTGGATTTTAAAACGGGGTTGAATATCTATTCTGACCCCTTTATTTTTTTAGCGCTCTCCAGCCAAAATCATCCAAAATATTAGTGTTTTCTCAATAAAAAAGGTCCCGCCAGAGGCAGGACCCGTTATTACGAACCCATATTTTTTTTCTTTATATGGTCCGCCAGACGGCGGACGGGCAGGAGCGGGTAACAAGGCCCCGGCCATTAAAGCTTACTTGCGAGGCGGCGAGGTGGCCTCTAGCTCGCAATAGCCTTAAGCAGCCTGCATTTCCTTGATCTTCTCCCTGATCTTCCCTTCAATTTCATTTGCCAGTTCCGGGTTATCCTGGAGCAGTTGTTTGACAGTATCTCTTCCCTGTCCCAGTTTATCGGTACCGTAGCTGAACCAGCTGCCGCTTTTCTGTATAATGTTGAGTTCCACGCCCATATCGATGATTTCGCCCATTTTTGATATGCCTTCACCGAAGACGATATCGAATTCAGCGCTGCGGAAGGGCGGGGCCACCTTATTTTTTCACCACTTTTACTTTCACCCGGTTACCGATGGCTTCTTCTCCATCCTTGATCTGAGCCATGCGCCGGATATCCAGTCTTACCGAGGCATAGAATTTAAGCGCATTACCACCGGTTGTGGTTTCAGGATTTCCAAACATGACCCCGATCTTTTCGCGGAGCTGGTTGATGAAAATGCAGATCGTATTGGTCTTGCTGATCGTTGCTGTGAGTTTTCTGAGTGCCTGCGACATCAACCTGGCCTGCAATCCCATTTTGCTGTCACCCATTTCGCCTTCCAGTTCGCCTTTCGGTACAAGGGCCGCTACTGAGTCAATCACTACCACGTCAAGAGCGCCGGATAAAATAAGGCGGTCGGCAATTTCAAGACCCTGCTCGCCATAGTCAGGCTGGGAAATCAAAAGATTGTCGACATCCACGCCGAGCTTTTGGGCATAAGTACTGTCAAACGCATGTTCAGCATCGATAATGGCACACATCCCACCTTTCTTCTGCGCTTCCGCAATGACGTGCGTGGCGATGGTTGTCTTACCTGATGATTCCGGCCCATATATCTCAACCACACGACCTCTCGGAAGACCGCCGATTCCTAAAGCAATGTCCAAACCAATAGAACCGGTTGAAACAACTTCCATTGGCTCCTGGCTTCTTTCATTCATCAACATCACACTTCCCTTTCCGAAATCCTTATCGATCTTATCTATGGTGAGCTTGAGGGCCTTCAATTTTTCTGCGTTTGACATAATGGGTATTTTTTGTTGTTCAAATTTATAGATTCGATAAAGGTATGATAATTATTTTATGCACACTAATATTTTTAGCATTTTGTAACTAATTTTTTTGGTCAGAAAAAAGATCCCGGCTATGGCCGGGACCTCACATGAGAAACCTGAACGATTAAAGAACTGAACTATGAAACTGCTCAAAAAATGAAGATTGAAATTCGACTGGAGTGCTATCGACTTCAATCCGGATGTAAAGTGACGACGAATTTGGCCACGAGTCAATACCATCTTGCGGTTATTTCGGAAAGCCACGTCGAAGAGATGCGCTAAATTCTTTCCCAAAATCCGCGGGAGCACTGTACCGAGTTACTCCCGAATTCGTAAACCCGGTTCGGAATTCAGGGTTATTTTTGCAGGCTGTCCCGGCATCACCAAATGAATAATTTGAACAAGAAAGCCTTACATATTGCACTGGTAGGAAACCCCAATAGCGGCAAGAGTTCATTGTTTAACGGATTGACCGGGCTGAACCAGAAGGTGGGCAATTTTCCCGGCGTCACCGTCGATAAGAAAACCGGAGTTTCTGAGCTCACCCCAGGATTCAGCGCCAGGATCATCGATCTCCCGGGAACGTATAGCCTGTATCCCAAAAGGGGCGATGAATGGGTCACTTACAAAGTCCTCCTCAACCAGGACGGCGAACTCAGACCCGACCTCGTGGTGTTACTCGTCGACGCAAGTAATCTTAAAAGAAATCTTCTCTTCTGTTCCCAGATCATCGATCTCAAAATACCTGTCGTGATCGCATTGACCATGATGGAC
>Ga0206955_1275_pt1 | contig 12057 bp, 10 predicted proteins | sample Alteio_BWOrgHeat_34_FD_153247 | JGI IMG/M metagenome (GOLD analysis project Ga0206955, IMG submission 153247) | Enriched cells from forest soil in Barre Woods Harvard Forest LTER site, Petersham, Massachusetts, United States -... | ecosystem: Environmental > Terrestrial > Soil > Temperate forest >...
CAGGTTAGAAGAAGAAAAGGAAAAAGGGTACACTTCGATAACAGGCATTTTTAATTTTGATATTAATAGGGGTTCTATTAAACAGGTTACGATGGATAAGGATTACGTTTTGCAATATACCGGTGAACGTTATCAAACCGAAATATACCCTGTTGGAATTGAATTTTATAATGACAAGCTTTTAGTATTACAGGAAGGCAGTGCCGATAAATCAACATCCGACATGAAGTATATATACTTTACTTACAAACCGCTTATTATTACTTGTGCAAAAGCAATAAATATATCGCCGTCATTATTACAAATACAGGAAATAAACTGGGCTTTTTGAATATTCGTTGTGTTTAAAGTAATGGTTGCAACATCTAATTTTTCATTTAATGAAACAGCCTGCAAATTATCTGTGAAGCCTCCATGCTGTTCATATTTAAAGTTATATGACCTTGACTTTTCCTGCTCCGTAGAGCGCATTAATAAATATTTGAAATTTTGGTTAGAGTCTGTGAGGACATAAGTGTCTGTAAACGTTTTATCCGAAAATACAGGGATCTCTTTTTCCAAAATTACCTGGCCTTTTTCGGCACCTAATAATGTTGCCCGGATAGAATGTATATAACCAGATCTGCTTTCATTGCTTGCAGAAAAAACAAGAATATTATTTTTAAATTTAGCAGCACCTAAAAAATTATCGATTTTGGAATTACTCCACATTACTATACCTTCTTTGTTTAATGTATACAATATCATATCACTTCCATCTGCCTTGCCGCCGGCGTAAAAAACATTATTATCGTTAAGTAACAAATAATAAGTATTGTCGTTTGCTAGTTGAGACTGCATGCCTGTAAGTTCATCTGATGTAAATTTAATTTCCTGGGAATAGGAAAACATTTGTTGAAACAATAGAATTGTAACTATTAATATTTTTTTCATAAAAGATCTGAGGAATTTTTTATTGAATAGAATTTAGCTGGTTGGGATTGTAGGCTTTTATAACTTTACTGTTTACAACGCCTTCTCCGGCAAAAAATCTTTGGGTAAACGTTTCAATCATTTTAGATTTTCAACTCGTTGAAAAAAATCAGACAATTTTACCTTGAAATATTTACACAACGCTGAAAGGATGCTTACAGGTAAATTTGCTTTAGATGTTTCGATTCTGCCAACAGTGAATGTATGTTGTCCGTTTAGAGAGTATTCTTTTATCACTTTTTCATCTTCTTATATTCCACCACATTCTCCATCACCACAGATACCAAATCTTCCGGCAGAAACAATTCGAACATATCAACCTTGAGCGCTTCAGCAAGTTTATTTATTGTAATGAGCTCCAGATTCTTGAGCCCTCGTTCTATTTTACTGATTTCACCATTATTAATACCGGTAGCAACCTCCAGATCAACCAAAGTTAATTTACGCTCCTTGCGGAGGCGCTTTAAATTTTTGCCTAAAATAATAGCGTTACTCTCTGGATTTTCCATCAAAAGGAAAATTCCCTTCATTTATTTGATAAAAATCTGCATTATAATATAGATTTATCAAAAACTTCTTATCTTTACTTGATTGAAATAAAGAAAAGCAAATAAACTTTACTTAATAATTTTGCGATTCTTCATGAAATAATTTGAAGCAATTCGCTTAAGTCTCGCATTGAAAACTGGTAATTTAAAATGTGAACGGGACAATAAGTTGAATAGCTCACGCCTGAAAGGGGCGTGGGCTCACTTATTCGTTCACAGGCATACCAGTGCCTCAATGCGGTAAGTTGAGATCTGCGCTCTTTTTTGTGCGTGGAATTGTCGGAAAAAATAAAACCGACGAAAGATAACAGGACCAACTTACAGAGACGATAGCGGGTAAAAATCGCAGCATGCATAAACCCATATACTATGCACCGCTATTTTTTATTTACAAGAAAGGCTGAAGCCAAGGCCGACGCCCTTGCCTGCAGGGATAATCCGGGTATAATTTTACAGGAAGAAAATAGTGAACAGTTGGCAGGTAAAGAAGCCTTGCCAGTAAAACCGGATGAAGAAAATATATATGAACAACTGCTTGCAAAAGGCTATTCAAAACAATCCATCCATAAGGTGTTCCACTATTTTATTTTAGAGGAAATAAAAAATAAAAAAGCAACCGGCTCCAAACATAAACCCATATATGAAAAACCATCGCTGTTTGCTAAAGAATCCCATTTCTTAAAAAGCCTCATCAGCGCTGCGGTTTCCTTCATCAAAACCCAGTTCGCCAAAAAACCAAAAAACCCGGTATAGATCCCGTGAGCGATTCTTCTATGGACTATTGACCATGGACTATAGACTGTCAGCCTATTGACTATTCACCATTCACTTTCATCAATCTTCTGCAATGAAACTAAAACGCTGCATAATGGCTATGCTATTGCCATTCCTGTACGGTAACATGATTGCGCAAACAAGCCACCTCAAACCTTTACTGTTGAATCAAAAACTGCCCGGTCTCATCGTAACTATGGTGAACGGCAATAAGCCAACAGCAAAGCTTTCTGATTGTAAAAACAAGCTGCTGATACTGGATTTCTGGAGTACGATCTGCAGTTCCTGCACCCACCATTTTGCAGAACTGGATTCTTTGCAACGCTTGTTTGGCGACAGCATTATGATTCTTCCGGTAAGCTGTACGGCAACCGGCGATAACGCGGGAACAGTAACACGTTTTATACAAGGGTATCGCCAGAGAATTAACAACGGGTTTATACTGTCCTCTGTGGTGAACGATGTTGTATTAAACCGCCTTTTTCCGCACAACACTTTGCCGCATTTTGTATGGATAAATAAAGGCGTATATATAGGGGCAACGGCCGCGGAAGAGGTTACTGTTGTCAATATCCGCAATGTAATATATAAGCAGACTGTGCCATTACAGCAAAAAACAAACAAAGCTTTTTTTGATATAACAAAACCCTTGCTGGCATACAGCAACACGCAGGGCATAGTAAGCAGATCTGTATTAACGCATTACATAAGCGGGCTTGAATCTTCCCTGGGATTTACGCACAACCCGGTTACCGGCCCTAAACTGTACGCCATAAATTTTACCGGGTTGGGATTGTACAAATTTGCCTGGGCAGGCGCAGCATACCTGCCGCGTAACCGCATAATTAACCAGGTTGATAATAACAATGCCTTGTTTAAACCATTCAGTGCGGGTAATGATGAAAACGATTTGTATTGCTATGAACTAACGGCAACCGGTATGAATGATGAGATGATGCGCAGGCGTATGCAGCAGGATGTAAGCGATTACTTCCACGTGCAGGCAAGGCTCGAAAACAGGAATATACAATGCCTGGTATTGCAGATCGCAGATACAGCCCTGTTGGTATACGGCAAAGGAATTCCGGGCAACAGCCTGTACGACGATATTAAAACAGAAAGGATGATCATAAACCAGCCAGTAAGCGAATTAATGGAAAGGCTCAATGAATTGTCGCTGATACCGGTAATAGATGAAACAGGCATTACAAAAAACATAAACCTAAAACTGCCCAATGATCTTTCAGACAGTGCAGCGTTAACTGCGATACTCAAAGCGCAGGGCATTGCAGTAACAACCGGGTACAGGAATCTGGAAATGTTTGTTGTAGAGGATGCATCGGTTGTAGCACCCCCAGCAAATGATACTTCAGCCACCCGGTAAAACCACTAACGGTAATTAAACCAAATTGTAAAACATTTTACTATGAAGATAAAAACCACGCTTTTATTTTTTTTTGTATGCTGTGCCTCTGTCACGTATGCTCAGCACAACAATATTATTTACGGTAAAGTAGTAGATGCTGCCACGCAGCAGCCGCTGGCCGATGTAACGGTACGGTTAAAAAACAGCAACACATATACAGAAACCGGCAGCGATGGCAGCTTTAAAATGATAGCATCAGGAAGTGCTGATACTTTAACCGCAGCATTTACCGGCTATACAACTTACCGCCTTGCAGTTAACGGCAACGCAAATGAGATTATAATAAACCTTCAAAGCCATACAGGCCTGTTGCAGGAAGTTACAGTAAATACCGGCTACCAGCAAATTTCAAAAGAACGAAGTACAGGTGCTTACAATGTGATCAGCAACCGGTTGATAAACCGCAGCGTAAGCACGGGTATACTTCCAAGAATAGAAAATCTTTCACCCGGCGTATTGTTCAATCATGGTGATGCTGCAAAAACCGATGCCATTACCATAAGAGGCAGGAGTACCATGTATGCAAACGCTGCCCCGCTGATCGTTGTTGACAATTTTGCTTACGACGGCGATATCAATAACATCAACCCGAATGACGTGGAAAGCATAACCATTTTAAAAGATGCAGCCGCGGCTTCTATCTGGGGTGCAAGGGCGGGTAATGGTGTAATAGTGATAACAACAAAAAAAGGGAGAACGGCTAAGCCGCAGGTAGAGGTAAATGTAAACACTTCTGTAACCGGCACGCCAGACCTGTTTAATATCAACCAGGTATCAGGAAAGGATTATGCGTACATAGAAAGATATCTCTACAAAAAACATTTTTATACCTATACATTTAAAGATCCTTATCACAGCGCCGCTCCCCCGGTAGCAACCTTGTTGCATGAGGTGCATGAAGGGAGTATAACGCAGGAACAGGCGGATGAACAAATAGCCGCACTGGAAAACTATGACGTACGCAACGATCTTGAAAATTACTTTTACCGGCCCGCAGTAACGCAGCAATATGCTTTCAATGTAAGCGGCAAAAGCGAAAAAATAAGCTATTACCTTTCGGCTGGTTATGATAAAGATTTGCCTCCCCTCGTTGGCAGCAGCAGCAACAGGGTAAGCCTGCGCAGCGCCAACAGTTACCAGGCCGCCAAAAACCTGGAGCTGAATGCAGGCATTACTTTCACGCAAAGCACAAATCATACAGGCAGCAATTCCGGTTACGATTATTACAGCCCGCTGCAAAGCAAACGCTATACGCCTTATACACGGCTGGTGGATGAGAATGGCAATGCGCTGCCTTTTTATGGAGACTACAGCAAAAGCTTTACGGATACAGCAGGTGACGGCAAACTGCTTGGCTGGACTGACAAGCCATTGGAAGATATAGATCAGCAGTCAACAACCGGGAAAAGCACGGATTATGTAATATATGCAGGATGGAATTTTAAATTGACAAACAACTTCGGTATAGAAGGCAGGTACCAGTACGAAAGCCAGGATGCAAACATTAAAACGGTATATAAGGAAGCATCTTATTTCGCACGTAACCTGATTAACAATTTCAGCGAGGTAAATGAACCCGCCGGAATGGTAAACTATATCATACCAAAAGGTGCGGTACAGGATGAATTTAATGGTGTACTGGTAGCGCACCAGGGCAGGATACAGGCAAACTATAATAATGGTTGGAATGAAGACAAACACCAGCTTGTTGCACTGGCTGGCTTTGAAATAAGAAGCGCGGAAAACATAGGGTCAAACAACAGGATATATGGATATGATGAACAGCACAATACAGTAAATGATCACATTGATTTTAAAAACTACTACCCGCAATATTCAAACCCTGATTATATGCAGGTGCCAAACAACCTGTATCTTTCAGGCAATACAGATCATTTTCTTTCTTATTATGGCAACGCTGCGTACACATTCCGGCAAACATATACCTTGTCCGGCAGCGCAAGGATTGATGAAGCCAATTTGTTTGGCGTAAAAACAAATCAGAAAGGGACGCCCTTATGGAGTGCAGGCGTATCCTGGCAAATAGATCATGAAAATTTTTACCATAGCAACTGGTTGCCTGTAATAAAATTAAGAGCAACCTATGGGTATAATGGCAATATATCAAGACAGGCTACGGCCTATACCACAATTGCATACAATACCGGCGTCCTAACACCTTTGCCCATTGCCTTTGTTACTAACCCTGCTAATCCTGATTTACGTTGGGAAAAAACAGGAATACTGAACATCGGCATTGATTTTTCAACAGTTAATAACATGCTAAGCGGAACCATTGAATGCTATAACAAGCACGCAACTGATTTGATAGCAGCCGCCCCGATTGACCCTACATTGGGTACAGGCAACGTTGCCAATCCTTCCTTTTTTGGCAATATAGCTTCCATGCAGGGCCAGGGAGTGGATATACAGATCATAAGTCTAAATACTAATAAAACCATCCGGTGGCGTACGTATTATATTTTCAGCTATGCAAAAACTAAAGTTACAGGGTATACCCCGCCTGTAACGGCACCTGGCAGCTATTATGTACCCGCTAACGGTATCAACCCTGTTGCCGGTAACCCGCTTTTTAGTATCTATAGCTATAAATGGGGAGGCCTCGACGGGGAAAACGGTAATCCCATTGGATACCTGGATGGTAAACAAACCGAAGACTATAGCGCCATCTACAACGGTGTTTCTGTAGACAGTCTTGTATACAACGGGCCTGCTGGGCCAACGATCTTTGGGGCGCTCAGAAACGAATTCACCTATAAAAATTTCAGCCTTTCTTTCAATATCAGTTATAAGCTCGGCTATTATTTCAGAACCAGTTCTGTAAACTATGGAGAATTGTTTAATAGCTGGAACGGCCATGGCGACTTTGCACTGCGCTGGCAAAAACCGGGCGATGAAAAAACAACACATGTGCCTTCCCTTGTCTATCCCGCTGGTTATTACCGTGATTATTTTTATACATATTCGGATGTGCTGGTGGCTGATGCAGGCAATATAAGACTGGAAGATGTAAACCTTAGCTATGAAATAACAAAACAGCAATACAAAAAGCTCCCTGCACAAGCACTAAAACTGTTTATATACGCATCAAACCTCGGTGTGCTGTGGAGGGCCAATGATTTTAATATTGATCCATATTATAACAATACGGTCCGCAACGGTAAAAGTTTTTCCATCGGTGTAAACCTTATTTTTTAAAACACTAAATCAATTATCATGAAATCTTTTATAACCATACTATCATGTATGCTTTTTACAGCGTGCAGCAAAACCGGTTTTCTGAATACAAATCCCGATCCCTCATTGGTTGTGCCTTCAACCCTGGCAGATTACCAGGCTATTTTAAACAACGATCTTACCATGAATGGCGAGGCGGGAAACGGGCTTGTACCTGCTCTTGGTGAGATAGGCGCAGACAATTATTACATCACGTATGATTTTTATAATGGCTATTTAACCCCGTTATTGCAAAGAGCATACGTATGGGATAAAAATGTTTTTGAAAATGAACAGATTTACGATTGGAACATACCATATCAAAGTATAGACCGGGCAAATATTGTGCTCGATGGTTTGGCTTCTCTGGATGTCAGTCCTGTAGATGAAGCTGAGTATAACACGGCAAAAGGCGCTGCGCTTTTTTACCGGGCGCATGTATTTTACCAGCTTGCCCAGGTATTTGCAAAACCGTATGATGCAGATAGTGCCGCAAATTGGTTAGGTATTCCTTTAAGGGGTACATCATCATTAAACGAGGCCATAACCCGGGCTTCTGTGCAGGCAACTTATGATAAGATAATTGCTGATTTGAAAACAGCTCTTGCTTTATTGCCGCCATTTCAGTCCTACCAAACGCAACCGGGCAAAGCAGCCTGTTATGCTTTGCTGTCACGAACATACTTAACCATGCAGGAGTATGGTAATGCATTGTTGTACGCAGATTCATGTTTGCAAATTAAAAATGATTTGATGGATTATAATGGCATTGATCCAAACAGCTACTACCCGTTTGCAGTATTCAACAGTGAGGACATTTTTCAGTGCGAAATGATTAAAGGACCGGGCTATTTACCCGTTAATCCAAACTATTGTTATGCTGACAGTCTTTTATATAATTCTTATGAGGACAATGATTTAAGAAAAAAGCTTTTCTTTAACCCAAAAGGCGCGGGTTTTTCTTTCAAAGGAAGTTATTCAGGCTATAATAAATTGTTTGCCGGCATTGCCACAGATGAAGTGTATTTAATACGGGCTGAGTGTAAGACAAGAAACGGCAATGATGCAGGCGCTTTGGCTGATCTGAATACCTTACTGCAAAAGCGGTATAAAGCTGGCACATACATACCGTATACAGTAAACAATACAACAGGCGTGTTGGCATTGGTATTGGCAGAAAGAAGAAAGGAGCTTTGCTTTAGGGGATTAAGATGGACGGATATAAGAAGGCTGAATAAAGACGGGGGAAATATTGTATTACAAAGAAGCCTGAACGGGAGCACATATACATTGCCGCCCAATGATGATCGCTACGTCTATCCTATACCTCAGCCGGTTATTGATATGAATCCCGGGATGCAGCAAAATTCAAGATAATCTTTCTTCCCCCGCGAGTCTCTTTTACAAGCCCAATGTGCGCAGAGTAAAAGGACTGTGCGGTTATTAATAAATAATGTCTTGTGCTATTAAATTTATAGGATTGTTGAATTTGATAGTCTCAAAATGCTTAACTACTTAAACATAGTTATGCTGACTGAATTTAATTATCAAGGCTCAACAGCCGAAGAATCATCAGCACAAAAGCTAAATCAAGGGTCGTGCACGGATGTGTTGAATATCATCCGTGTTTGAATTTCTTTGGTCACTTTCTTTTTTCAAGAAAAGAAAGTGACAGAGCTCATAAGGAACAGGAAGTTATAATACAAAAAATATGAAATGAAAATTTCTCAAGATTTTTTAAAGCTGATTTGTTTAATAGCACAACACGTTAATAGGTAGTATCTGAATTATTTTTTGCCTTGCATTTTTATCGGGTGCTAACAGGTCAACAACAACAACAGATTATTTCGCTTATTATGTTTTCAATTGTCTTAATGAATGCTTTACATTTCCCACTTTCCCAGCTAATGCGGGGTAGGCTGTGGGAAAGACGTGCAGTCTTGTTGATTAATTCTAAAAACTTAAATAAGTAAAAGTAAACTCAACCTCTCCGGCGTCATTTCCGGCACCGGCCGGAAATCTGCTCTTATAGTTTTTCGGTTGTTTGATCCGTTTAAACACGCAACTATTATTTTCTTAGTTAACGACCTATGCGGCTTTTCGGGGGGATTTAGGTGGTTGCTCCTAAAAATTAATAAAACAATAAGGGCAGTGTGGCTGCCCTTTATCGTTTAACAACTTAATTCTTCACTCTTTCATCGTCTGCCGGCGTATTATCCGTGATAGATCCGGCTGACTGGGAGGTAAGAAAGCCTTTGGCGCAGATATTACCCGAGCCTGAGCAGGTTACATTTGGATTAGGGCCATGGCCATTGGCGGCATACGTATCAACACCGGTACGTTTGTACCAGAAGTAATCAACATCTTTGCCTGTAAGCTTTGGCAATGCCACAGCCGAAACAGCAAGAGTTAAAGCGATTAAAGCGCTCAGATAGCGTTTCATAATATAAGTTTTAAATGTAAAAATTCCTACTCTTTTCTGCAGGTTTTCGGATGCCCCTGTTTATTGCAATAAAAAATTTAAGCAGGTGGTTTTGCAGGTACGGGTTTTCTTTTATACAGGTATATACCTGTTATAGAAACCATAAGAAAAAACAGGTTAAAGAAAATATGTTGTTTCCAGCTAAGCCTTGCAATCACGCCCCCGCACGAACAAGGCAGGCTTGAACTGAAACCTGCCATTAGTATAAGAAAAACAGTAAATGCGCTTAGCAAAAAAGCAGCGCAATACAATCCGTATAAATTGTATTCAGGTATAAATAAAAATGCCGTTGTTATTAATTCAATAGCCGGCAGCAACCAGGAAAAAAAGACGGGAAACCGGCCGATGAATGGAAAGTTCTTTAGTTGGCTAATGAACAATGCATGGCCGGCAAGTTTGCTGAACCCGGCGTAGGCAAAAAGCAATACCAGTAAGCTGCAGATGATTCGGATAGCTGTTTCTTTTTTCATTTATTGATCATAAATACAGGGCAAGAGTATAGCTTTTCGCAGCGATGAAATACCGTAGTGATGCGCAGTTTTTACGTAGGGTTACGCTTTATCAGGGTTTTGCCTGCAAATATTTTAGCGGCCTAAACAAAAAATTATGAATGACAGCAATCATGAGATCTCATTGCAGCAGGCAATAGATATGACAACGCTTTACAGGGAAAATAAACCTGCTGATGCCCCAATTTGCGAAACATTTGAAATAGCGGCTATCAACCAGCTTGCTGCTGTTTCGGGATGTGCCTATCTAAGGATTTATTATGGCAGGAAAGAAAATATGGAAATTCACGCTATACTGGTAGCTGCCAATGAGAACAATGAAGACATTTTGCCCGCCGAAACCGCCACAAATGCGTTAAATACCGGCAATGGTGTAATTTTGGAAGATGGCTACAGGAGTCCCCCTGATTGCCCGCCAAAATCAGCCTTAAACAGCAACGACTAAATGCATGGGTTTTTTCTTAATATTTTTTTGAACCATTCTGTTGTGATCGCAGCCGCTATTGCGGTGCTTCGTTTCAAAATTATAGACAAAAATTTTCAGCCCTTTATTTTTTTCATTTGGCTTGGGTTAATAAATGAAACGCTTAGCCTGGTATTGATTTATACAAAAGGCAGCAATACGGTTAATTCAAATGTATATGTGCTTTTGGAAAGCTTGCTTATCCTGTACCTGTTTTTTAGTTGGGATAGCATATCAAAACCCTTGTACTCTTTGTTGATGTTTGCTGCTGTTTCAGTGTGGATAACAGACAACCTGGTGGTACACAATATAAATGGCAACAATTCGGTTTTCAGGATTTTTTATTCTTTTATAATTATTTTTTGCAGTTTGATTCAGGTAAACAAATTGGTTATCTCTGAACGGGTTAGCCTTATAAAAAACCCGGTGTTTTTAATTTGTATTGCATTTCTGGCCTACTATGCATGCAAAGCATTTGTTGAGGTCTTCAATGCTTTCCATTTAAGCTTAAGCCATTCCTGCAATCGCAGCATTTTTACTATTTTGTACCTTGCTGATTTCCTTTCAAACCTTATATATGCAATAGCGCTCTTATGTATCCCCAGGAAACAACTCTTTACCATGCCATATTAACTGCAGTGATGGTGCTTGCGGTTATCATACTCACTTTCGTGGTTACGGTTATTTATTATCAAAAAAGAAAATTGGCTTTTCACAAAACAAATATCAGGGCGGAAATCAATGCGCTCGAAAAAGAAAGGGCAAGGATAGCAGGCGATCTGCACGACGACCTTGGCGCTTCATTATCTGCCATAAAATTAAAGTTGCAATGCCTCAGTATTAATGATGAAAAAGAAAGAAAACTGATCGGGCAATCAGAAGATTATATTGATGAAGCAATGCTTAAATTAAAACACATATCTTTTAATATGATGCCGCAGGTGCTCGAAAGAAAAGGGTTGGAAGAGGCTTTAAGGGAATTCATCAGTACCATAGAACAAACGATCGCTGTTAAGATTAGTTTCAGGTACAGCTGTCCTGTATTGAGCAACGAAAAAACAATTCACATTTATCGTATCGTTCAGGAAATTTTAAACAATATTATTAAACACGCCGGCGCCTCTTCTGCAACAGTTGAATTGAAAAAAACAAAAAAGAAAATATGGGTGCACATCGCCGATAACGGTAAAGGCTTTAATAAGAACAGCGCTGTAAAAGACAGCAAAGGCCAGGGTCTCCGGAATATAATGGCCAGGGCTGATTTGCTGAATGCAAAAATATTTTTAACAACCGCAATCGGCCGCGGAGTAGACTACCTTATACAAATCCCCGAAAATATATGATACCAGGTAATAAAATACGCGTAATAATCGCCGACGACCATGCAGTATTTCTGGACGGTCTTGAAATGCTGTTAAGCAAAGAAGAAGAAATGGAGATCGTTGGGGTAGCCGCCGATGGCAGGAGACTCATTGACTTAACCAAACAGCTTTTGCCGGATGTTGTTATTACTGATTTGAAAATGCCGGGTACAGATGGCATCCAGGCGATCAGGGAGATTACAGCGCTTAACCTGCCCGCCCGCTGCATTGCCATTTCAACCTTTGATACAGATCACTTGATCGTGGAAGCGCTGGAAGCTGGTG
>Ga0206955_1277_pt1 | contig 11959 bp, 9 predicted proteins | sample Alteio_BWOrgHeat_34_FD_153247 | JGI IMG/M metagenome (GOLD analysis project Ga0206955, IMG submission 153247) | Enriched cells from forest soil in Barre Woods Harvard Forest LTER site, Petersham, Massachusetts, United States -... | ecosystem: Environmental > Terrestrial > Soil > Temperate forest > O...
GCAGCATTACTGCTGAATGCCATGCTTATTAAATCACAATTGATTGTTGAAATATGTCAAAAAATGTCCCATCTCCCTGAGAAGGATATTGCTTCGAGCGTAAATAGCATTATCGAGCAAATGAGTGAAAAACTCAGTGCAGGTGGTCGTATTGAGATTCGTGGCTTTGGCAGCTTCTGCCTACACTATCGACCGCCACGTAAAGCTCATAACCCCAAAACGGGTGAAAAACTCGTCACTCAGCCCAAACACGCCGTGCATTTCAAGCCTGGCAAAGAGCTGCGTGAAAACGTCAATAACAGCCGCCATATCGATTTACAAGACACGGATATGGGTGACGCTGACGATTCAGAATAGCCTCGTATACTGGCCGTATGTGTCCATCATTGCCTTAAAGCGGGTGGACACAGAGAGCAACACACCCACATTTAAAATCTCCTTGGAATGATTCATTGCCGTCATTGCGAGCGCGAGCGAAGCAATCCAGGTAGTATTGCCCCTTTAGTAGAACAATAGTTTAGAGTTTTCAGGCTTGTGACAATAAAGCCTGGATTGCTTCGCTCGCGCTCGCAATGACGAGGGCCGCGCTTCGCTTATTCTCACAATGATACTAAATAATTATGACACTCTTTAATGAAGAGCAAGATGTAGGTTGGGTTGAGCGTTTTTTGCGAAACCCAACATGATGTTGTTGTTGGGTTTCGCAAAAAGCGCTCAACCCAACCTACAATATACTCTTTAATGGGGAATTGTTGGCTGAGGATGGGGAGCCACTGGTTGCATTGGAAGCTGCTGCACTGCTGGTTGCGGGGGATGTTCAATATCAATGCCATTGATCCTAATCACACCACTATTGAGCGTCACATCGGCAATGTAATTTGTCCCTTCGATTTTGAGATAGCCTTGCTTGACGAAGTTATCAAGCGCTGCATTTAATGCTTGATCCAAATTCTTCGTATGGTCTGTATCAACCGTTGCTTCAATAAAATCGATATAATGATGCACAAATTGCATTGGAATACTCAAATGCGAATGCACATTCCTGATTTTTCGTAGATGATCATTATTGGTAGCCGTAGAATCCGCCGAATAATTTAACTGTAGAGGCTCCTTAAGATCAAGCTTCTCTAAGTCATTTATTGTAATCTTCCCATAAGGCGAATTTAAAGAAAAGCTGCTGGTATAAGTGGATTGTGGATATAACGTAAGGTTGAGGTAACTTGTAGTTGCCTCTGCATACTTTAATCCCTCTACGCTTGGCCATGTAAACGAAAAGTAATTCTCATTTGATTGCGACTCTAGCGGACCTAAACTTTCATTGAGCACAACGATTTTATCTAAAGTAAAATGACCCAATAGATTAGTAATGTTATTCTTGTCTGTGGTGCTAGACACTGTTAAAACAAAATTCTGTAACGCATAGTTTTTATCGCTACCTATCACAAATTGTAAATCTGGAAAGCCCATTGCAAACAAAGACGTTCCGGAATTATCTGCAGAGTGCATCAGATCGTATTGAAACTTCATATTTTTAAGGTCTGATTTAAAATCAGGCCCTGAGACTGAAACAGAATCTGCATTTAAAAGATATTGTAATTTCATTAATTTTTCATGATCTAGATTAAAGTCTAATTTGTTTTTTATGCCGCTGATCTCAACTTGGCCTTTATCCACAATGAAACTCAAGTCAGCCAAGTTAAATAAACTGGATATATCTAAATGTTGCGCAAGATCTTTTGAAACTGTGCCTGCAATTGAAAATGATTTCGCTAAAATTTTCCCTGTTTCTTCTGTCGAAGTCATTGCACCTACCGTCAGTGAATATTTAATATCAACCCCTGGTTCCTTCGTAAAATCATAGCTGAGTTGAATATCTGAGTTATTAAATTGAATGTTTTTATCTCCACCATTCACTTGATTGATGGCTAAGTTAGGAATTGTCACTGCGACCACTTCGGTCTTAGGTTTATTATTGGTAAGATCTGTTTGTGATTGTAATTCGACTTTATTCATCATCATGTTGCTATTTTGAGGAAATTGCCATGATATTTGGCCAAAATCCATGTCTGTTAAAATACTTGAAACACTCAAATGGCTTTGTTGAATAATCGTATTAAAAGTCACTTGATCTGAAGCAATAACAGTTGAATCAGGAGATGTCATTTTTAGCTTGCCAATTTGCCCCGTGACATGGATATCACCTATAACATTGTCCGGAGTTTGAAAATCAAAAGTACCTTGGAAATTTTGCCAAAGCAGATTACCTGTGAGGTCAGGTAACATATATGAACCAACCCAACGTCCAGCAAAATCTGCTTGCAAGTTAATTTGCACCTCATTCTTTTGCGCACTATTACCTTGTTCTGAACTTGGTATAGGTATAATACTTTTAATACTGGCGTAAACTAATTGAATTTTTTTAGTCACCGCATCATAAATGAAGGGCCCATGTGTCACAGTTTGATTAATATCAAACTCACGAGTCATATTATCTCGATGCAATATCACATGAAGCTTGGCGGTGGAGTGTAACCAACCTAATTGATAATCTTTCAATTGGATTTTGATATTAGGCGTGGAATTATTATTGATGAGCGCGATATAGTTTTGCTTAAAGTAAAAACCACCAGCGAATGGAACCGCCGCCAGCAAGAGCAGTAATGCAACAACACTGAGGATGAGCATTGATTTGCGCATAGGGTTATTATAGCAAATGCCCAAATTAATATCTATTTATTATACAATACTCCTTTCCGGGAATCAGAATAATTCTTTAATATTCAAAGGGTTATTTGGTTTATTGCTAAACATTCGGTAAAGCAAAAGATAAAGCCGCCCGAAGGGCGATTGACTCGGGCTCCCGTCACAGTGGTTCTATACACGTGCTCGCAAGCTGCGCGCGGTATAGAACCACTGTGCCACCCCGTTGGCTAGTTTTGAGCTCCGCAAACTGCGCTGCGCTCAAAGTCTTTCTACTTAGGTTTTTGGAGATGGGCGAGGTTTATAGGTTTTTACATCGAATATTTACATCTATTGTATTGAAATAAGAGTCGGAATAGAATGCTGTCATTAGAAACGGAGTAATGGCTTTGAAAGTTAACGGCGAAAGAGATGAGACAGATAGCCCTTGTGTTGGGGTTTGTAGCACTACGAATTGTGGTGATGATATTTGCATGGGTTGTGGTCGTACGGCTATGGAAGTGATTGAGTGGAATACCTACTCGGATGAGAAGAAAATTGCGATTAATGTACGATTAAAAAAATAATTTTTCTGCGCCTGTATATCTTATGTAGGGTGGAGTAAGCGCAGCGTGCCCACCATTCTCGAGCGTGATGGTGGACACGCTGCGCTTAGTCCACCCTACATTTATACATTTTATGCGATAGGTAAGGTTACGCCTTTTTGTCCTTGATATTTTCCACCGCGATCTTTGTAAGATGTTTCGCAGACTTCGTCTGATTCGAAGAATAGCATTTGTGCGACGCCTTCGAAGGCGTAGATTTTTGCGGGTAAAGGTGTGGTGTTGGAAAATTCTAAGGTGACGTGGCCTTCCCATTCCGGCTCTAAGGGTGTTACGTTGACGATGATTCCGCAGCGGGCGTAGGTGGATTTGCCTAAGCAGACCACCAAGACGTTACGAGGGATTTTAAAGTATTCTACGCTGCGTGCTAATGCGAATGAATTGGGTGGAATAATGCAAACATTGGATTGTACATCCACTAAATTCGCGTCGGTGAAATTCTTTGGATCTACGATGGCGGAATTGATATTGGTGAAGATTTTGAATTCATCTGCGCAACGAACATCGTAGCCGTAACTGGATGTGCCATGTGAAATAATTTTACTGCCATTCTCATGACGCACTTGTGTGGGTTCAAATGGATGGATCATTTGATGAGTTTCTGCCATACGGCGTATCCATTTATCTGCTTTAATTGTCATATCTTTGCCTCTTGTGTAAGTTAGTCGTATTTTAACCTGTTATTTGTTTTGAACAACAATATTTGGAAATTTAGTGGAATAGTCTTTAGGCTGCAGGGAAATTCTGGCAGCAATATGTCTAGCGATATCACGATATTTTAAGGCATGCTCGCCTTCAGGGTTTGCAACCACGGTTGGGTTACCACTGTCTGTTTCTTCACGGATTTCTTTAGCTAAGGGGAGCGCGCCTAAGAGCGTAACGCCACTTTCTTCAGCAATGCGTTGTCCACCACCTTCACCAAAAAGCGCTTCAGCATGGCCGCAATGACTGCAGGTGTGGAGACTCATATTTTCAATAATACCTAAGACGGGCACATTCACTTTGCGGAACATTTCAATAGCACGACGCGCATCCAGTAAAGCTAAGTCTTGTGGGGTCGTGACGATGACAGCGCCCGTGACTGGGATTTTTTGTGCCATGGTCAGTTGGATATCGCCTGTTCCTGGGGGTAAGTCGATGATGAGGTAATCGAGATCATCCCAGAGTGTATCGTTTAATAATTGCTGTAAGGCTGTGCTGACCATGGGACCGCGCCAGATCATGGCGGCGCTTTGATCTACGAGATATCCGATGGACATGGATTGGAGGCCGTGTCGGACGATGGGCAATAAGGTCTTTTTTTCTTTTAACTCAGGGGTCAGACCCGCGCCTAACATGGTGGGCTGGCTGGGGCCGTAGATATCGGCGTCTAATATGCCTACCCTTGCTCCTTCTTTTACCAGGGCTAGGGCGATATTCACGGCGGTTGTCGACTTTCCTACTCCGCCTTTGCCGGATGCGATGGCAATGATATTTTTAATCCTGGGAGAGCTTTTTAAACCGCGAGAGCCGGCGTGAATTTCAATCTTGGTGTTGATTTCAATTTGAACATGTTTTGCTATGGGGGCTAGATGGGCTTGAAGGCTTTTTTGTAATTGTTTTTTATACTCGGCATCCATGGGATAGCCATAAACTAGCTTAATTATAAGGCTTTTTTCTTCAATCTGTATTTCTTGGACGAGCTTGGCAGCTACCAGATTTTGGCGTAAGTAGGGGTCGAAGTACTGCGCTAGACTTGCTTCTACTTGAGCTTGAATGATTTTCGTCATGGATTAGGCTGCCGTTGATTTTTTACGCTTGAAGTATGCCATAAGGGCTGTTTTCTGCAAAGGGCTAAAGAATCATAAAAATTTAAGAAATTAGCTGGTATAATCTTGGGACTCGTTATTAGCCAGTTAAGGTGAGGTTTATGTCAGCGAAAGGACGTCAAATTTTAGTAACAACCGCTTTACCTTATGCCAGTGGCCCCCTGCATTTAGGGCATTTGGTAGAGAATATTCAAGCCGATATTTGGGTGCGTTTGCAACGCATGCTGGGGAATGAATGCACGTTTATTTGCGGCAGCGATAGCCACGGAACCCCTATCATGATTCAGGCTGAAAAAATGGGCTTGAGTCCTGAGATTATGGTTGAACAAATTCGACAAGAACATATGGCAGATTTCCAAGGCTTTCACATTGGGATCGATAATTATTATACGACGCATTCGCCGGAAAACTTGGCTTTGGTGTTAGACGTTTATCAAAAGCATGTGGCTGCAGGGAATATTACTAAGCGCACAATTAAGCAAGCTTATGATCCTGAGAAAAAAATGTTTTTGCCGGACAGATTGATTAAGGGTGAATGTCCTAAGTGCGGCACGAAAGACCAGTACGGTGATAATTGTGAATCTTGTGGTGCAACTTATTCTCCGACGGATTTAAAAAATCCTTATTCGACTTTATCAGGCGCAAAGCCGATTGAAAAAGAGTCTGAACATTATTTCTTTAAACTTAAAAACTTCGAAGACACTTTAAGAAAATGGACGCGTAACGGTCACTTGCAAGAACAAGTAACGCATAAATTAGATGAGTGGTTTACTGCTGGCTTACAAGAGTGGGATATTTCTCGCGATGCGCCCTACTTTGGTTTTAATGTGCCGGGTGAAAAGGATAAGTACTTTTACTGCTGGCTAGATGCACCTATTGGTTATATTGCTAGTTTTAAAAATCTTTGTGAGCGCAGGCCGGATTTAGATTTTGATGCGTATTGGAATGCAGATAGCAAAACTGAGCTTTATCATTTTATTGGTAAAGATATTATGTATTTCCATGCTTTGTTTTGGCCGGCAGTTTTAAGCGGGGCACAGTTGCGCACACCGACTGCGGTTTTTGTGCATGGGTTTTTAACCATTGATGGCCAGAAGATGTCGAAATCGCGTGGGACTTACATTAAGGCACGTACGTATTTGGAGTATTTGCCTCCTGAAGACTTACGTTATTATTTTGCAGCTAAGCTGAGTAGCCGTCTGGAAGATTTGGATTTGAGTTTTGATGATTTTACTTCACGTGTGAATTCAGATTTAGTGGGTAAATTTGTCAATATCGCGAGCCGTTGTGCGAGCTTTATTTCACAATATTTTGACGGGAAATTATCTGCGACTTGTGTTGAACCTAAGTTGTATCAAGAATTTGCTGATGCCGGTACGGAGATTGCAATCAAATTAGAAGGGTTGGAGCTGAGCCATGCTGTACGTTTGATTATGGCCTTGGCGGATAAAGCAAACCAATATATTGATGAGAAAAAACCTTGGGCTGTGGTGAAGGATGCGGATAGACAACAAGAAGTTCAAGATATTTGTACGATGGGGATTAACTTATTTCGCGTCTTAGCGATTTATTTAAAGCCGATTTTGCCGCAGACTGCTTTGGATGTGGAAGATTTTCTGAATATCCCGCCTATGCAATGGCAGGATAGAATGACCCCTTTATTAAATCACACAATTAAAACGTATAAACCTTTAATCAAACGTATTGATAAAAAAGAGATTGATGCCATGAAAGATGCTATGCAAAAAGATTTGCCGCCAGTACCTACGACTGAAACGACTGTTACAGCTGCTAGTGCTAATCCTCCCATCAAGGAAACGATTAGTATTGATGAGTTTGCTAAAATTGATTTACGGATTGCGAAGATTGTGAAAGCAGAACACGTAGAAGGTGCTGAAAAATTACTGCGCCTAGAATTAGACATAGGCACTGAAGTACGCCAAGTATTTGCCGGCATTAAATCCGCTTATGAACCAGAACAATTAATGGGTAAACTCACCCTCATGGTGGCTAACTTAGCCCCTAGAAAAATGCGTTTTGGTGAATCGCAAGGGATGGTTTTGGTTGCAAGTGCAGGTGGTAATGATATTTGGTTACTAAGCCCCGAAGAAGGTGCTTGGCCGGGAATGTGTGTAAAATAATAAAACCCTGCTATTGCAATACAAAGGGAAGCGACAATGACGCTATTCTATTCCCCTTAGTGGTAGGTTGGGCATATATGCCCAACGATCTACTGTTTGTTGGGCACATGTGCCCAACCTACTAAACTACATTATTAATTAAGAACTTGAAGCACTAAATTTTCTTTCTTCTCTCTCTGTCCCAACAACAGCAGATCCCTGAGCAGGCTTTAAAACTTCTTTAAACGCATGATCTATAATATTCTTAAATTGGGCTCTCTGAGAGATCCGTTCTTGCTCGTTCTTTGGGGGCGAGTCAATCGCAAGTAGACCCACTAATAAATTTACCTTGTGCGCCTCAATAAAAATAGGAGCTAGCCCTTTCTCTACTCTATGCTTTTTATAGTCGTTCAAGCATTTTAGTAAACATCCCCTGTAAATTTCCTCGCTCATTTGTACTTGTAAATCGGTACCGGCTTTCTCGCACATTATTTTAAATTTAGCAACCACTTCAGCCATTGTGGTAGGCAATGGGTTCTGATCAATACAGGGTAACAAACGGTTGTAAGCTTCATAAATCAGAGCGCGAGCACTTTTAAAAAAGGTATTAGTCGAACTTCCTATAAAACAAATATCTACGGGATTTTTTATTTTTGAGCTGAGTTCCTTGTCTTTTCGTGAGCCCAAATAATAAATTGGTAAATTCGCCAGGAAAGCAGCAGAAAGAATGAAGAAAATACTCGCATTAGAATTAGATATGCTCTCTGGCCCTATATCACTATTGGTATAAGCACGTACTGCGGTTAAAATATAAATACCCAACATAAAGGTAAGATTCGTGGCAAGCAAACTACTTAAGGTATAAAAATGTTGCTCTGGGATATCTCGCTTACCAATTAAGCTAGCTATTCTAGCATAATGCTTCGTGGCCTGTTCTATGTCATATAACTCCATATTTTCAAAAAAAGCTTTTAAGTGATGAACAATTTCCGCAAGATCCGTATCCGTTAATTTTTTCTGTTCACGATAACGAAGTAATTGAAATTCTAAATCTTCTATAGCTGGCTTCATCGAAAGATAGAGTTCAGAGAAAACACGGCTTTGATCAAACGCATATTGATTTAATTCTCCAAAGAATTGCTGGAAAGGCATAGGTGCAATATTAACGGGAGTAGCGGATCTGAGTAATGGCATAGTAAGAGATGATGATGATGAAGACGTAAGCATTAGCGGAAACCTCGTTGAGTAAAAATTATTATAGATTAACTTATAGCAATTATACGTAACAAAAGAAAGACGTCAAGTTTCAGATATTCGCATTGATTATACTGGAAAAAAATAGATACTTGAGAAAAATTCTAGATAAGCTATCCTATACGCCTATGTCAAACCCTATCTCCCCCGAACAAATTGATGCTTTATTACCGCAAACCCAGTGTGGTTTATGTGGTTATGCGGGATGCATGCCTTATGCACAAGCTTTGGCGCAAGGAGAAACGACCATTGATTTATGCCCACCGGGTGGGGTCAAGGTTTTAAAGGCATTGGCGGAACTGTTGCAGCAAGATGCGCAGCCTTTTGTTCCAGCTATGGAAAAGAAAGCTAAACCTAAGTTAATGGCAAGAATCCGCGAAGATGAATGCATAGGCTGCACCAAGTGTATTCAAGCTTGTCCTGTGGATGCCATCTTAGGTGCTGCCAAGCAAATGCATTCTATCATCACTGACGAATGCACTGGCTGTGAACTTTGCGTTGCCCCCTGCCCTGTTGACTGTATTGATATCTTTGCTATTGAGCCTGCTAGCCTCTCAGAAGAGCAACATAAAGCTGATCAAGCTAGACAACGTTTTCAAAGTCGTGAAAAACGCTTGCAGGAAGAAAAAGTGAAAGAAAAGTTATCGCATCCTGCAGTGAATTTATCGCACCAATCTCAGGTTGAAAAAGCTCAGTTTATTGAAGAAGCGCTGCAAAGAGTAAAATCAAAAAAAAATTAAAGAATAACCCCTAGCATTCATAATATGAGTTTCTTAAAACGTCTCATAAAACTGAAGCGCAATCAGGGACAAAAGACAATACGTTAGAAAACACCAAAAACCAATATGTAGTTGAGCATGCATAGAGGCTAGTACATCAACATTAACATTGTAACCCATGATGGCAATCTCTTTCACATTTTCAGTATGACTAGCGCCTGTAGAAAGATAGGCAAGAAAAATAGCTGCAATAAAAACATCACACATTGACCACTTAGCAATCGCTTTAATAAAAGCAAAAATTTTATTGCGATTCGCTGATTTTTTATTAAAAAAGATAAAGCTGAGTAACACTCCTTTTGTCAGAGGAACAATGACGGAAAATAAAAAAATCATACTCGCAACAAAGAAGTATTGACGATTCCAAAGATCATGCACCGTTTTTAAGATTGAGCGGGTCGTATCTAATATTTTGAGCGGCATATGATGTTCTTCAGAACCTGAGACATTGGGTATGCCAATAATATTATGTTCAACATGCGGTGTTTGGGCGTTAATAGCACCTGTGGTGGAAATGGTTAACATTGATAAATAGATACCGGGAAAAAGAAATAAAAAAGATACAATTGAAATAAAAAAGGCTAATTTGTTTCTAGTGCTTAGCTGAGCAATTACAGCTTCAGCAGATTTAGGCGAAGTCATTGTCGCTATCCTTAAGAGGAGGATAATACATTATGAGATTCATTTATTAGCATTGTCAATCCATATTAGGTTAGTATTGACACAAGGGTAAGGGAGTATGCGCATGTCAATCTTAAATAACCTATTTGGACGAGCCTTGGCCTCAGAGAATAGTCCTAAAGAAAAACTCAATGTCGTAACCGCTGTGCCAGCACTCGGTTTAGATGCACTCTCTTCTGTTGCTTATGGTCCAGAAGCGGCTCTTGTTATCTTATTGCCACTTGGGCTTGCAGGTTTGCATTATTTCTTTTGGATGTCGCTTGCCGTTGTTCTGACGCTTGTTTCACTGTATTTCTCTTATCGACAAACCATTGCTGCATACCCAGGGGGAGGGGGCGCCTATACTGTCGCTAGTGAAAATTTAGGTATTCGCATGGGACTATGGGCAGCCATTGCTTTGCTGCTAGATTATCTACTCAATGTTGCTGTTGGCATTTCTGCAGGGGTTGCTGCTATTGTTTCTGCCCTTCCATTTCTACATCCGTATACGCTTTTATTGTGTCTCTCGGTTCTTTTCATGTTAACTCTACTCAATTTGCGCGGTATCCGAGAATCTGGCATTGCTTTTGTGATACCAGTACTCATATTTATTGCTTGCACAGGTATTTCGATTCTCATAGGGTTATTCCATGTTTGGCAAAGTGGCGGCCATCCAGTACCCGTGATAACGCCCCCTACGGCACATACTGAAACCACCACGGTCAGTGTATGGTTATTATTAGGCGCCTTTGCTAATGGTCTTACCGCGATGACAGGCGTAGAAGCGGTTAGTAATGCTGTACCCGTATTCCGTAAACCCACAGTTAAAAATGCTCAGCGAACCTTAACAGTGATTGTAATCATACTCAGTCTATTTTTGCTAAGTATTGGATATCTTTGTCCTGCATACCATATTGTGGCCATGGATCAAAGCCAACCCGGTTACCAAACAATACTGTCACAATTGGTTGCAGCTGTTGCGGGTAAAGGCGTATTTTATTATCTCTCTACCATGAGCTTCTTTGCTATTCTGACTTATTCCGCGCAAACAAGCTTTTCAGGGTTTCCTAGAGTTTGCCGCTTATTGGCGGAAGATAATTTTTTACCCTATTTCTTTGCTGAAAAAGGACGACGTCTGGTTTTTTCATATGGCATCATTATTTTGGCTATAGCTTCAGCAATCATTCTGATCTTATTTAAAGGTATTACCAGTCGTTTAATTCCCTTATTCGCAATAGGTGCTTTTAGTGCTTTTGTTTTTTCAATACAGGCATACAATGTTATTGAGAGCCAAGCTCGACGGCCAAGTGTTGAGTTGGCTTGGAGTTTTCCTATCACTCCCTATATTAAGGGATATGTGCAATTATTCAGTGGCTATGGGCAAAGTCTGATTGAGTATAATCACCATACTAATAGTGCGGGCGTCGGAATAGCGCTTAGTGATTGGGTTTAACGCACTTAGAACAGATAACCGCACACCACTATTAAGTGGGTATTTTATTCGGGTAAATACCACGGGGTCGTGATGACAACGGTGCGTTGGTCGCGTTTCAAAAAAATCAATGTGCGCAATCCCGCTGCATGAACATTATGTAATAAATATTCGTACCAGTGTGGTTCAACTAATTCAGGGATCACAACCGCAATCAATCGTCCTGGATTGGCTTTACGAGCTTTGTCAGTATAATCTAAAATGGGTTTGTAAATACGTCGATAGGGTGAGCTCAGGATTATTAAATGTGGAATAGCAGAATTAGACAATTTTGCGGGTTTTTCGACTTTTTCAGCCCAAATCTTTTTCAACTTTAGATTATTATCCTCTTCTTTTTCGGTACTAACATATAATGCAGTCACATCATCAGATAGTAACAAGCCAAAGCGCACAGCTTTTTCTGAGACTCGATTCCAACCAAGGATGGGAATAATCACAACAGGTGCTTGCATCTTTGAAACCTGTAATTTAAGCGCTGTGTCAATTTTACGTGTAATTTCTTTATAATGTCGCCTGATATTGACGAGTAATAAAGCCAAGATGG
>Ga0206955_1278_pt1 | contig 11877 bp, 11 predicted proteins | sample Alteio_BWOrgHeat_34_FD_153247 | JGI IMG/M metagenome (GOLD analysis project Ga0206955, IMG submission 153247) | Enriched cells from forest soil in Barre Woods Harvard Forest LTER site, Petersham, Massachusetts, United States -... | ecosystem: Environmental > Terrestrial > Soil > Temperate forest >...
GAAGCGTGTACAAAGACGTTAATTCTGGCGGCAGTTTTGGGTCATCACCTTTACGGCAGGAGATAGGGATAGGGCAGGCAAAATCGATCGCGATCCATGAAAAAATCAATAGTGTTTAGCTATAAGTGCTAAGCCCGGTTCATTCTGCATAAACCACGAAAAATTTGCTCAGGAAAAGATGGTTTTTACATCCGGAGGCCGGCCCGGGCCGGTGATAATGGAATGGAGAATATTAGCTTGTTCATAATAAATGACTTTCCGGATCATAAAAATGGGGGTCGAGAACTTATAATACATTGATTGGTGATTATAAGTCGCTAAATTGATCTTTCCAAAAGGCACATGATCCTTTTTAGGTACGGGAATATCAGGTATTTGCGTGGCATTGATAATGTTTATATCATACAAATGGGTAGTGGCATAATTGGGAATACAAACCAGGTAAATAGCGTTCCTGGTCATTTTAATTTTTACATAATTATAAGCAGTATTTCCAAATTGGATCCGGCCCCTTAAATTTTGATAACTTTTCCAATTTTCGAGCCCGGGCATATTTATCGGGATCCTGATCTCGGTAAGATCATCAACGTTATAATGATTTTGGTTAATCTCTTTGTCAAATAACTTATCCGACTGATAAACCAAATATTCGTGAAAAAGCAATTGCCCTCCTATATTATAGAAGTGAATAAAGAGAAGCAATAGGGCAATTATTTTTTTCACGTGATTATTGTTGTTTTAAAGCACAACTTTACATTTTCAATCAGGACGAACCCGGTATAAAGGTCCGTCCCTTCAGCGTTTAAAATTTTTTAATTAAAATCTTAAATAGCCAACATGGGCCATTCTTTCACCCATTTCGGCATAGGCCTCATTAGGGCCGGGCGCCCAGGTGCCCAGGCCGTCAACATAGCGGTTATACATGCAAAAGGCTGCGGCTATCAATACTGTATCATGGATCTCCATATCGGTAGCGCCTTGTTCGCGTGCGGCGGCTATGTCTTCTTCGGTTACGTTTTTGCCATTGCGCTGCACCTGGTGGGCAATGTTTAATAGTGACCTTAATTTGTCCGATACAGGGGTATTAGGCAAACCGGCTTTAATATCATCTATCAGGCCTATGCCGCTTTTTAAATGGGCAGCTGCCGCCGCCGCATGAGAAGTATGGCAAAAATGGCAACCGTTCCAATAAGAAACTGATGCCGCTATGATCTCTCTTTCGCCGCTGCTTAAGGTTGAAGGGCCCCTTAGTAAAACTTCTGCCAAATCAGTTAATGGTTTTCCTGTTTCGGGCCGGTAGGTTAACAAACCTACTATGCCCGGTAATTCTTCGTTTAATAATTTAATGTGTGCCATATTTTTTTGTTGATTAAGTTAGATTAAGTTTATTGGGTTGATTAAGTTGTTGTAATGTTGAAACGTTGTAAAGTTGGAATGTTGAAAATCAGGTTAACAATGACTAATGACTAATGACCAACCACCACCTTAAACGGCGGCGTTAAATATCCTTCGCGGGCGCGTTGCTCACCCATTTTATCATAAAGCGCAGGATCATCAGGCTGCCATGTTGCCAGGCCGTCAACATAGCGGTTATACATGCAAAAGGCGGCGGCAATTAAAACAGCATCGTGGATCTCCATATCTGTAGCGCCTTCTTTGCGGGCCAGTTCAATATCCTGCGGAAGAACATTTTTTCCGCCCGACTGTACTTTGGCAGCAATTTTTAGCAATGCTTTCATTTTACTGCTGATAGGCGCCGTTTCCGGGTCAGCCAAAACCTGCTGAACAATTTCAGCATCATTACCCAGCTGGTGCTGCGCAATAGCTCCGTGGATATTGCAGCAATATTTGCAGGTATTTAAGCGTGATACATAAGTGGCTATCAGCTCCCGCTCCCCGGCACTTAAAGTCGGGTGCGGGTTATGCAGCATAGCCTGCACTAAGGCATTCAATGGCGCAGCAGTTTCGGGCCTGAACATGAACAAACTCCGGATGCCCGGGAATTCTGTTGGTAAATTGATATGTGGCATATTGTTTTAGTTTATTAAGTTAGATTAAGTTTATTGGGTTGATTGGGTTGATCTGGTTGTATGTTTTTAACAAACACCACCACCAGCAGACCTATTAAAAAGACAAACGAAAAAATGAACAGAGAATTTCCGTATCCGCCCAAAACGCTCACCAAAATTCCCACAAACAATACGGCTGCAGCGGTAAACAAACGGCCTGTGTTAAAGCAAAAACCAGTTGCCGAAGCCCTAATTACAGGTGGGAACAGCAAGGGGATATAAAGCGACAGTATGCCCTGGCTCGCTCCAAAAAACAGGGCTAAAACAGCTATTTCGGCATATATCAACCACGAAAATGAGTTATTGGTTTTGAACAAAATAAAAGAAAACAGGAAACATACTGCGAAACAGACAACCAGCGACCTCCTTAAGCCAACCAGGTTTACTATCCAGCCGGAGATAAAGCCGCCGGTTAAGCCCCCCATGCCTAAAAACATCATACTCAATCCACGTTCCTTATGGGCATCGGTGGTTAAAAGGCTTTGTATCCAGGTTGGCAACCACGAAAATATGGCCCACAAACCGATAAGCATCGTTCCGAATATAACTGAACCTGTTATCAGCACCCGAAGATTTGAACTACTGAACAACTGAGCACCGGGGTGGCGGGTTACTGCCGTTTCAGACTTATCCTTTAGCCACAACCCAGATTCGTCGATCAGCCAGTGGCCTGCTATTGCAACCAGCAAAGGCAAAATACCGATCAGGAAACCCTCGCGCCACGAAGCCACCAGGTAAGTGATTAAACCCGCTGAAAAAATACCTATTGGGATGGCAATTGACAGGATCCCGGTAAAAACCGCTTTGGTTTTTTCCGGCCACACTTCGCTTATCAGGGTAAAGGATATTACCAGTAATCCACCGGCGCCAAAACCACTCAGGAAACGGCATATAATTACCTCGGGCCAGCTTAGGGTTAAAGCGGTGAGCATGGTGAATATACCGTAACTGCCTATCGATAGCAACAAAGCCGTTTTTCTGCCTGCTTTATCACTGATGAGCCCCCATAAAAATCCGCCGATAGCCCAGCCAAAAATGAATAGGGCATTAATATACGCGCTGATATTATTTAACTGATCAGCACTCTGGCTGCCCTGGAATTCTTTAACTACTACCGGCAGGTAAACCGACATCAGTGTTGATACCGCACCGGCAAACAAGTTACCCGCGAAGCAAACAATAAATAACGAAATCAGCCTGCCCGATTTTGCAGGCGTTTGTTCTTTAGCGACGTTGGCTATTTCTGTTTCCATTTTTTATTGTTTTTTAAAATGATCATAGCCCTGCGGCAAGCGGTAGTAGCCATGATTAACCAGCCTGTCGGCCAGCATGGTAAAATAACTTTCATCTATGGGCATAGCGGTTGCCATCCCATCAACATAACGGTTGTACAGGCAAAACAGGCCGGCTATTAATACTGTATCATGTATTTCAATGTCTGTGGCGCCTTCTGCTTTGGCTTTTTCAATCTGTGCGGCTGTTACCAGTTTGCCGTCTTCTCTCACTTTGTCGGCAATAGTTAACAGTGCTTTCATTTTTTCGCTTACCGGCGCTGTTGAAATATCAGCTTTCACCATTTTTGATGTTTCGTGCTCCCCTAAAAGCATGTCCACAGTAGCGGCATGGGCCGCTGAACAAAATTTACATTGATTGCCGTTTGATACAACGGTAGCAATCAATTCCCGTTCGCCACGGGTAAGGCTTGACGGCCCGCGAAGCAAGATCTCGGTGAGTTCGCGGATCGGCTGCGCCGTATCACGGCGATATTCCAGCAAGCCGGTTATCCCCGGCAGATGGGATTCAAGTGGTATATAAGGCATAAAGAATGAGTGAAAATTTAATAATTGCCGAAAGGGATAAACATTATCTGCTCAATTGACTGGTTGAGTTTGATTTTCCTGAAATAAGGCCCAATGACCCATCGATAGAAAACCAACAATCAATACCTTTTAAAAGCAGTAATTTTTACAGGCCTTTCGGGATTAATTAGAAAACAGGAAATTAGCAGGAGCGCTGTGGTGGCTGATCGGGAATGGAAAGGGGATGGAATATTACCCTTTGTACACGCTGAACAGGAAGAGTTAGCAGTGTTGTTGAAAAAGCTGAAAAAGCAAACTGTGTAAAAGCAAAGCTAAATTTATCGGCCAATGTTGTTTTTAAATAAGGTACATGGTCCTTTTTGGGTACAGGCACATTTTTTGCCTGCCTCGCATCAATAATATTTTGATTGGTCAGCCGGGTGGTTTGATAATCAGGGATGCACATCAGGTATAAGGCGGTCCTGGTGATCTTCATTTTCACATAATTATAACTCTGGTTTTCAAACTGTACCTGGCCGCTTATATTCTCATATCCCTTCCAATCTGTTATTCCGGGCATATTTACCGGCAGTTTAACTTCGGTAAGGTCGTTAACATTATAAAGCCCTTTCCCTGTTTGCTCGGTAAAAAACTTATCAGACAAATAGGCTAAATATTGATGCAACGCCAATTGCCCGCCTACGTTAAACAGGTAGATAAACAGCAGGAATGCGGCAATTATCTTTTTCAATGTCTTTACAGATAAGATTGACAGAATAAATATAGCGCATTATATTACAACTTTCAAAAATTATTTTCCTTTCGGGCAATTTCGTTTTCTATGTCATTATTAATGAATTTTTCCTATCTTCAAAGTTTTAAACCCTGTATTGATGAAACCTGATTACATTTTCTGGGTCGCATTGGCGGCTTATGCATTTCATATCCTTGAAGAATATAACTACGACTGGAAAACATGGGCCTTAAAGATTATGAAGCTTGATGTTGACTGGAATACATTTTATATAACCAATATAGTAGTATTATTTTTCGGGCTGTCATGTGCAGAGGTGGGTTGGTCGCATCCCAAATTCAGCCTCATGTTCCCGGCGCTGATGGTTATAAATGCTTTGTTTTTTCATATTATCCCTTACGTCCGTTCCAAAAGAAAGTTCTCTCCGGGTATGTTTACCGCCATATTTCTGTTTTTACCAATTGGTGTCGGATCCTATCATATGGCAACAGACCTGGGCGTACCAATAAAATCCATGCTGATTGCAGGCGGCTGCGGGGCCCTGATAATGGCCTTTCCAATCTTCCTGCTTAAAACAAAAAACCTCGATTTTTTTAAGCCTTAAGGCATTGTTATAAACAACAAAATCTTCTTCATATTGCCCTGTATTCCTTTATTAACCAGCTAATTTGAGGGGCTTAACACTGCACCTTATCTCCAACATATCGCGTTTGTTACAAAACGCAACAAATACCTGATTTTTAGCGTAAAAGGCTTCGATAGTTTAACCCGATTTGACAAATTTTTCAAAAAAAAATCAAAAGCGGCTAATAAATAAAACCTTTTTTTATTACAATTTAGATGATTAAGTACACTACTTTAATATGCCTTTTTGTGATCCTTAACAGCTTTAAAGGCGGTAATAACCAGCCTGAACTGCAGGGACCGGATACAGACACATCAAAAGTTGCCATCAAAATTTCTCCGGTAAGGCCATTGATCGAAAAAGATATTTATGGTTATTACATGAACTTTGATATCACCATAAAAAATCAAACCAACCACACCATTGAGCTAAGTTCGGTAGAAGCCTCTGTGATGGATAAAACAGGGAAACTGGTTTTAAGAAAGTTTATGAACAGCAACGGGAAAGCCCCCGGGATTGACCTGCTTGTTTATACTACCATTAAACCGGGCGAAACAGTGAATGTTTTTAATCCATTTCATACTTTCCCTCCCGACCTGACGATAGCCACTGTTAAATATGGTTTCTTTTTTAATTATGCCGATACACAGCAGGAAATAGACAACAATAAAAAACGATTGCCGGTCGACTTCGACGAGTCGGTTATCAAAATAATAACTCCACAGGTATATGTTGCCAAAAACGATTACTTTTTACCATTAAAGGGCAAGATAATTGTTTGGGACGGACATGATTTTTACTCGCGTAACCGGAGGTCGTCGACAGATATAGCCGACCCGAAAGTAAAAGAAATAACCTCCAACTCCAGCCGTTATGCTTACGACCTGATGAATGTGGATGGAAACGGCTCCATGTATGGTGGCTCCCCTTACAAAAAAGAAAACTGGTATAGCTACGGAAAACCTGTTTACGTTCCGTTAGATGGCAAGATCATCGCTGTGCAAAACACTATCCAGGATAACGAATACGATGGCAAAACTATTAAATCACCAAAATCAGCAGCAACCACCGACCCCGAAGGGATGGGTAATTATGTAATTATTCAGCACGCAAACGGCGAATACAGCATGCTTTTACACCTGGAAGCAGGCAGCATAAAGGTAAAGCCGGGACAAATGGTTAAAGAAGGTGAGGAACTTGGCTCGGTTGGCTTTTCGGGGCAGTCCATGTACCCGCACCTGCACTACTCTGTAACCAATGGCGCAAAAGAACTGGCTTCGGAAGGCTTGCCCAATTATTTCAATAATTACAAACTTTACCGCGGAAACGTTACAGTAAACGTCAAAAGAAGCCGTATTGACAGCGGCGATATTGTTGAATCGGAAAGGTAGTTTTTGGGGTTGATTAAGTTTTTTTAGTCCGAAAGTCGGAAAAGTCCGAAAGTCCGAAAGAAAACTTAATCAACTCATTCAACCTAATCAACTCAATCAACTCAATCAACTCAATCAACTCAATCAACTCAATCAACTCATAACCAACGGTTATGCCCCATCGCGTTTTGTGATAAAAATACCTGTATAATTCCCTACACCTTTGCATTATCAAATAATCAACGGTTATGGACAGCCAGCATCAACTAACGCAACAAACCAACTTATTAATCAATATTAATAACAATGGGCGCAAGCTATTATTTATCATCTGCGCTGCATTTTGTATTACCCCCTACGCCAGCCCGGCAATAGCGCTTTTGTTGGGCCTTATTATCGCCCAATCAACCGGGCACCCTTACTTGCACTTAAATCATAAAGCTACCCATTTATTACTGCAAGCCTCGGTAGTGGGCCTTGGCTTTGGGATGAATGTGCATGCAGCACTGCAGGCCGGTAAAGAAGGCGTACTGTTTACCATTGCGTCTATCAGCGGTACCTTATTGGCTGGTTACTTTTTGGGGAAATGGTTAAAAACAGGCAAAAAAACCTCTTTCCTCATCTCCGCCGGTACCGCTATTTGCGGGGGCAGCGCCATTGCCGCTATCTCACCAGTTATCAAAGCCGAAGAAAAACAGATATCTGTGGCTTTAGGCTGTGTATTTATTTTGAATTCGGTGGCTTTATTTATTTTCCCGGTGATAGGCCATCATTTAAATTTATCGCAAACGCAGTTCGGCTTATGGTGTGCTATTGCTATACATGATACAAGTTCGGTAGTGGGCGCCGCAGGCAAATATGGCGCACATGCCTTAGAGGTAGCCACTACGGTAAAGCTGGCCAGGGCACTTTGGATAGTTCCGGTTACTTTTATTTCATCTTTTGCTTTTAAAAACCGGTCGGGCAAGGCAAGTATCCCATATTTTATTGGCCTGTTCATTCTTGCTTTGATCGCCAATACTTATTTCCCTGTTGTAAAATTGATAAGCCCTTACCTGGTGGTGATCGCCAAAGCGGGATTAACGCTAACTTTATTCCTCATAGGAGCCGGGCTGTCACGAAAGGTGATCTCGTCCGTAGGATTTAAACCATTGCTGCAAGGCGTGGTTTTATGGATAGCCATATCGGCAAGCGCCTTATATGCAGTAATGCACCTGGCATAAATTTTCAAAAACACATTGCCGTTAACAAAAAAGCACCGCCTCAATTTAAGGCGATGCTTTTTTAATTAAAGATGGCTTTAGCATTGGGTCACTCACAAGCCGACGCCTGGCCTCAAGTCTAAATAAAAAATGCGACTTAAGACTTCCGACTAAAGACTTTTGACTTGACCCTATCCCCTGAGGCTAACATATTTGTAATCGCCCCTATAATAAACATGCGCTATTTTTTTCACTACCTGTTTGTTTAAATCAACTTCAACAGTATAGTTACCGTTATCAAGCTGGCTTAAATTAAATGCTTTCTGCATTCCTTTCTTTTTTTGTCAGCACATCCTTCCAAACAATGTCATTTTCGTAATTATAAAATGTCACTATGGCTTTGTCCGCAGTGTTGTTGTTAATCTTAACCACAACACCTCTTTTTGAAGGTATCAGGGAAAAAGCGACCATTTTATTTATGGATGCAGCACCCGTTTTTGTGGGCTTTAAAGGGGTTGCAGCAAAAATACCGGTAGCTGCAAATAGCAGTAATCCGGTCAGACTAATGATTTTTTTCATGATTTTAAATTTTAATATTATTAAATTGTATAACTCATTAATACTCATCAAAATAGCAACAAATTAAATTACAGTATTGTTTTTTATTGTTTAAAGAAATAAAGATTCTTTTTGATTTATTTAAAAAAAATTCATGCCCGGAACCTAAATAAAAAAAGCACCACCCGCTGATTGAGGGATGGTGCTTTTATTGCAGGGATTTGGAGCTGTTATTATTCCAAAATGATGAATTCTTTTGCACCATCTTCATCATAAACATGAACGTCTTTGCTTACAGTTTGATGGTTTGAAGTAACTTCGATAGTGTAATCACCGTTATCCAACTGGTTAAGGATATAACCTCTTTCAATTGACTTGTATGCAGGAAGGACGTCTTTGTAGATTACATTTTTGCTGTCGTCGTAAATGATCACGATTGCCTTTGTAGCAGTCGCGGCTTCCACTTTAATGTCAACACCTTTGTTTGAAGGCAAGGCCGAAAAAGTAATTACATTTTTTGCGGGGATTGATGACGCTTTGGTTTTTACAGGGATTGATGCAAAAACACTTACACTTGCCAATACTAATAATGCGGTTAATTTGATTGAATTTTTCATGATCTTTTTTATTTTAAATGTTTTTAAATTGTTGTTCTTTTTAATTGACAGAACAAAGTAACAGCAACTTTAAACCTCAAAAAAATGAAATAGACCACCGTGGCTTAGATATAGACCAACCCGGAAATACAGTCTGCAAACCTTTATAACACGTTCATAATGTGCAAAATAGATGTTTTATCGACTAAAACCGGGGCTTAATAGATCAAATTCTGGTATTGGTCGGGTACGGGCGGATTATCAAACGAAATAAGGGCAGGTAAACCAGATAAGGAGACAGCTTTGCGATACCTACCGGAACACAGGATATAAATAAAAAAGAGGCGCCCCGAACGGCGCCTCTTCAAGCAAAGTACAGATCAGTTTCGATTACATCAGTTTAATTCTTCACCAATTCCACCATACTGCTGTTATCCACGCCAAACTTTTTAGCGATGGCTTTTATGGTGGTGCCATTTTTAATGGTGAACGGTTTTGTAAACTCGTTTTCGTCAACAAATGCGGGTGTGGCGCCGTTAGTGGTATAATAGATCTTTGTGCCGGGTGTCGGACAAGTTAGCGTAACGGTATTCCCTTTTAAATGAAATTTTGGTTTCGCCACAATCCCAACATACTTTTCGGTACGGGCATCATGGATCTCTCCGTTCCAGTTCATCCCGAAACCAAAATCATAGGTGTGCCCATCGGCATCGGTATAGCAGATCATATCGTGCGGAATATCCTCATCCTGCACCTCAACAGTTTGCATATTGGCCGGCATCTGGAATGGCAATAAGCCCGATGGCTCGGCAGCGCCTGTTAAAATATCCAGCATCGCCTGGTTCTGTACGCCGAAACCCGCTACTATCGCGTTAGCATCTTTTTCAAACTCAGCCAATATAGCAGGTTTTGATAAAGTGATAGCGACAATCACCGGTTTGCCATTCATTGCCTTTTTGGTTTCTTCGATGGTTTTTAAATCATTATAATTGGCCGCGGTGATGGATTTGCCTTTATAGCTGCGGTTGGTGATACCTGGTTCAACCGGGTCGCCGGCTGCCATGCTGTGTTCGCGGGCATCCGTTGCAGTATACGCGCCATATTGTAAGGTAATGGGCACATAACCGTTACCGCCATTTTTCAAATCATTGGCATCGTAACCTGCGCCACCGCTTGGGCTGCTTACAAAAACAAGCGCATAATCCGCTTTGGATGGATCATCGGTAACAGTAAAATACTTACTGATCAGGCTGGCCTGTACCGCATCTTCCCATCTTTCTTTTGATGGCGGGCCAAAAAAACCTTGCACCGAAGGGAAATATTTTTTTGGCATATAAATGGTTTTTCCCTTTTGCAGCGGCAGCACATTATCGTGGTTTTTCAGCATCACAATTGATTTCAGTTGTGCATTGTACCCGGCGGTCATAAATTCAGGCTTGCCAACCGTTTGTTTGGTATGTTCCACATCAAGGTAGGGGTTTTCAAACAGACCCACCCTGAAGATATTCTTTAACAGCCTAACGGCAGATTGCTCAAACCTGGCCCGCATAAATGCTTCGCCATGTTCCTTAACACCCATACTATAAGCCTCGATCACCGGCCCGGCATCGTTATTTCCACCAAATTGGTCAACCCCGGCCATTAATATTTTATAATGGCGCTGGGCAACGGTAGCGGTTTCCATCCCCCATGATTTTCCTAAAAAGGTATCAGGTGTTTTGCCTTCATCGGCGGTTACCATCCAGTCGGTACAAATCACGCCATCGTAGCCATATTTACCACGCAACAGGTCCGTAATTAAATATTTACTATAGCTGTTACCGGCATTGCCCTGCTTATCCCTGTTGTACGAAATGGTATAATAAGGCATCACCGCCGATACCATTTTTGTTTTTCCCGATAGTTTTAACGCGCCATCTACAAATGATACCAGGTGCTCATCAAAATTATTGCCCGGATAAACGGCAAATTTGCCGTAAGCAAAATGCGCATCCCTGCCGCCTTCTTCAGGGCCGCCGCCGGGCCAATGCTTCATCATAGCATTTACGCTGTTATAGCCCCAGCCATCGGCAATTTCGGCGCTGCCGGTTGAGGTTTGAAAACCATCTACATAAGCCCGTGCCATATCGGCATCAAGCTGCGGGTCCTCGCCAAAAGTGCCGTTGATCCGTGCCCAGCGTGGCTCGGAACCCATATCTATTTGTGGCGATAAAGCAGTGGATATCCCCAAAGCCCTGTATTCCTGTGCGGCTACGTTGCCAAATTGCTGCGTTACTGCCGGATCAAACGTTGCCGCAAGGCCCAGTTCATCGGGCCACTGCGAAATAGTTCCGCCTGCCCCGGCTGTATATTCATAACCGGTACTTGCGCTGTGCCGAGGGTCCGAACTGTTATTTGCCGGGATGCCAAAGCCCGAGCCTTCTACCAGGGCCTGTACGTTGTTATTCCAGCGGGCCGCCACTTCCGGCGATTTTACCGAAGTGATGAGCACATGCCTTAAGTTATCCTTTATTAAAAAACTTTTTTGCTGATCGGTTACTTCCGCCGGATTAATACCACCCTCGTTAAACTTTTTCCCGTTATAAGTTCCTGCACCAAATGGCCCGCCCGACATGGCCGGAATAGCCTGGTGCGCACTGTATAACATCAGCCCGGCAATCTGGTCAATGGTTAGTTGCGAAGCAAGATCCTTTGCGCGCACGTCAACCGGCAGGCGCCAGTCCTCATATTTATCCAGCTTGCCGTTTTTGTTCAGGTCTTTAAATGCAAGGCCATCAACAGTTAAAATTTTTATGCCTGATTGGGTTGAATAGCCAAGCGTTGGCCCATTGGCATTTTTTACTAAAACAATTCCGGAGGAATCGGCCGGCATGGCATACCATTTTTTCGATGGGTCAAAATGAC
>Ga0206955_1279_pt1 | contig 11863 bp, 15 predicted proteins | sample Alteio_BWOrgHeat_34_FD_153247 | JGI IMG/M metagenome (GOLD analysis project Ga0206955, IMG submission 153247) | Enriched cells from forest soil in Barre Woods Harvard Forest LTER site, Petersham, Massachusetts, United States -... | ecosystem: Environmental > Terrestrial > Soil > Temperate forest >...
ATTGCCATTTATAAAACATCCTTATGTTCCCGAAACAAATTTTTTAAACGATATAAAAAACATTCCATCAGATCTTGAAAATTATGTATTGAAACCTTTATTTTCTTTTGCCGGTCAAGGCGTAGTAATTGATGTAAAAAAAGAAGATATTGATGCGGTAAAAGATCGGGAGAATTGGATTCTTCAACGCAAAGTAAAATATGCTGATGTTATAAAAACTCCTGGCGAAAACGCAAAAGCTGAAATAAGAATTTTTTATTTCTGGAAAGATGGCGTAGCACGTCCTGTTGCTACGCAAAATCTCGCACGCATTAGTAAAGGAAAAATGATCGGTGTTCGTTACAATAAAGACCGCCAATGGGTTGGCGGCAGTATGGTGTTCTTTGAAAAATAAACCATGAGCCATGAACTATAAACTATGAACTTTTTTAAAGAAATCTTTGCCCGCATTTGGGCAACATGGGCATTACTGATTTTTGTTGCGACTATGTTGATCGCTTACATTTTTTATATTCCATGCCATTTTTTAAAAGAGCCGCAAAAAGCAAACTGGCACAGGCATGTATCAAGAGTGTGGATGTTTACTTTTTTAAATTTAATTGGATGCCCGCTTACGGTAAAAGGCAAACAATACTTCGATGAACTTCCAAATTGTATTATTGTTTCTAATCACAACAGTTTAATGGACGTTCCGGTTACGACGCCGTTTATGCCACGCGCCAATAAAACCATTGCAAAAAAAGGCTTTGCAGTAATCCCTGTTTTTGGATGGATATACAGTTTTGGCAGCGTATTGGTTGACCGCAACGACGATAAAAGCCGCCGGAAAAGTTTTGAAGATATGAAGCGAATATTAAGCCTCGGCTTGGATATGGTAATTTATCCTGAAGGCACACGCAACAGAACAGAACATCCGTTAAAATCTTTTTATGATGGTGCTTTTCGTTTGGCAGTTGATACACAAAAACCAATTATTCCAACGCTGGTTTTTAATACAAAAAAAGTATTGCCGGTACATAAAACATTTTACATGCTTCCGTATAAACTGGAAATGCATTTTTTACCACCGGTTGAAAGCCTTAATATTTCTGCCAAAGACTTAAAAGAAAAAGTATTTAGAATAATGTGGGATTATTACGAAGCAAATTATTAGTTTAAAAAATCTTACGCAAAATGCTCTTGTTTGTCGCTTTTGCCACTGTTGTTAACCAGGTCAAAAGGTAAGTTTGTGTTTTAATTTTTTATACAGATGGAAATTAAACCAGGCACAAAATTTAAATCTGTTAATGAATACTTTTCTGCTTTTCCTGTAAGCACAAGAAAAATTCTGCAACAAGTTCGGGATACTATAAAAAAAGCTGCACCCAATGCTGAAGAAGTTATCAGTTATAATATGCCTGCATTTAAACTAAACAGTGTTCTTGTTTATTTTGCCGGCTATCAAAATCATATTGGGTTTTATCCAACAGCCTCTGGAATAGAAGCTTTTAAAAAAGAATTTTCAACGTATAAATGGTCAAAAGGTGCAGTGCAGTTTCCTGTTGATGAGCCCTTGCCCTTACAACTGATTAGTAAAATTGTAGCATTCAGAGTGGCTGAAACTTCAAAGCCAAAAATCAAAAAGAAATAGGCTCAACATTACTGCGCCATTAATTAAAAGCTGCAGATAACAATACCCCGGAACTAAATAAAAATTATTTTAAAAATATTACCTTTAAATCATTATTAATTCTTAAAAATTGCTTTATGAAAAAAACCATTTTGTTATTATGCACTTTTGTTTTAACAGGCTTAAGTTTTCATCTCTCAGCACAACAAATGGATGAAAATGCTCAAAAAGCCTGGATGAATTATATGACGCCTGGTGATGTACATAAAATGCTGGCAAAATCAGATGGCCAATGGAATGAAGACGTTACCTGGTGGATGACTCCTGGTGGACAGCCAATGAAAAGCAAAGCAACCTGCACCAATACCATGATATTAGGTGGCCGTTACCAGCAATCAATGAATAAAGGAGACATGATGGGAATGCCATTTGAAGGCATGGGCTTGCTGGGTTATGATAATGCTGAAAAAGTTTTTAATTATACATGGGTAGATAATATGGGCACCGGCACCATGAATATGAAAGGCACATGGGATGATGCATCAAAATCCATAAACTTTACCGGTTTAATGGTTGATCCCATGTCAGGAAAAGAAGTTGCTGTAAGGCAGGTATTTACTATTACAGATGATAATAACCAGATGCTAAAAATGTACACTCCGGGCCCGGATGGAAAAGAGTTTGAAACAATGGAAATTAAATTTACGAGAATGTAATAACAGGCAATAAACTATTTGATTTATCAAAATAAAATTAAGCCGCAGAAATTAGTTTTGCGGCTTTTTTATCGTCATACAAACTTCAGTAAAAACCGCTATTATTTTTTACTTAGTATTTACTTGCCGATATTCGCAGTTAGAATTGCACCTGAATATGCGTCTTTCGTTCAACAACACACAAACAGCATTTGCGTATAAAACCGATAAAGAATTACAGGCTGGTCGTTTTCTTTTCGGCACAATGAATTATTCATGGTTTGCTGCTATCGGCGTAAGACTTACTCCTTTTTTAATGAAAACAGGTTTGCCGGTACATGGCGCCATAAGACAAACAATTTTTAAACAATTCGTTGGTGGGGAGACATTGGAACAAACTGCAAGGATTGCCAAAAGATTAGGCGATTATAATGTACAGGTTATTCTTGATTATGGTGTTGAAGCCAAACAGGGAGAGGAGAATTTTGATAAAGCAAGAGATGTATTTATTCGTGTAATTGAATATGCAGCAACACAACCAAATATTCCATACATCAGTGTAAAAATTACAGGTATTGCAAGATTTGGTTTATTAAAAACATTAAATTCTGCACCGCGGTTACGCAGTGGTGTACACGATCATGAAGAAGAAGATGCAGAGTGGGACAGGGTTCGCGAACGCATGTATGATATCTGCGAAAAAGCAGCCGAAAAAAATATAGGTGTTTTAATTGATGCAGAAGAAAGCTGGATACAGGATCCCATTGATCGCCTTTCTGTTGAAATGATGGAAATTTTTAATCGTGAAAATTGTATTGTGTTTAATACCATACAGCTTTACCGGCACGACAGGATGAACTTCTTAAAAATGTACCACAACATTGCAAAACAAAGAGGTTTTATTCTCGGGGTAAAAATTGTACGCGGCGCATATATGGAAAAAGAAAGAGCCCGTGCTGCGCAAAAAGGTTATCCATCACCCATACAACAGGATAAATCTTTTACTGACGGTGATTTTAATTCAGCAGTTGAATATTGCATAGATAATATTGAAGACATTGCCACTGTAATTGCCACCCATAATGAATACAGCAATCTTCATGCAGCTGAATTGCTTGACGCGAAAGGCATTCCGCATAATCATGAACACATCCATTTCTCGCAGTTATACGGCATGAGTGATAATATAACTTTCAATCTCGCAAAGGCTGGTTATTCTGTAAGTAAATATTTGCCCTTTGGCCCAATACGCGACGTAATACCATACCTCATGCGCCGTGCACAGGAAAACAGCAGCATGAACGGCCAAACAAGCCGGGAATTATTACTGATAAAAAGCGAATTAAAACGCAGGACAAAAGCTGCTAAAGAATCAAAATCTAAAAAAGCAAGCCTGGTTAATTCTTAAGCCTGGCAGCTTTATTGTAAATGTAGCTATAAGCATAATTCATCAAAACCTGTTAGTTGAATTAACAATTTCACTTAATAAATTGTATCGCGCAATTGCCATTTGAAATTTATCTTCGCGCCTAATAAAGCTCTTGGAAAGGATGATAACGCGAAGAAATATCAGGGTAAAAGTAATGCAGGTATTATATCAAATTGAAAGCGGCGAAACAACCGCAGATGTTGATGCGATTAAAATTCTTGAAAACCGCCTTGACCAAACTCCCCGTCTTTTTACTTACCTGATATATTTTATCACAGAAGTGGCCCGCTACGCAGAAAAAGATGCAAACATAAAAGCATCAAAACATCTTGCCACAGCAGAAGATAAAAATATAAATACAAGGCTTACCGGCAATATGCTTCTTTGGAAGATAATTGAAAACCCTTCATACAGGCAGGCAATTACAAAATATAAATTCAATTTTGAAAATACAGGCGCACTGGTTAAAAAAACTTACCAGGAATTAGTTTTAACCGAAGTATATAAACAATATATTCAGCAGCAAAGCCGCGATGTAAAAACAGAAAAAGATATAATGGCCTTTATTTTTTCTGAACTGATGTTGCCTGATGAAAATTTTGTTGCTCACATTGAAGAAAATTTTACAAACTGGGATGATGATGCAGAAATGCTTGTTATTTTAATGATGAATTTTTTACAGAAACCATCTGTATTAAACCTGCAGCAAATGCCTGATGCTGAAAAAAATAATTTTGCAAAAGAGCTTTTACAAACTGTGCTCAACAAAAAAGAATATGTACTAACGTTGATAAAGGCACGCCTAAAAAACTGGGACCCGGAACGCATTGCAGTGCTTGATATGATATTAATGCAGATGGGTGTTTGCGAATTTTTATACTTTGCAACTATTCCGCCCAAAGTAAGCATTAATGAATATATTGATCTTGCAAAAGATTACAGCACTGCGCAGAGCGGGCATTTTGTAAACGGAATTCTGGATGGCATTCACAAAGATCTTTTAGCGGATAACAAAATTTATAAAACAGAATTTAAATCAAAAAAAGCAAATTCATAAAACAAGTACATTTACTTTTTTATTATGAAACAGATTCTATCATTTATTACGTTGTGCGGCTTAATTGCAATGTCATGCAATACAGCAGAAAAATCACCCCAGGATGTTGAAGCTATCATGCAGGATACTTCAAAGTATACTACAATTAAATGGCAGGATACTGCGATTAATTTTGGTACAAAAAAAATGGGAGAGATCGTAAATATAACTTTCGCCTGTACAAATACAGGCAGCAAAGCATTGTATTTATATGATGTGAAGCCAAGCTGTGGCTGCACGCTTGTTGATTATTCAAAAGCTGCTATTGCACCCGGAGAACAGGGAAAAATTGAAGCACAGTTTGATACTAAAAAAAGCCATCCTGGAGAAGTGCATAAAACGGTTTTTGTTCGTGTAAACAGCAGCGATCCTTCAACGCACCTGAGTTTTTCAGGAACTATATTGCCGGCAGATTCTGCATCAACTCCAAAAAAATAATTAATTTTTTTATTAAACAATAATTGAACAATGACACAAATGCTTTCTGGTTTTTTAATGGCTTCACCTGGTGGTCAGCCAAACTCAAGTTTTTCTTTAATAATGATGGGCGCTATTATACTGGTGTTCTGGTTATTTATGATTCGTCCGCAGGCTAAAAAAGCAAAAGATCAAAAAAAGTTTATAGAGAACCTGCAAAAAGGAGAGAAGATCGTAACAATTGCAGGCATTCATGGTACTATTAACAAAGTTAATGAAGACAATACGCTTCAGCTTGAAACCAATCCCGGCAGTTATATGAAGATTGAAAAATCTGCAATAAGCATGGAATGGACAACACAACTGCACAAAGCATCGAGTGTTGAAGTGGAAAAAAAGTAGTCCGAAATGAGAAACTGAAATCCGAAATCTGGAAAAGGTTTCGGATTTTTATTTTATTAAAAACTATATGCTTAAAATCGGGCTCACCGGCGGAATGGGAAGTGGCAAAACAACTGTATCACAAATTTTTTCTGTGCTGGGCATTCCTGTATTTTATGCCGATGATATTGCCAAAACCATCATGAATGAAGATGAAGATTTAAAGCAAAACATCATCAACCTGTTTGGCACTGAAGCCTACAAAGAAAATTCACTCAACAGGAAATATATAGCCGGTATTGTTTTTAATAATGAATATAAATTACAACAACTGAATGCATTGGTTCATCCCGTAACAATTGCTGCTGCTGATAAATGGATGAAAGAACAAAAAACTGCTTATGTAATTAAAGAAGCTGCTTTAATGTTTGAAGCCAGCGCTGCAGCGCATCTTGATTATGTAATTGGTGTATATGCACCGCAGGTTTTGCGTTTGCAAAGAGTAATGCATCGTGATAATACAAGCCGTGAACAAGTGTTATCAAGAATGAATAACCAGGTGGATGAAACAATAAAAATGAAGCTGTGTGATTTTGTTATTGTAAATGATGAGCAGCAGGCAGTGTTGCCGCAGGTTTTATCGTTGCATGAAAAGCTTTTAAGTATGGCACAACAGCACTAATGAATTTTTGAAAAAGGTTCATTCGTAATACGATACATTTTCCAGTCTTTATAATCAAAATGCCACCACTCATATTCATATACAGTAAACCCCTGCGCTTCCATTTTTGAACGCAACAGGTCTCTCATTTTTCTTTGCTCTTCTGTTCCGCCGGTATAGTTTGGATAAGAGCGTTCCGTCATTTCATCATAGTTGCCGGTCATCTCAATTTCTTTTCCTGTTGTAAGATCATACAAACTCAGGTCAACAGCACAACCACGGTTATGTTTTGAACCCTTTGCAGGATCTGCAACAAATTGCTTTTTATCATCAGGCGTTACTTTCCAAAACAAATCAGTGACGCTCCAGGGCCTGTAACCGTCAAACACAACCAGGCCATAACCTAATGGTTTCAAAGATGCACTTACGTTAACCAGCGCTTCTGCAGCAGGCCTTTGCAGAAAAGCTCTTGCTTCTTTATATACCGGCGTACCTGTAAAATTGTTGCTTGTTGCGTAGCGTATATCCAAATGAATAGATGTATCCAATTTTATCAATTCAATTAAATCAGTCTGTTTAAAATCTCCCGTTTCCTGCGGCGGTTTTGCTTTACATTTGAGTAAGGAGATTGAAATAAAAGCTATACAAACAATACGCAATAATTTCATGTACTACAATTTATTTTTCCAGTCAATATAATTCATTTCAAATTTTATTTCCCCTTTTCCATGTGTTCCCACTTCTTTCCAACCCGCCCTGCGATAAAACTTTTCTGCTCTTGTATGCGGCGCCGTACTTAACCAAACTGTTTCTTTTGTTTTATCAAAATACCACTGCAACATTATATCATGTAATTTTTTGCCAATACCTTTTTTTTCAAATTCAGGATGCACAAATAAAGCCCAGATGTTTTTATCTCTCAAATCAGCAATAGAAAAACCAACTATCCTTTTATCAATTTCACACACCCAGCCTTTGCCTCTTTTAGTTAAATATTCTTCGCAATCTTTATCCGTTACCAAAGCAGGATCACTCAGCATATTTTCTTTAACCATGTTTCTTACAAACTGTATTTGCGGAATATCTTCAACTATTGCCTCTCTTAAAATCATTTACTTTTTATCAATTAAATAATAAAGCTATTAATAATTTAAAATCAATAAGCCTCTCGTCGTCATTCCCGCGAAGGCGGGAACCTGATGATAAATTATATGGATGATTGCATAATTGCAACCAACTTTTCTACTTATGTAAAAACGATTTATTGCAAGAGCAGATGCCCAATCGGTGTTGGGCATGACGGGCAAGTGGTTGTGTATTGCTCTTAGTTTATTAATAATTTTAAAATCAATAAGCCTCTTCGCCGTCATTCCCGCGAAGGCGGGAACCTGCTGATAAAATTATATTGATGATTGTATAATTGCAACCAGCATCTTGTACTTATGTAGAAACGATTTATTGCAAGAGCAGATGCCCAATCGGTGTTGGGCATGACGGGCAGGTGGTTGTGTATTACTCTTTAGTTTATTAATAATTTAAAATCAATAAGCCTCTCCGCCGTCATTCCCGCGAAGGCGGGAATCTCATGATAAATTATATGGATGATTGTATAATTGCAACCAACTTTTCTATGTAAATTATTCATGCATAAATTTGCCAACATCAACAACAATAAACTTTTAATTATAAATTTAGCAGCAGTTGGGGCATGACGGAATACTAATACCAGTACTTCGTCAAGCCCTAACGTTAGCGGCAAGCTTAAACAACTTCATGGTGCAAACATTTTCATACAGAACAGAAACGAAAGACAAAAAATATCAGCATATAATTCATTCGGTTGACATAAACAGTTCTGTAGAAAAATGGTTAAGGAGAATTGAAGATTTGCAAGATGAAGTCTATTCGTTTGACAAGAGCCAAGTGGAAAGCATTAGACACCAGTTTTTAAATAATCAATTGAACATACAACTTGACAAAGAAGCTTATTTCTTGACAATTAAAGTTGGTGACAAAATTCAAGTTGTAAATATTGACAAAGTAAAAAAAAGTGAGCCTGACTTTATTGCAAAATTGACTTACTTAACGACTGAAGAAGGTGGAAGAAAAGATTATGCAGCATCAGGGTATAGACCTCACGTCAAGTTTGACGGACGAAAAGAAATGACCTCTGGTGAACAGTTATTCGTTGACAAAGACAAGGTATTTCCAGGTGAAACAGTTAATGCCGAAATAAGAATGTTAAGTCCCAACTTCTTTGAAAATTATTTATTCGTAGGACAACATTTTGAAATTGGTGAAGGTTCAAAAGTTGTTGGACACGGAGAAGTGCTTGAAATCATAAACTCCAAATTGCGACAAGCCAGCCGCTAACAATTGCTTGGCAAAAACCTTTCTGCCATTTAAATAAATCATTGAAAACTTATTAAACACTATTGACTGAATAAAACAAATGGAATCTGAAATAACGCTTCAAATCATTCTTATTAAGCCCACGCCGGAAGTTGTTTTTGGTTTGCAAAAAGGATCTGGTAACAATTACGAAACAGTTCAAAAGCAAATTGCTGCATCAACCGATTTATCTTTTATGTTTACCATTAAAGTAAAAGGCGATAGATCAAAAGACGAATACCCAACATTTTCAGGCAGCTTTGTTCAGGGTGCTGCAAATAATAAGTTTGTGTATATTGACATTGGAACATATGCTGGTCAAGCTGGTACGATTTGGGCGAGACGGCTTAAAATCCCTTTAACAGGAATCACCTGGAAAAATATTGATTCGTTATCCGGCAATTCAATACTGCAAACCAGTGTTCCCGGAACTGGTAAAGATGGAGGACCAAATTGTGCAACAGTAAAACCATTTGCAGGTTGGCATCTTAAACATTCAAATGCAGTAAAATAACCTACGGGCAAGTGGTTGTGTTTTGCTCTTAGTTTATTAATCATTTAAAATCAATAAACCTCTTCGCCGTCATTCCCGCGAAGGCGGGAACCTGATGATAAACTTATATGGATGATTTTATAATTGCAACCAACTTTTCTATGTAAATTATTCATGCATAAATTTGCCAACAACAATAACAATAAACTTTTAATTATAAATTTAACTGCAGTTCGGGCTGACAGGAATACTAATATCAGTTCTTCGCCAAGTCTTGAACGTTGGCAGTAATTTTTTATGACCTCACTAACCAAACCAATCCTGACCTTGACCTTTACATTCTTAATCGTGCAGGCAATCGGACAGGTAAGTGACCAAAAAATTCGACAACAGGTCTTAGAAAAAGCAATCATAGATAGTTTGTTTGTTTTTGGTAAGTGGACAGAAAAAGGCGGGGAAGAAACCCATTTAAAATATCTGGGCCAAGTCAAGACAAAACATGGACAGACTTTCAAAATTCTAACTTCAAGTTGGTTTTGGGGACTGTCGCATAGAGCAACATCAAGAATATTGGTATTTAATAATGACAATCAATATGTAGGTAATTATTATGTAACAATAACCACCGACTTACCAACAAAAATGGAAGATGGAAAGCTTGTCTTTAAAAACATTGATAAGGATTGTGACAGAAAAGCTTCAACTTTTGTCAATTTAAAAAACGGATTACCAAGGCAATTTTTTAGAAAATGCAAAAACAACCTTGGTGACATTTATAGTTTTGACAGTAAATAACATTGCGACTAAAACTACTGCTAACACGCGGTTTGGCAAAAAACTGGCGCCACCCAACGCAGTATCAACTTTTGTTTCGTAATTCAGCATTACAATATTTTTGGCAAACTGCGATTATTGCGACTATATTTGAGTTGGCTGCAATTTTTCATGACATTCCACAATTTTAAAAGCATATTCATATCAGCACTTCTGTTGACACTTTTTTCATGTGACACCAATAGCTCATTGACAAAGGTTGTCGTTTCAGGAAATGACACAACAAAAATCATGGAATTACTTCTTGACAGTGCTTTTTACAGAGATAATTTACCTGATATTTCAGCCTTGACAAGAAACAATCCATTTGGCGACACAATAATTTTTCGGAAAGAAATATATCAGGGTGACACAGACATTTCAAGATATTTTCCCAGTGATTTGCACGGCATAAAGATTAAGTTCTTGACACAATCACAAATTTGTTCTGTGGCAATCAATTTACTTAATGACACAGCGTATTTTCCGACCTTTCTTGAGATCCTCAACTTCAAAAAGATTGACTCAGTTTACGAGGTTTATTTGCAAAATACTTGTGTATTTCCCCAATATGACAAAAATGGACATCATCTTTACAAGAAAGGGAAACTTGAAGGGATAGACACATTACCATGTCTTTTTGGAATGAAATGCGGCGGCGGCATTAGTATGACATTCACCAAACAAGGCGATACGTTACAATCAAAAATAACAAGTCATTGGTCTGACTAAACCGCTCATTAATATAAATGCCGGGTAATGCAGATAATATACCTTTAGCCACCTCCAGCAAATACGCATTTTAAAAATTTAAGGGAAGAAAATAATCCCAGCCAGGAAATTAAAAATATGGAAGCACATCATCATGCACACCAGGAAAAAAAGAAAGGATGGAAGGCTTATGTTTGGGAATTTGTAATGCTTTTTTTTGCTGTTTTCTTTGGCTTTTTAGCACAGAACCTTTTAGAGCATAAACTGGACAAAGAAAAAGGAAACCAATATGTACGGTCTATGATAGAAGATATTATAGCCGACTCCACAAAAATTAATCAAACCGTTGAATTCACTACAAAACAACAATTAGCTTTAGAGAGTTTATCGTCGTTATTTGATAACCCACCTTACAGCGACAGCACTATTAAAAGAATGTATATGCTGATGTTGCAGTACACAATGAATGAAGCTAATGTGGTATTAACCAAAAGAACCGTTTCTCAATTAAAAAATTCAGGAGGCATGCGGTTAATACCGAACAAAATATCTGCCGATGAAATTACAAAATATATTGAAGGAGCAGAAGATATTGAATCGCAGGGAGATTATTTTAAAAACATCGCACTAAATGAAATTATACACCTGAATAACCAGATATTCTACTTTAAATATATAAAAGGAGTTACCCGGGAGAATATAGATAGTTTTATGATGAAACCACCCATGAAATTAGCGAACGATGATGAAAAATTATTAACAGAATATAGTAATAAGCTATTCTTTACATCGGGAGTATTGATAAACTATAATAATAAGTTAACCGACTTTAAAATGGATATTCCCAACACAATAGAAATTTTAAAAAAAGAAAATCACATAAAATAAAGAAGCACGGGCGCACAACATATAGTGGCTGAGCGCAACATTTAAGATATGATTGGTTAAGTTGTATTGTCGCAATAAACATTTTCTGCATAAATCTATTTAAAATATTGAAATGCAGCATTACAATATTTTTGGCAAACTGCAATTATTGCGACTATATTTGAGTTGAGTGCTATTTGAATTGACCTCGTTTACTATGAATAACTTTATTGACAACTTTATTGACCAGAATGAAAAGATTACAACTTTTTTAAACCAAATTGGGCAAGACTGTGAAAA
>Ga0206955_1282_pt1 | contig 11802 bp, 15 predicted proteins | sample Alteio_BWOrgHeat_34_FD_153247 | JGI IMG/M metagenome (GOLD analysis project Ga0206955, IMG submission 153247) | Enriched cells from forest soil in Barre Woods Harvard Forest LTER site, Petersham, Massachusetts, United States -... | ecosystem: Environmental > Terrestrial > Soil > Temperate forest >...
AAATTGCTGACCTTTCACCGGAAGCCCAATCCGCTTTTTATGAAAACCATTGTAAGGACTGGAAGGAATCAGAAAAACTCCCATTTTCAAACTTGCATTCGCTACTGTCGAAATACCATTGCAATTTGAAACAAGCGCCATTTGAAATTTCAGACGCTAACTTAAATCCTGCAATGGGGCCATGCACGAGCTGTCAATTTAATACCGCTTGTGCGACAAGTCTATTTCCAGCAGATGCTTCGAAGGCGACATGTACTATGCAGTCTTGCTATGAAGGGAAATCCAAAACTTCCCTACGGAACAGTATTGTGCGGGCAGTTAAGGAACATGGGGCCACTGCTTTGATATACGACGGATACTACAAGAGGGAACCATTTGAAGAAATGGTGAAGGAACTTCCTGACGGTATCACCCTGGAAGTTTACAGCACATATGAAATCTCAAGGGTCCTGGAGCCTGAAATGCCTGAAAAAGAAGATTTTACTTACGATCCTAATGATGAAGGTAATTCTTACGACGAAGACGATGACGATGAAGTCGGTGAAGATGAATTTTACGGTAGGAGTAGCTATGAGGACGGCGATACAATGGAAGATGACGACCCGGACGAGTTTGGGCCGGAAGACGATGATGAAGATGATCCTGATGAAGACGACACTCCCATGCGAGCGCAGGCAGACGAGGTAGAAGAAAAGCCCGTTAATTCTGAAGCGCCTGAAGCCATAGAATTTGATGAAGATGGCTACAATTATGCCATGGAGCAATTCCAAAAAGACATGCTAGTTTACCAGCAGAAACTGGCGCAGCTATGCCCAAAAACAGCGATTCAAGCCAGTGGGCAGAAAGTATTAATATTTAAATACATTCTGCGACCAGATAATGATTCAACCTCGAAGAACGAAACTCTAAAACGGTTGACCTCAAAAGAGGTACATGCCCACATCAAGGCCCGAACTGATACGATTCCCATGTTGGAAGCCGAAATTGAACGAATCGACGAATGGACGAGTACCAAGGAATTTGGTGATCGAACTAAAATCCAAGAAACCGCTCATGAACATTTCAGCAAATTTGTCGATTTAAAAAAGACTGATGCTTCAATTACAGAGATGGATTGGGCTGGACTTTTTTGGATAACCTTCGAAAACCTTGATTACTCAAACAAGGACAAGGTGAGGAAAATTCTATTTCCTGAAAATGCAAAGGATCATGATGAGTTTAATGTAAACAATTTCCGCGATTTGACAGATGGCGATATTTCATATCTCGCCAGAAAAGTCATATTAGGCAGGGATGCAAGTAAAAGACCAAATGACATTGCAGCCAAGATCCTCTACGAAATGGCAAGGCCCTGGATTGATCTTTCAAGGATCGAACAAGAGCAGCAGGATAAAGCTGACCAAAGGCGTAGTAATCAGGAGAAAAAAAAAGAACATTTAGAGAAGCGAATACGCAAGCTTGATCCGACACGACTACCTAAGATACCTGTTTGGGCAGATGCAGTGGCAGTTACCGACTGTCAAACCCCAAAAGAATTCCTCGAAAAGTATATGAGAGCGGAAGATGAAACAGGGTTCAATGAAGGCGCATTGGACAGAGCTTTATATGCTGCCAATGAAGAAATAAAATCAGCAGGTTTTGCTAGTCTGCAGCCATTTCAAAGCACTACCAATAAGCTAGTCACTTTTATTCCTCCCAAACAGTAGGAAACTACAAATTTCAGATGCGCCTCTAATCAAGGGCGCATCTGCTTTTTACAGTCGTCAATTAAAATCCACACGTGAAAAAAACTTTGTTATGACCACCATATTGAAAAATGTCGGATTCGAAAATGAAATAAAGATGTTTACAAGAACCGAACTCCCAGCAACGCCTTTGACTCTTATTTATGCTTTTGCTGATTGCTTGAGAACTAACGGCCCCGCTTGGCTTAAATCCGACGACGCCAAAGCAATGGTACACACCTTAAACCTTTACGTTCACGGCCCGGAATATCAACTGGACGGCCCGGCAGAGCAAAAGAGGTTAGAAAACGTTTTCTCCAGGTAACTACTCAACATTTTCCATTCACTCATCAAAATTAATTTATGAATAAACTCAATTTCCAATCAACACTATTAGTTTCTCGTTTTTGGTTTAAAATAGCCGACAAGCCTGAACTTGACATTACAATACCCGATCATCCGCGCCTTCGACTCATAAAAGGCAACGCCGTCTTTAGTGAAAACGGTGGCGGGTATCTTTTTACAATTGGCAAACTCGCACCAGTCAAAGAAGAAAAATTTGAGTATGCTATGACCTTTATAGTCATTGACAAGACTGACCAATCAAAGATTGACAAGGAGAATTTTATGGTCTTTCCTGTCGCAACAAGGGATGACATTAACGATGTTGTTGAAGAATGTGTCACTATTGAAGACAACCTTGTTTTAAGCTACAACAAAATATACCAGAAGACTCAAGCAAACATTGCATCAGACTGGCTTCGCGAATTGCTTACTTCAGGATACTTGACCAATTTCAACGCGAAATAAATATCTGTCGGCCTCATTTGTCACGACAATTACTCACTTTCAAATATTCATCAACGATGAACAAAGTCAGTATATATACTACAACTCTAGTTGCACGCTTTTGGCTAAAAATTGGAAATAAAACCGAAGTGGACATAAACTTACATGATCTACCTACGCTTCATTTAGCTAAGGGAAATGAGGTATTTACAGAAGCTGGTCCTGGATATCTTTTTACTATTGCCATGCTTGTTAAAGGCGAAAAAGGGAAATATGATTTCGCTATGACATTTATCGTCGTCGATTTGGCAAAGAAAGAGCCAAAAATCGAAGACAACTTTATTGTATTTCCGACAGCCATTCTTGACGATGATTACCATGAAGAGTGCGTAACGATCGAAGGAAACCTAGCATTCAGACATAGTAAGCCTTTGCAGATCCTGCATGCAAAATTTGCATCGATATGGCTTCAAATGTTGTTGACTCTCGGATACCTCAAAAACTAACCATTTAACCAAATGGGAAAAAGCAGAAGAAGAAAGAGCAATTCGCTCCAAATGCCGATTATATATCCACCCGAAGCAACAAAAAACAACATAGAAACCTGGAAGTATTGTAAATCAAAATATCCCGAACGGCTAATTATTCTCTGTGAAGGGCACTTTTATTTTTCGCTAGGCGATGACGCACTAACCATATCTACGACAACAAGATATAACCTTGATCAAGAACGCGACGAGGCTATTTGCGTTTTTACAAAGGATCAACTTACTTCAGTGCTTGAGGAGCTAAGTTCACTAGGTATATCCATTGCCATATGTGATCCACCCGAAGATCCAGCCCAACATCTATTCAACTAGCATCAAAACAGAGTTTCCGATTTTGAGGCCACTTGATTATTTCACTTTTAAAATCTAAAAAATGAATGTTCAAACTAAAAAATTAGGAGTAGTGTGTGTTGACTCCGGACAATTGATTATATGTGACCCAGGCTATATTGATCGCTATTGGAAAAAGAGCAAGCAAACATCAGACTCAGACTACGCACATCCAATTTATAGGCATAAGCCTACAAACACTCTTTGGCAATTTACTTATGGAAAAAGCCCACATAAAGGTGTTAGTCAAATTCCTGATAACTATGGAAAGGTCATCCCAGAATTTGGTAAGTCAGCAAATGATCTTATAAAATCCAAGGATTTTGAATTGACAGCTATGGATCCCACCCCTCATATTCCTCAAGATGAGTTTTCATACAGGGGAATTTGCAAAATTAATGACCTCCATTCTCAACTTCAATTTCCGAAGAGACAGTCACCCATGGCGTTAGCATTTACATCGGGTTTGGGCGATGGCCAGTATGAAGTGCATGCCGAAGTTGTAGAATCAAAACTCCTAGGTCAGCGAATAACAAAGATATGGATCGAATTTATCAGCCATGAAGAGCTGGCTTATCTTAAAAAAAGGGAAAGATAGATTCGGCTTCGTCCCACTTGCGCCTCATCACACAGACAAAATCAAACGGAAACTATGCAGACAATTGCCAACCTTAAACGCGGGACATTTCCCATTGTGGTTGCATTTAGCGGTGGAAAAGATAGCATCGCAATGGTTTTATATCTTCTGGAGCAAGGAATAGATCCTCAACGAATTCATCTCCATCACCATAATGTAGACGGAAGAGGTCGAAGACTATTTGATTGGCAATGCACAGAAAGTTATTGCCAGGCCTTTGCGCAAGCATTTAATTTGAAACTCTTTATTTCTTACCGCGAAGGTGGAATATTTCGCGAAATTCTTAGAAAAAATGAACCGCTTCAAGATATCTGTTATCAACTCGAACCAAGTGGGCCATTTCTTCGAATAAAGTCAAAGAAAAACGCCTTGAATACTCGGATGAAGTTCCCGGCAGTTAGTTCAAATCTCTTAATTCGCTGGTGTAGTAGTGTTGTAAAAATTGAAGTCCTGATATCAGTAGTTCGTAGACACCCCGCTTATTCAAACGAACTTTTCGTCTTAACAGGTGAACGTCGCTTAGAAAGCAGAGCTCGCAGTAAATATAAAGAATTCGATCTTTATCCCGCAGCTACTAAATCCCGAAAAGCAACCTTGTGCAGACCTATACTTGCATGGTCTGAACCGCATGTTTGGGAGATAATATCCAGGTGGAAGGTGCAACCTCATCCGGCATACATGATCGGATGGGGACGATGTAGCTGCCAATTATGCATTTTTAGTTCCCCTGATTTATGGGCCACCACGAATATTATATCACCTGAAAAAGTTAATGCTATTGCCCTAATTGAAAAGCAGATCAATTTCACCCTTTACAACAATCAAAATATCAAATCCATGGTAGCAACAGGAAAGCCCTTATCGAACCTTTCTCCATATTGGGTAGCTCAGGCAACGAGAGAATTTACTGCTCCAATTATTTGCGCTCATTGGGAACTACCAATTGGAGCATACAAAACCCAGTCCGCCGGCGCTAACTAATGTCTCACTTTATTTAATTCACTCTTAAATATACTTGTCATGTATTTAAAATTGGAAGATTTTAGAAAATTAGCCATTGAATCGCCAGACAGTGGCATTGAAGATGCTTGCAAATTATCGGAAGAGATCAATGACTTCTATCCAGCACACGTAGAAGTTGAGGTAAATTCATCCCCGGACAACAGGAAGATAGTTTATATGCGGGCCGATGTTTGGCTTGAACATCTCTCTTTAAGAATGAGAATAGGAAAGAATTGGAAAGGAAAACATTTTGAATTGACTTGGGACCGGTCTGGATTGTTCAAGCATATTTCAGACCATGCTTTTCTGAAGGAAAGCAGAAAACGAGCCTGAAAGAATTGGAACACTTACCCCAAAAAGACTGCTTGCCTGGATAAATTATTATGAAGACCTGCATCAAAAGCTTAAACAAATCGATTATCTCACAAGCTCCCACCACGACGAATTTTTAAAAAAGATTGAAAGCCTGAGTAAAAGTGTAGACGTCAAATGGATTGTCCCGCAGAAAAGTGGTCAAATCCTGCGCGGAGGTCTACTATATGATTTTACCATAGGTGAAACTTGCATTGTAGAAAAAATCGACACGCATCACGCCACCCAACAAACTATTGATGCCTTTCTAGCTATGTCCGAAAATAAGTACACCTGGGCCGCAGAATGATCAAGAGCTGCGTAATACTATTATCCATTTATTTTCAAATTTTCCAAATTATGAATCTTGGCAATGCAATAAGAGATCTGAGAATCAGAATGCAATTTCAACAAGGGCAACTCGCCAGCTTGGTTCGCATATCCCAAACTTATCTATCTCAAATTGAAAACAATAAGAAAATTCCAACAGTTTGTTTGCTTCAGAAAATAGCGGACACTCTCTCTATCCCGTTGCCGCTGCTGTTCTTTTTTGCGATGGATCGCAGAGATGTGCCTAAACCAAATAGAAGTCAATTCAAACGAAATTATCCCTTGATTAAGGACTATATGTACGGCCTAATAAATAACCACATTTAAGGAAATTCGGCCAATTCCGGTCGATAAACTCGAAACTTATATGAAAGACTATTTGAACGAATACACCGATTTTCTCAAAGACAAATACTATGAATTCACGGCCAAGGCAAAAGAGGCGGCTGAAAAAGAAGATTGCTTAACGCTCGGAGCAAACAATGCTCGTGCAAACCTGACATGGGATTTGCTTTTCGAATACATAGAAACTGTTTTAAAAATGAAACGCTACGCGACACAGCGGAATTATGCGATAAACACTCTTAGGAAGATAGACGAACGTCTTTATGATGCATGTATGAAAGCGCGGAAGAAACGCAAACCGTTTACAGGCGATTCCAGTTTCTACTTTTTAAATTCCGACAAACCATCTGATTAAATCTAAAATTGCGGCGGCTCGATATCAATTGGAGGGACATAATTAGTCCCTCTTTTTCATTTTTATAGATAAAGGCATGAATTCAAATAAAAATTGTAAACGTCAAACGAAGACAACGACTAAGGCAGAAATAAAGGTTTTTATTAAAAAGAACTTCAAAAAATATTCGAGTAAGCAATTAGGATCATTGCTGCACCTAAAGCTCTCTGCCATTCGTCATTATTGCTATGAACTAAATCTTCGTAGGATGGAATTGGAATATTTTACAACCTCACAAACCAATTATTTAAAACGTCATTTCAAAGCAATTGGCGATTCAGAACTAGCAGAAATATTTCAGAAAAAATGGCCGAAGAAAAAAGGGTGGAGCAAGAAGCACATTGAAAAGAAAAGGAAATATCTGCGTCTGAAAAGAACTCCAACGCAGATCAAAGCAATCCATATACGAAATGTAAATAAAGGAAGATTTTCTTTATGTCCTGTAAAAGCATGGGACAAAAGACGAAGAGCCGAAGAAGGCGAAATAAGATATTGGCGCTGCGGCCAGAAATTAACTCCTTTTATTAAGCATAACGGAAAATTTGTTCACTGGAGCAGATGGGAATGGCAAAGAAACCACGGGACCATTCCACGTGGAATGAATGTAATCTTTAAAGATTCGAACCCGCAAAACCTGACTGTTAAAAACCTTTGCCTCGTCTCCGATCAGCAATTGTCGGCCCGAAACTCAAGAATTAGTAGTCAGGGGCTTTCTGACAACTATGTCATCGGCATTCTTACGCACAAAGATCCTGTCCTACGCAAAGCCCTAAAATCCTGTCCTAACATTATCGAATTGAAACGTAAACAACTCATCTTAAAGCGAACAATCAATGGACATTCAAAAATTGCAACAAACAGCAGCACACATGACAGGTAAAACCTTTCAATATGCCAAACAAATTCATTATGTCATCGAATTCAGGGTTGATGTAGAGAACGAAAAATGTTTTATCAAAACCAACATCGCCCCCTATGACAGGCCGTTCGAATCAATATATGAATTCTTAAAATTTTGGAGACCGGCAAATAGCTTAGACGATTCGCCTGCTTCCGACAATGAAGACAACCAGGTTGCACTTTTTATAGAACAGGAAAACAGCCGCAGCCTGCAATTAATGGATACGCTAAACGATGCCATTATCAAGGTCAAGACTGATAACGCATATGTTCCCCAAGCCAAGACAATTATCAACGGAGTTAACGCAATTGTAAACATCGCGAAATTGAAAGTTAGCCTATTTACGCAATTACAGCCTTTTACAAAGAGAATCTCAAGTTGATTTACCATGAACAAAATAAGAACCTGATCACGGAGCCTACAATTATATTAGTTAATTAAAAAAAGCGAAATACCATGTACCTACAGCTAGAGGAGTTCATGCAGCTTGGTATTCAACCTTGGGGAAATGAATTACAATTAACAATCAAGCTCGCCGAAGAAGTAAATAAATTCTATCCTGCCTATGTGGAGATAAATGTTGATACTTCGTGCACCACGAAAACCTTCCAATATGCGCAAGTTTGCTTAAAGCACGACACATTGAGGATCAGCATAGGAAAAGATTGGCGAAACAAACGCTTTAACGTTATTTGGGACAGGGCAGGCCTTTATAGTCATATTTCAACATACACATATGAAAGTGAATCCAAAAGAATTGAGCGCCCGGGCAATTTTGGCATTTTGAACACCAAAAAAATCCTGGCCTGGATCAATTACTATGAAGTTCTTTCCGTCGAGCTGCGCCAAATAGAAAACCAAATGACAGCAAAAGAAGGCAAATTTTTGCAATCCTTGGAAGAATTGCCTGTTACTTGGTCTTTGGACAGAAAGAGCGGAACAATCCTGTCAGGAGGCCTCGTCTATTCCTTCTGTATAAAAGATTCATCGATTGCCCAAAAAATTGAAATTCATTATAACATTGAACACAACCTTGCTGTCTTCCAAGCTATGGCGGATAACAAATACAAAGCCGCACAATAAGCCTAGATCATCTTGCCCTTGAAAATCGAATCAACTACTCCTTTATATAAATTCAAATGATTACTTATGCTAAAAGATCCACCGAAGGGAAACTTATTTGCAAATGCCACAAAAGTGCAAACCTCAAAGCAAGCTAAAAATAAAATTCCCTCGCTACCGGTTACGCGTGAATTGGCAAAACATCTGACTCAGTTTGCCCAAGCTAAGCTCGCTTCTAAAAAATTGGAGGCTCAAATCAGCATGTCTGAAGCCTATATCAAGGCTCAAGCTACTGATTTATACCTAGAGCAATGTAAGAAAGAGAAGCGAAATATTGGCTCCTTTAAATTGGGAGAAGTCACCATAAGCGTTCAGGATCGCTATGCGAAGATTGAAGGCGAGATCGCAGATATGATTGCTAAACAATTCCCTGATGCGGTTGACAAGGAAACCCAATATTTATTCAATCAGGAAATCCTAACAAAAAATATCGAAGCGATTAACGACGCGTTGCAAAGTGCAGACATTCCGCAAGAAGATTTATATCAACTAATTAAGGCAAAAGAAGTTACTACTGTAAAAAAGGGAACTATTGATACGCTTGCAAATTATGGAGAACAAATGCGAGATCTATACCTGGCTATTTGTCCCACGATGTCTATGTCAATTCGACAAATAAGTTAGGGAAACTTAAAAGAGGCAGGAATATTTCCTGCCTCTTCTAAATAAAATAATTTCCAATGAGCGCCTTCACAGAATATCAAACTTTCGTATATCTCTATCCTCCCCGGGCTGAAACCGTTATCCATCCAAATGACCTCGATTCAATCGGTGATGATTGGATAGCTCAGCCAAAGTATAACGGTTGTTGCTCAGTTCTATTTATAAACGGACAAAAAGACTATAAGCTTTACAATCGCCACGGAACTAAATTGACTTTGCAAATTCCGCATAACTACATTGACCTTAATGACAGTGAGAAATACATGGTTCTTTGTGGTGAATATTTAAATAAAAATAAGAAGGGCGAAGACGGTAAACCCTTCAATCACAAATTTATTATCTGGGACATACTCGTTTGGAAGGGAACATATTTAGTAGGTAAAACGTTCGAAGAACGCGTCGCAATATTGCATGAACTTTTTGGGACAAACAACTCACGCGTTACACAGGATGGACTAATGCTTTTTAACCATCTTCATACTACGATCCATAAGGATATTTTTGTAGCGCCATGCTATTCAGGATATCTGAAAAATCTTTATGAGGACATCATCAACACGGATTTATATGAAGGACTTGTTCTTAAAAACCTCAGAGGAAAGCTCGACCCTGGTTTCAAGCAAAAAAACAACTTTGGATGGCAATTAAAGGCTAGAAAACGCAACAAGAGTTACCCATTTTAATTCTGAACATCGCCTTCCAAATTAATTATCGAAGAAATTCCTACCATTTTCAAACTTATTGTTCAACAAGGATTGAAGTTTTTCCATTGATATATTTAAGAACCGAGCCATGATCTTCATTTCATGCCTCGTGAACAAATTAATGAATTGCAGCCTTGCCCTAATTTCATGCCGGTCCAATCCTAAATCAATGGCAAGAGTTCCACAACCAATTACATCTGCCGCTTGTTCAAACGTTGTAATTACTCCCGCCTCAATAAGTTCTCCGGTGTACATCCAAGCATCCATAATTTTTCTGTCAATGCTATCACAGAAAAATGATATAAACAAAAAATGATCTTTCTACACCCGATTTTCTACCGAAAAACTCCAATATCGGTATGAATAAAATACCAATTGACCTGTAAACATGATTGCTTTCAAAATAATAAATCTTCATTTTACCAATTTAAATTAGTTAACAGTAATGAATACAATAGTTATATTTAAAACCGAATGCAGGTTAGAATTTGCTCTTTATCAAAACAATACTGTTGCAATTCTAGCTCATAATTTGGAAGGTGAACTTTTTTGTGTACCTACTGTGAATTGGGAAAAGAACTTCCAAGGCCAAAATTATAGGAAGCTTTTTCAATTCCCGTTTGTCGCAATAAAAGACTATGGTGAAAACGAGGGTGTCCTGGCAGATTTGGTTAAAGCAAACGTTATTATAGATGGTTGCTACCTTTCGGGAACCTATGGCAAAGTTCACTTATGCAGCCTTACAGAACTATGGCAGGATATTGCACAACATGAAATATTTGCCTTCAAGAGAAAAAGAAGAGCAGCTAAACTTAATAGGATAATAAATTCACTTTTCTCTTTTATTAAAACCTCGAAGCAGTAATGAGTTTCTTTTGCTTCCTCCATATTGTATTTCCTTTCAATTCCCATTTATTCGGTCTCCCGGGGGGGGGTACGGGAGGAAATCCCTAATGGCCTGCGACTAGAGTTGCGATCGCTCGCGCTAAAGTCCTCCATTCTTTTTACCTTCATATAAATTAAAAAGAACACGCATGGATCAGGTCCAACAGTGCCACGTGGAATTTTGGACGAAAGGGTTTTTCCCACTTGATTTTTTTAAAGCTCTTCTTGAGAAGCTGCTAGAAGCCGGCCACATTCGATATGATTTTATAAAGGACAAGCAACTGCCCTATTTTGTGCGATGCAGGACCAATGCACAACTATCTATCGGCCTGACACCAAAGTATTATGTCGATTTTATAAGCTCAGGACAATCCGACATCTTATATAACCTTCTCGAAAAAGGGCTGCAACCAATTGCTGATTTCGTCGCAGGTATGGATGAAACCCGAAGGTCTGAGTGGCTCAGCCTACGTGACAACAAATTCGAGTTTATCTATGAATGTTCGGATAAGCTGCCTTTACACTTTTCCTTTAAGAGTCATTGGAGCGATTCCGTCGAGAAACAGGCCTACGACCGGATGATTGCGTACATATATAACTACGAAAACAAGGACGAACAAACATATACCGAAGTCCAGCGCACGCCTTCCGATAAAGATCAATTCCGGTTCTTCCTATACGACGCTGAAACCGACAACTGGATCATTCAAGACTTGCTTTCAGATATTACCCTTGGCATAAGTACAGACTATCATAAGTACAAAAAGGACCACCGTGTCGCCAAACCGGACATTTTGATTAACGAGGACAAATTCAACGAACACTTTGTCTTCGATCAGCAGTGGACTTTGGCACTTGACAAATTTCAGGTGATTATGGCGAGACCGAACGATGTCGCCTTGTACTTAAGCCTTATGGAAAAAAATCTGACCAAGGGCAAACTCTTCCTAGATGACCTTGAATTTGTCCCGGAGCTTAAAGTTACGTTCGATCCCTTCTTTGTTGTAGATGGTAGTTACGCCCTTCTCTTTCTTTGTATGTTGATAATTTTCTTCTATACAGATATTGGCCATCGTC
>Ga0206955_1283_pt1 | contig 11731 bp, 9 predicted proteins | sample Alteio_BWOrgHeat_34_FD_153247 | JGI IMG/M metagenome (GOLD analysis project Ga0206955, IMG submission 153247) | Enriched cells from forest soil in Barre Woods Harvard Forest LTER site, Petersham, Massachusetts, United States -... | ecosystem: Environmental > Terrestrial > Soil > Temperate forest > O...
TAACTTTAACGGAAAGCCTGTATTCATTAAAACCCTCGCCGGTGATTTCTTTAAAAATACGGCTAAAATATTTCGGGCTTAAACAAAGCTGTCCTGCCACATCTTCGAGCGTGACTTTCTTGTCGAAATTGCGTTCAATAAACTGCTTAGCCTGTTCAATTTTGGCATGAATACCGCGGCTGTACGTGAAACCCTTCAAGGCTTTTGAGGCGAGAGTAGACCGGACTGTTTCCAGAAATTTACTGACATTGATAGGTTTCTCAATGTAATCATCAGCACGGCCTTTAAGGGCATCAATGGCAATGTCCTTGCTGCTCTGGCCAGTCAGCATGATGATGGCAAGCCCAGGCTTGATTTTCTTGATCTCCCGCAACACTTCTGTCCCTGATATCAAGGGCATTACAGCATCAAGGATCACTAAATCAATGGCATTAGGTTTTTTTAAAATAGCCAGTGCTTCAGCCCCATTGGCTGCTTCAATAACAGTATACCCTTCTAGACAATCCCTCAGTTCTTCACGAAAATCTGAATCGTCATCTACCATTAAAATTTGATACGCCATCATCCCCCATTAACAGTAAAGTCTATGTCCCATCCGTATCGTATTCTTCAAGACGGTTCCCAAGAGCAAACTCAATTTTAGTGATGAGATTAAGCGGCCTAAAAGGCTTAAGAATGGATGTTTTGATCCCGCACAATTTCATCATTAAAAAATGCTGTTTCTCCGTAAAAAAACCTGTCATGGCAACAACAGGAACATCTTTTAAAAATAGAGAATTTCTTGCTTCATCAGCAATCTGAAATCCACTTTTGGGACTCATCTTCAGATCTAATAATATCAGATCAGGCTTGTTTTTTAAAGCGACATCAAAAACTTGGGTACCATCGCTCAAGGCCGTGACGTCGTAGCCTCCCATACTGAGTAAATTTTCCAACTCTTCTAAGAGTTCAACGTTATCATCCACGATTAAAATACGCGGCTTAGTTGGTATCGTTAACATTTGCTCATCCTGTTGTTCTTGAAAATTTGTGCTTATCATAAGCACCTCCTCGCTGACACTGTATGGGGATTTTTAAAAGGCTTACTCCTACCTTAAGCATACCCTGGTCAACCCAAATGCACAATGGCATGCTTCTTCCTTTTACTGACTTTTCTCCACTACTCTCCCATCAATGCTTTGACCTTCTGGAGGAAATTTTTAACCATAAACGGCTTATTCATTACCACATCCGCCATATTTAAAACCTTTTCTTCTTCGTCTTGGGAAACGCCGTCTTCTTTCAGTAATGGTTCCCCCAAGGGTCTTCCGGAAAGTACCATGACCTTAATATTTTCAGTAGTCTTTCTGATACCTTTAAGAACTCCATACCCATTGAGTCCGGGTAATTTTAAATCCAAAATAATGATGTGATACGGCTTCTCTTGCAGGCGTTTTAACCCTTGCGAGCCATCAAAGACTATATCCACCTCAAAACCTTCTGCCTCAAGTACCTGCCTGAGTTCCACACATAACTCTTCATCGTCATCAATGAGAAGTAATTTCGTTATCATGGTTTCTCCTGTGCACCGGTAATGATACAGAAACCGTTGTCCCTTGTCCTTGCTGGCTATTGATCTCGATCTTACCTCGATGCAGATTGACTAATTCATTACAAATAGTCAATCCCAAACCCGTGCCTTTAGATTTACGAGTAAAAAAAGGTTCAAAAATCTTATCCATATCATCTTGGGCAATGCCCACCCCGGTATCTTGCACGCTGACTTTTATCATGTCCCACTCACGCTGGGCCCTTAATTCAACCTTACCTCCGGGCGTTGTGAAAGACTGACAGGCATTATTCAAAATGTTCAAAAAAATCTCGCGGATTTGGTTGGGATCAGCCTCAATAGAATCCAGACCATCATCATATTTTTTCTCAATGATAATACCCTTCTCCCCAAAACGACCCTGAGCAGATGCTATGCACTCATCGAGAATATGAAGAATATCCACATTTTCATAATTAGGGATTTTAATACGCGCATAACTCAAAAGATTGTCGATGATCTGGTTACCTTCCCAAACCTTCTTCTCAATATTCGCCAAATGCTTATTAGCACTCAAATCATTTTTCTCGCGCTTTAAATTATAAGCTGCCAAATGAATAACGCCTAACGGATTACGTAACTCATGGGCCACGGTCGCGGCCAAGGTCCCTATGTCTGCCAAACGGCTAAACTGCTTAAGTTCTTTCTGTGTTTTGATCAGCTCTTTAGAGCGCTCATCCACCAATTGTTCTAAACTTTCCTTGTCCCTTCTTAAAATTTCTTCGGCTAATTTCCGTTCAGTAATGTCCCGGTAGTTGACCACCACCGCCCCAATGGCCGGATCATGTAAAAGATTGTGTCCCGAACCTTCCATCCAACGCCAAACACCATCTTTGCGTTGAACACGGCAGGTGGCGTGGGCGATCCCTCCCGGGGTTTTTAACAATTCCTGAAATGTTTCCGTAACCTTGGGAATATCCTGAGGATGCATCCAGGCAAACATAGAAAGCCCTATTGTTTCTGAATTATCGTAACCCAGAATGCTTTTCGTCGGAGGGCTGGTATAAATCACCTTTGTCTCAGTATTAACCATCGAGACAATTTCAAAACTATTCTCTACCAGGCTTCTAAAACGCGCTTCATTATATTTTATATTTTCCTCTGCTTTCTGTCGCTCATACAAAGCTGCGGCCAATGTCAGGACAGTCACTGCGATTACGCCTATGAAGCACTGCACGATCACCAAAGCTTCCTGCACATAGCGGCCAACAAAAGGCCCCAGATGTTGAAGAGAACCGCACACGGCGATGATGGAAGTTGTTACAATAGCTAAAATTGCTCCTGGAAAACCAAAACGATACGTAGACCATATAGCAAAAGGTAAAACCAAATAAGTCACATGAGAATAAAATCCATACTCCGGATATTCCCCCATGAAAACCCCGGCGTTCACTGTAATCAAAACAATTCCTACTAATACAGCTTCGAGAGCGCTTTGCCATGAATTTATTTTCCATAATTCTTTATGGAAGGTCAAAAACGTAGACGCAATGGCCAGGATGCCCACAGCATCCCCCAGCCACCAGGTGAACCAAATCATATCAAAATGAAAATTTAGGGTAGGATGAACAAAATAAACCGCAGATGTTCCAATGCTGGCACTGGATACACAAGCGACCAGAACGGCAAAAACAAATTTAAATATATCCCCAATTTTAGATAAGTAATAAGAGTCTTTGATAAAACTACGCAGCAGCATCACCGCGAGTAAAGCTTCTATGCTATTTCCCACACCAATCATCGCTGAAACGAATGCCGCAGGTAAAAATACCCATCCACTATGAGTGAAGACCACCATATTGGCTATGAAAGCCCCTATCCATACTCCCGGCCAAACGCGATACCCCAAAAACCAAATAACAGTGAAAGCAATCCCGGATGGAGGCCACACCGGAGAGGCATTGGTACCTTCAAAAGCTAATTGGAGAGAACCATAGGCAACGAGGGCGTAAAAAATAGCGATGACAACAGACAAGCGGCCGGTAGATACGAGTTGGAGTTTTTTTAATGGCGTCATTAGGGTTGTTAAAACCAGACCTTTCTATCAATTTATCAATATTAATATAGTATTACAGGTGCCGCTTATAGGCAATAGTTCAAGTAATGGGTCATGTTGGAGGCGTTAAAGGCTTTAGGGGTGTTAACGGCTGCCGGTGTTCGTGATCAGCCAGCCAATTCTTAACGCCGGAAACGTCGCTCCAGTTATAATCTGTCTCCAAAAGTAAGACTGTCTGGATAAAAGCCAGGTGAGAATACCCCTGTGGGAAATTACCGGTCAGCCGGTGGGTCGTGACTTCGATATGTTCGGAAAAAAGGCCCGAAGGATTGGCACAACTGATCATATTTTCAAACATTCGTCGGGCTTTTTGTTCTTCACCAATAAGATATAACGCATTGATCATCCAAAAAGTGCAAACGATAAAAGCATTCTCCGGAACACCAAACTCATCAGGAGCCACGTAACGAAAAACAAAATCATTTTTAACCAACTGTTTATACACTTGTTTGACAGTACTGATCATGCGCGGATCGTGACGGTCGAGAAATCCGTAATGGAGCATCAACAACGCTGAAGCATCCAGCTCTTTGCCCCCGTAATACATAACAAATGATTGTATGCTTTGGTCCCATCCATTGCTCAAAATGTCCTCTTTGATCTGTGTTGCAAATTTCTGGCAACGCTGGGCATACTCTTTTTTTCCAATGAATTGGGCGATTTTGGCTGCCCTGTCTAACGCTACCCAACTCATCATCTTGGAATGAACATAATGCCTGGGATCACCCCGGCGTTCCCATATCCCGCAATCAGGTTCTTTCCACACATCCTCTATATACTTGACTAAGGAACAAACCACTGTCCAGATCTCTTCTTCCAAATAGATCTGCGTATGATGATTAATAAAAAAATACGCGTAAATAGTTTCCATCAATTCCCCGTAGACATCATTTTGTTTCTGACGCCAGGCATCATTGCCGATACGCACCGGCCGGGAAGATTCGTAGCCGCTTAAATGAGTAAGCTCTATTTCCGTCAATTCCTTTTCTCCGTTTATCCCGTAGATAACAGCGATATTTTCATGCTTAAGAAGCATGCGGTTAAGGATGAAATTAATATAACGGGTGGCCAGCTTCAAATGCCCCATGCGCACATACAGATCAATGATCATGGATGCATCACGCACCCAGCAAAACCGGTAATCCCAATTACGATCCTTCCCAATGATCTCAGGCAAGGACGTGGTGGGAGCTGCAATCACGGCCCCGGTCCTTTCATACGTCAGGAGTTTGAGGGTCAGCATGGAACGGATCACCATTTCCAAATACTTTTCCGGAAGTTCCGTACGCAAAACCCAGTCCAACCAGTAGCTCTTGGTCTTCTCATACTCCACATAAATTTTGTGAAGACTAAGATCTTGTAATTTTTCATGGTAAGAAAGCAGAAAAAAAGACGATTCCTTAAGTTCAATGGCCTCACCCGCAATCACTTGACGGGTGTCCAAATTGGTATAAAGAAAAAAATTGTCATAATCACCCTGCTGGGAAATAATTTCTATACAAGATTGACCTACGATGTAGCGGGGCTCGCCCAGGGCATAATTAGGCATAGGCTTAAACTCAACAATGATCTGCGGATTACCTGAAATGACCCGGATATTACGATGAATTTCCGGAGGGTAATAGACCTCTCCGAGTGAGGTGTGAAAACGGGGCATATAATCCCTGATTTCAAAAATACCGTGTTTGGTTTCAAAAACAGTCTTAAGGATAGCCGTATGTGGGATATAATTCTGATAGCTTTTGATTGTATCAACCCCTGAAATTTTAAAATAGCCACCCTTTTTTTCATCCAGGATGCATCCAAACAAGGAGGGTGAATCAAAAAAAGGCAGGCACAGCCAATCAATACTGCAATCAGTGGAAACCAAGGCAGCCGTGATACAATTACCTATAAGACTATAGCAATCATAACTTTTCATATACACCAACCATGTGTCTCAAAAGTTCTGTGACCTCCTGTGGTCCTGCCAAACAATACTGGGCTCCTGAAGATTTTGACGTTCCCACAAAAACAGTGATTCCTTTATTTTTAAGGGCCTCAAAAGCATCTTCATCAGTACTGTCGTCTCCAATATAAACCGGCAATACATTCCCTTTACCTTTGAGGATTTCGTGCTTTCTTAAAAGCCAAAGAGCAGCTTTACCTTTGTCCCATTCCACGGGGGGTTTTAACTCAAATACTTTCTTTCCGGCATGGGCTTTAATTTCATTCTTCCTGCGATACGGCATGCTGATATGATCAAAAATTCTCTTTACCAAGAATTCTTGATGAGGTGACACCAAACGGTAATGCACACTTAGTGTCACACCCTTATCTTCCACAAAAGCGCCTGGAATATCAGAAAGCTGTGTCATCAATTCATACTTCATCTTTTTCATTAACGATGAAACCTGGACAGGAATAAGGCTTTCAAAATGCATGGAAGAACCTTCTATTTCCCACCCATGATTACCGATATAAAGAATCCCTCCAACACCTACCATCTGTTTAATGTCTATCAGTGTGCGGCCGCTGATAATCACTACCTGAAACGCAGGGATTTTAACCAAATGTTCGAGCAATTCTTTATTTTCTTGGGACAAAATCGCCTGCGATGGACTGTGCGTGATCGGCGTCAAGGTGCCATCATAGTCCAAAAACAGGATGATTTTTTTATCAACCCATCCCTCTATCAAATGATCCCAGGACTCAATTAAATTTTTCAAACCATTGCCTCCTGTTGTTCTTTAAATTCGATCTTCAATAATCCGGAAAGAAATTTACCCGCCCACCGGTATATATTATTTTCATTCACCGTCTGGCGCATTTTGATCATATGTTTACGACGCTCTTCTACGGGCATGGTCAGTGCCTGATAAATACTGTCGCTAAATTGTTCACTGTCATAAGGATTGATCAGGATCGCCTCTGATAATTCCCGTGCGGAGCCTGCAAACTGGCTTAATATCAGCACCCCATCTTCATCGCAATGAGCACCGACGAATTCCTTGGCCACCAAGTTCATCCCGTCATGCAAGGCGCTGACGATACAAACTTCAGCCATGCGATAAAGAATCAGTAATTTAGATAAAGGCACATTGTTACGGATAAAAATAACCGGACTCCAGTCATCGGTGGAATGCTTCCAGTTGATTTTCTCAACCAAAGCATTGATTTCGTCATTAAGGGCCTTGTATTTGGCAAGATGAATACGGCTTAAAACCCCTAACTGCAGAAATATAATCTTCCCTTTTAATTCAGGATGTTTTTCAAGCAGACGGTCAATGGCCTCCAATCTCTCAGGAATGCCCTTGGTATAGTCGATGCGGTCAACCCCCAACAAAAGTTGACAATCTCCCAAATGAAATTCTTCGATCAAATCATTTTTAAGCCTTTCGAAATCGTCCGTCTGAGCCTGCCTGTTGATATCTTCAAAATCGATACTGATGGGGTATGGCCTGATCAAGGTCTCATGGTCTTTGCGGATAACAGAGAAACGTTCCCGGTCGATCTTACTTTCCAATTGCCGATCCACCACCTCAAGAAAATTATTACAATGAGAGTGCGTATGAAAACTGATCATATCGTTAGCCAGCATTCCCTCCAAAATTTCATTTTTCTGCGGGCATATGCGAAAGGTCTCATAACTGGGCCATGGGATGTGCCAAAAATGAGCAATGATCAATTGATTGGGCGCGGCCATGTCTTTTAATAATTTAGGCAGAAGACAAAAATGATAATCCTGAATCCAGATAAAAGCCTTGGCAGAACCCACTTCCTCCATAATAGACTTGGCAAATTTTTCATTAACATTGATATAATGCTGCCAATCTTCCTGTTTAAAAACAGGACGTTGAAAAGCTGTATGGCAAAGCGGCCAAAGGCCATCATTAGAATATCCATAGTAATAACCCTCTTCTTCAGGCTTGCTCAACCACACCCGCTTAAGGGTATAAGTAGGACTATTCACAGGGACAGCGATTTTATTAAAACGGTCCGTGACGCGATGGTCTGCTTCACCGCTGCTGGCAGCGATCCATAAACCATGGCAGGCCTGCATCACAGGATCAAGGGCCGTAATGACCCCCCCTGATGTCCGCTGGCATTCAATTTTACCTTTTTTATAGACATGTTCATACGGTTGGCGATTGGAGACAACGACAAAAAGATAATCGCTCAGTTTTTCCTGAACAAATCCTTGCAAATCTTCTTTTAACATCATTTCCCCCTCCTTGAATCTTCCTGATTAGCCGCATCCTTAAATGTCAGGTATTGCACCAAAACACCGGTCAGTGCACTGCCGATAAACAAAAACGCGCGAAACCCTTCCGGACCATGAAAAGCATTAGCAATCAACATTGCTCCCAATAATGAAGAGACCAAAATCAACGTCCAATCAAAAATAATGACCATCAAACATAGGCCTACAATACCTCCGACCACAAAAATAGGCCACGCATACTGTTCCTGCCCGGCCATTGAAGGAAACATATTTATTAATACATATCCCCCTCCTAAAAATCCTACACCGAATACAACGGCAAACCATTCAAAACATATCGCCAGCAAAGCACCCAAACAGCCCAACATAACAGCTGTCAATAATTCCATCCAGGCAGTGGAAAAACCCAGCGCCGTGGCACATTGCATACCGGTTAAAAAACCGACAATCCCCACACACAACCAAAAAAAATTCCTGCCTGCAAACACGAGCAAAAAACCGAATACCAAATCAAGGATCATCATAGGTTATCCTTTTCCTAAACTACTGCGGACCGTATAGGTCCCGCCTTTTTAAGATCATTCTAAAATAGGGAAGATGAATAACGGATGAAGTGAAGATTAATTATTTTGACGGGGAAGGATAACTCTAAAGGTGGCACCAGAGCCTAGATGGCTTTCTACCTGGATTTGTCCCTGGTGAAGTTTGGCAATCGTATTGGCAATACTCAATCCTAAACCGCTGCCCACGCTATTACTGTCCGCGCGAAAGAATTCTTCAAAGATTTTATTCAAATCTTCTGTGGCAATGCCAGGACCTGTATCGGTGATGGAACTTATGATCCTGCCATGATCAAAATCAATCCGCATATCGATATATCCGCCTTCAGGTGTAAATTTGATGGCATTATCGATAATATTAAAAAACAACCTGCGCAGATGCAGCCTGTCAGCATTGACGATCAGCGGTGGCGTAACATCCTTCAGATTCATACGGATCCCGATGCCTTTATTGGCCGCCAACAAACGGTTTTGTTCGATGACTTCACTAAAGAATTCGATAAAATCAAATTTTTCAAACTTAAAGACCTCATGCTGATAGCCCAATTTGGTCAGCAATAATAAATCATCGACCGTCTTTAAAACACGCTGGGATTCTTCCAGAATAATCCGCAGGGCTTGCTGATACTCATGGATAGAACGCTCACGACGCAGTAAAAGGTCAGCTTCACCTTGAATGATGGTCAAAGGGGTTTTTAATTCATGGGCTGCGTGGTAGCTAAATTGCTCAATGTGTTTAAAAGATTTCTCCAGACGGGCGATCATCTCATTAAAAGATTCAACTAAAATTTTCATTTCCCTGCCGAAGTGCTTGGTCTTGATTCTTGCACTCAAATCCTCTTGGGTTATCTGGTTAGCCATAGCGGTAATTTCATGCACCGGCTGTAAAATTCTATTGGCCAATATTCTTCCCACAAAGCTCGTCAGGAGCAAAATCAGAGGAACGCTGATAGCAATGGAAAACAGCCAATTGCGCAGCTCTTGCAGGATGGGGTCCTGGGCAACCCCCACTTGAATCAGGTATTGACCGACCACCTTATCCCTAAAAGGATAATTAATGACCCGGATATTTTTGTGCTTTACATTCAAAGCCCGAAATGCAACCTGGCCTGGCGGTGGAAATTGAATGTCTTCCATAAAAAGCATGCGCAGTCTTTTGTCCAAATTAGGAGAGCTGAAAATTTCTTTGGCATCTCTACTGACAACATTAATATAATCGTTATTTAAATTCAGGGATTGGGTTTGCCTTGCCCATTTCTGGGAAATTTTCCAGGTCTTAAACTGAAAGATGTTCTCATCTTTCATGGCCATCGTCTTGTTAACAGCTTGTGCCATGGCATCGGGAGTTTCCCCTAAAACGCCCCGGTAAGACCTGATAGCCAGGTCAATGGCTTGAGCTTTGACTTTAAGTTGCTGGTCGGTTTGATGCAGAAAAGTATTAGAAATAAAATATAAAACACCACTGAAGACAATGAGGATCAGCCCTAAAATGGCCGTATACAGGATGCTGATTTCAAATTTGATGGAACTTGATTTCATGCCGGGCTTTTCAACATATACCCCGAACCCCGCAGGGTTTGGATCAATTTTTTCTTAAAACCGTCGTCAATTTTATTACGCAGATTACGGACATGAACATCAATAACATTGGACATGCTGTCAAACTGCTCGTTCCACACATGTTCGGAAATCATGGACCGGCTGATCACCTGCCCGGCGTGAAGCATGAAATACTCAAGAAGGGAAAATTCCTTGGATGTCAAAAAGATCACTTTAGCCGCTCTTTTGACTTCATGATTAAGCTGGTTTAATTCCAAATCCTCTACTTGTAAAATGGAAGTCTTATTGGCCGTAGGGCGTCTTAAAAGGACCTTGACACGGGCAAGCAATTCTTCAAAGGAAAAAGGTTTGGTCAAATAATCATCCGCACCCGCATTTAGTCCTGTGACTTTGTCTTTGACAGCAGCCCGGGCGGTCAGCATCAGGATGGGAGCATTGATCTTTTTAGACCGCAGTTGACGGCACATTTCCACCCCGTCGTGCTTGGGCAGCATAATATCAAAAATCATCAAATCATAAGTATTGATTTCAGCCAGGTATAAACCCTCTTCCCCATCATAAGCCACATCCACGGCATAATGCTCTTCTTTAAGCCCCCGTGCTATGAAGTCGGCAATGCGTTTCTCATCTTCTACAACTAAAATTCTCATTACCTCCTCCTTCCGTCTTCGAAGCAATTGGGCCTTTTACGTTTTTCATCTTCCACAACGAGAATCCGCATAACCCGACCTCCCTTTAGAGAAATTTAAAACCGCTAAACATTCTACTGTGAAATAACTGTAAGGGCAAGTTTAAGAAACAGTAGGACAAAAAAATCCCTAAGAATCAATAAAATCAATTTCTGTAATTAACGGCAAATGATCCGACGCAATTTTATCCAAATCTGTTCTGGGGACAGCAATGGAATGAATTTGAAAGCTGTCATCAACAAAAACATAATCAATACGGCCTATGGGATACTGCCCAAACCACGTACTGCGGGGCCGATGGCCGACCAATGACGTCTGACTGTCCTGAAGCCTTTGGGTAATCCTTTGATACACCGCTGACTTAGGCAAGCTATTAAAATCTCCACACACAATAACAGGCCCACGGCAGTCCGGATGTTGCAGCCATTCTTCGCTTAATAAAGCATCCATTTGAAGAACCCGTTCATGGGGCCACAGACTCAAATGAGTATTAAAAACCTGGATCTTTTTCCCTTGAAATTCAATAGAAACCCACAAAGCGCCCCGTGGTTCATATTTGTGCTTCTCTGTCAGTCTTGGTAACGGCCCTGTTTTAATCAAAGCCATGGGATATCGGCTTAAAATGGCGTTACCATACTGCTCATCCTCCCAACGAAAGACCGGATGAAAATGATGTTTCATTTCTAATTTTTTGGCAATGGCCTCTGCTTGATCCATTCTCCCCGAACGTAAGCGTCCAACATCCAGCTCCTGCAAAGCAATGATATCAGGATTGTACCGGGCAATCACCCGGCTGATACGTTCAGTGGAAATGCGGCCATCCATGCCGGCACACCCATGAACGTTATAGCTCATCAAACGCAGACTTTTTGAAGAAATAGGAGGCGTTGCTGCAAATACTTCACCCAAGATCGTTTTATTTAAAAAATGCTGTGCCGCATGCCTAAGGTCTAAAGGACGCAAATAATTTTTATTCCTGATGCTGATGGGTGCATCCATAGGAAGAAGCGCAAAAGCATGCGTCTCTTCAGGCCCCATGGAAGCATGAGCACCGTATTCCAAAGGGAAACTGAT
>Ga0206955_1284_pt1 | contig 11660 bp, 7 predicted proteins | sample Alteio_BWOrgHeat_34_FD_153247 | JGI IMG/M metagenome (GOLD analysis project Ga0206955, IMG submission 153247) | Enriched cells from forest soil in Barre Woods Harvard Forest LTER site, Petersham, Massachusetts, United States -... | ecosystem: Environmental > Terrestrial > Soil > Temperate forest > O...
TTGGAATGACTTGTATGTGGTCAGCCACACAGGTATTAACTGGAATGATTTTGGAGTGCTTAGCAAGGCTGGGATTAATTGGAATGACTTTGGGGTCTTAAGCAAGACAGGGATCAACTGGAGTGACATACAGATCATGTCAACGACAGGAATTAACTGGATGGATCTGGGAAGTTTCGTGAATACATTATCCGAAGCAGGGATTAACTGGAGTGATCTGGCCGTAATGACAAGGATCGGGATGAACTGGAGCGATCTGGGAGTATTGACCAAGACAGGGATCAATTGGAATGACATGAGTGTGTTGACCCGTACAGGAATTAACTGGAATGACTTTGGGGTCTTAAGCAAGACAGGAATTAATTGGAATGATATGTATGTGGTCAGTCATACAGGAATTAATTGGAATGATTTTGGGGTGCTTAGCAAGGCAGGCGTTAACTGGAATGATTTGGGAGTGTTGAGCAAGACAGGCATTAACTGGAATGACATCAATGCATTGACCCGTACAGGAATTAACTGGAGTGATTTCGGGGTGTTAAGCAAGACAGGTATCAACTGGACAGATTTTGGGGTCTTAAGCAAGACCGGCATTAACTGGAATGACATCTATCTGATAAGTCATACAGGAATTAACTGGAGTGATTTTGGGGTGCTCAGCAAGACAGGCATCAACTGGAATGATTTTGGAGTCTTAAGCAAGACAGGCATTAATTGGAATGATTTTGGAGTGTTGAGCAAGACCGGCATTAATTGGAATGATTTTGGGGTCTTAAGCAAGACGGGCATTAACTGGAATGATTTGGGCGTGATGAGCAAGGTCGGGGTCAATTGGTACGACTTAAATGTCCTGACACGTAACGGTATTAATTGGAATGACCTGAATGTGTTGACCCGTACAGGCATTAACTGGAATGACTTTGGAGTCTTAAGCAAGACCGGCATTAACTGGAATGATTTTGGGGTCTTAAGTGAGACGGGCATTAATTGGAGTGATTTTGGGGTCTTAAGCAAAACAGGTATTAATTGGAATGATTTCGGCGTGCTTAGTAAAACAGGTATTAACTGGAATGACATTAATGCGTTGACCCGTACAGGAATTAATTGGACAGATTTTGGGGTTCTTAGCAAGACCGGCATCAACTGGAATGATTTTGGGGTTCTTAGCAAGACAGGTATTAATTGGAATGACTTAAATGTCTTAAGCCGTACGGGCATTAACTGGAATGATTTTGGGGTGCTCAGCAAGACAGGGATTAACTGGAATGATTTAGGCGTGATGAGTAAGGTAGGGGTCAATTGGTATGACTTAAATGTTCTCACCCGCAACGGCATTAATTGGAACGACATGAATGTGCTGACCCGTACAGGTATTAACTGGAATGATTTTGGAGTGTTAACTAAGACCGGTATTAATTGGAATGATTTTGGGGTCTTAAGCAAGACAGGAATTAATTGGAATGACATGTATGTGGTCAGCCATACAGGCATTAATTGGAATGATTTTGGGGTCCTTAGCAAAGCAGGCATCAACTGGAATGACTTCGGGGTCTTAAGCAAGACAGGGATTAATTGGAATGACATACAAATAATGTCGACGGCCGGGATCAACTGGATGGACTTGGGAAGTTTCGTGAATACATTATCCGAAGCAGGGATTAACTGGAGTGATCTGGCCGTGATGACAAGGATCGGGATGAACTGGACTGATCTGGGAGTATTGACCAAGACAGGGATCAATTGGAATGACATGAGTGTGTTGACCCGTACAGGGATTAATTGGAATGATTTGGGAGTCTTAAGCAAGACAGGAATTAATTGGAATGACCTAAATGTGTTAAGCCGTACGGGCGTTAACTGGAATGATTTTGGGGTATTGAGCAAGGCAGGCGTTAACTGGAATGATTTGGGAGTGTTGAGCAAGACCGGCATTAACTGGAATGACATCAATGCGTTGACCCGTACAGGAATTAATTGGACAGATTTGGGAGTGTTGAGCAAGACAGGTATTAACTGGAATGACTTTGGGGTATTGAGCAAGACGGGTATTAACTGGAATGACATCTATGTAATAAGTCACACGGGTATTAACTGGAGTGATTTTGGAGTCCTGACTAAGACCGGCATCAACTGGAATGATTTTGGGGTCTTAAGCAAGACAGGAATCAATTGGAACGACCTAAACGCGTTAAGCCGTACAGGCATTAACTGGAGTGATTTTGGTGTCTTAAGCAAAACCGGCATTAACTGGAATGATTTGGGTGTGATGAGTAAGGTCGGGGTCAATTGGTATGACTTAAATGTCCTGACACGCAACGGAATTAATTGGAACGACCTGAATGTGCTGACCCGTACAGGCATTAACTGGAATGATTTTGGGGTGTTAAGCAAGACAGGAATCAATTGGAATGACTTTGGGGTGTTAAGCAAGACAGGAATCAATTGGAATGACTTTGGGGTATTGAGCAAGACGGGCATTAACTGGAATGATTTCGGAGTGTTAAGCAAGACAGGAATCAATTGGAATGATTTAGGAGTATTAAGCAAAACAGGCATTAACTGGAATGACTTTGGAGTGTTAAGCAAGACGGGCATTAACTGGAATGACTTTGGAGTGATGAGCAAGGTTGGGGTCAACTGGTATGACCTGAATGTCTTGTCACGTAATGGTATTAATTGGAATGACCTGAATGTATTGACGCGCACAGGAATTAACTGGAATGATTTTGGAGTATTAAGCAGGTCAGGAATTAACTGGAATGATTTGGGAGTGCTCAGTAAGACTGGGATTAATTGGAATGACATAAACGCGGTCAGCCGTACAGGCATTAACTGGAATGATTTTGGGGTGCTTAGTAAGGCAGGTATTAACTGGAATGACTTTGGGGTGCTTAGCAAGACGGGGATTAACTGGAACGACATACAAATCATGTCAACAACAGGGATCAACTGGATGGATTTAGGAAGTTTCGTGAATACATTATCAGAAGCAGGCATCAATTGGAGTGATCTGGCCGTGATGACAAGGATTGGGATGAACTGGAGTGATTTAGCGGTATTGACGCAGACAGGGATCAATTGGAATGATTTAGGAGTATTAAGCAAGACAGGGATCAATTGGAATGACTTCGGGGTCTTAAGCAAGACCGGTATTAATTGGAATGACCTAAATGTGTTAAGCCGTACAGGTATTAACTGGAATGATTTTGGGGTATTAAGTAAGACCGGAATTAATTGGAATGATTTTGGTGTAATGAGTAAGACCGGCATTAATTGGAATGATTTGCAAGTATTGAGTGAAACAGGTATTAATTGGGATAATTTCTCAGTAATGTCAAATTCGAGTATTAATTGGAATGATCTTGGTCGTTTGTCACAAACGGGTATTAATTGGGATGATATTGCTGTCATAAGCACTACAGGAATTAATTGGAATGATTTAGGGGTATTAAGTAAGACCGGCATTAACTGGAGTGATTTAGGGGTATTAAGTAAGACCGGCATTAACTGGAGTGATTTAGGGGTATTAAGTAAGACCGGCATTAACTGGAGTGATTTTGGAGTGATGTCAACTTCCAGCATTAATTGGAGCGATCTTGGAGGATTGACAAATTCTGGTGTCAATTGGGACGCATTAGCAGTGTTTACTCAGGCGGGTGTTAATTGGGCGGGGATACAGATACTAAGCCAATCCGGTGTCAATTGGAATGATTTTGGAGTGCTTAGCAACAGCCATATTAACTGGAGTGACTTGAATACTTTGAGCCAAACAGGAATTAATTGGAGTGATGTTAATGTTCTAAGCCGGACAGGCATTAATTGGTCAGATTTCGGGGTTTTATCAAAGAGCGGTATTAATTGGGCGTCGATAGGATCCCTTGGTAATTCTGGTATCAATTGGGGTGATTTGGCAGTCATGTCAACCGTTGGCGTTAATTGGAATGCCATTGGTACCTTGTCTCAATCAGGGGTCAACTGGCTGTCAGTCAAAGAATTGACAGATGCAAATATCAATTGGGCTGCCCTGTACAGTATTTCTACTTCCGGTGTCAATTGGGCAGGAATCGGGGCTTTAGCTAATGCTAATGTTAATTGGGATGATTTTGCGGTATTGAGCAATGAGGGTGTTAATTGGGATGATATCAAAAAGATATCGGTCACCGGGATCAATTGGAATGATTTGAATGTGATGACAAGATCTGGTGTCAATTGGACCAGTATAGGCGCATTATCAAGCAGCAATATCAACTGGCAAGGAATAGATGTCCTTTCCTATTCTAATGTGAATTGGTCTGGTATCAGCCAATTGTCCAATGCAGGTATTGATTTTAATAGTTTAAGTTCATTATCCACTTCAGGTGTTAATTGGATGGATATCGCTGTGGAATCAAGGTCAAGCATTAACTGGCAGGACGTTGCCGAAGAGAGTCATGGCGGGATTAACTGGCTTGACTTAGGTGTTTCCAGCACGTCGGGCATTAATTGGGGCGGCATTAATACGCTGATAACTGATATGACGAGTGTCACAAGTCTTGTGGGAGGTACCGGGGATGTCTCGACCACCACATTATTTGGTCAGTTAAATATTATCAGACAACAAACTCAAGCCATAGGTTCAAGCAATGATGTGACAGAGATCGAGAATTTAATCAAGAGCGTTCAGTCCACGCTAGGAACAACAACCAGTTCATCAGAGACAGTATTTGGAGATATTAAAGCAGTACAAGCCTTAATCGGCCCCTCTAATGATACTTCATCGAACACTTTATTCGGAGATCTGAACGGTCCTAATAGTGCCGTTCAGCAGGCCAGCAGCAACGCCAGTGCCGCCCAAAGCTATGCCCAACAAATCCTGAATGATTTGGGTGTCAATGGGGCCACGCCCAATGTATACGCGAAGCTAAAAAATCTTGAAGATGCCGTCCAGAACATCCAGGATGCTGCCACCCAATTGACCAATGGAAACGCTAATGCTCCGAGCTTGACTCAAGAAACCATTGATAAATTAACTCAATTCCTCAACGATCAAGCTAAAAAAGCCGGCTTGCAGCAAACATTGAGCGCAACCCCGCTTAATGGTAATGAAGCCAAGGACATGGAAAAAGTAAACGAGAAATTAGAAGAGATCAACGCCAAGATCGCGGCCTTGCGTGATGCGATGAATGTACAAGATGTTGTGGTCAAGAGCTACTACGAGAGCGAATAATGAATAAAAATCCTCTTGGACATATTTTTGTGATTTTCACAGCCGGTATCATTTTTGTTATTGGGATGATGCCAAGGGCGCATGCTGACATTTATATCAATGTCGTTGCCGTCAATGGTGCTCCTAATGCTAAAACCTCTTCGATAAAATTCAGCCTTCCCGGCGAGCTTACGGCAGATGATATCCTGGACACCAACGGCCTGCAGCTGGATTACAGCGTTGATGATGCAGACTACTTTGTTTTCGGTGATGTGACACTTAAGGCTAAAGAATCCAAGACCTTCCGTATCCATGTTAAAGATAAATGGTCAGTGACACCGGACCAGGTCGCAGATCTCAAGAAACAAATTGAACAGGGCTATGATACTTTAGGCAAACCACATGACGCCCAAAAAGCAGACATACTTAAAAGCCGTTTAGAGAAGAAAATTGATTATATTGTCAATCTGCAAAGCACCAGCGCAGACAGTGTTGACAAGCGCATTGATGCTTACAGGGCGTATGCCAAAGAAATGAAAAGGATCCAGAATGATGCCTTAAATGTAGATTATTGGCGATCCAATCCCGCTGATGACCAGGCCCCCAAGCTCATTCACCTGACCATTGAAGTCAATAACCCGTCCAAAGCAATGAAGCATTTTAAGCATAAGGATTATTTACCTTCGGAAGTCAAGCCTGAGGATGTGATTGAGGCTGAAGATTTTGAAGTACGGTATGACCAGATTAAACAATTGGCCTTTCTTTTTAAAGAGGAAGATCTGTCTCCCGGCGCCAAAAAGAAATATACCATCGGCATTATGGACATTTGGTCTATTGATCAGAAGGACATTGATTATTTGCGTACGCGCGGCAAAAGTGCTTTTGACTTTTTGAAAGGTTCTAAATTTGAAGACAGTGCTAAGATGTTGATGGACCGTATCACTACTGAATTACAGAGTATAGAGACATCACAAGCAGTACAACGGCCGATCTTAGATCATATCAGTGCTTATCGCACCAATAAGAGTACGTATAATGATGCCCAAAAAGATGTAGAGACCCTCGAGAAATTACTGTCAGTGTTCCGTGAAGACCTTGAAAAGAGCAAAGTGGAAAACGTCTTGCAGAAGATACAATCGTTGAAGGGTGTGGGGGATGTTTCTAAAGTGATGTTCAATAAAAAATTCGAATCAAGTACAGCCTGGACATTTATAGGATGGATATTGCTGTTCGTCGGGATTATATCGCTGGTGGCCTTTGTGGTCTCGCTGCTGCGTTCCAAAGATAAGAAAATAAAAGAAGAACCGCCGCCGGCACAGCAAACGCCGAAGGCTTAGTGAGGGAGTTATGAGCGGTATACAATTACAATATACAGAGGTCGGAACAGTCAAGGCCATGCGGGGATGTATTGTCTTTGTCCGTGGTTTCCGTAATTGTATCAACGGCCAGCTGATTAAATTCGGGTATGGTACGATCGGGATGATTGTTGGTTTTAACGAGCAGGATGCCCAGGTCCTGGTCATTAAGGAAACAGATAAAATTAAAACCGGTGACAAGGCTGTGGCTTCTATTGAACCTTTTGAAACTCCCGTCGGAGAAAAATTTATCGGGCGTATTTTGAGTCCTTTGGCTGAGCCCTTGGATGGTTTGGGCCCCATTGAGTTCGTCAAAAAATACCCTATTTTCCCTGAATCGCCGCCGATCCTGGTGCGTCAACCCTTAAAGAAAACCCTGGAAACCGGCATTAAGGTTTTGGACGCCATGATCCCTATTGGATTCGGGCAGCGTGAACTGGTCATGGGTGATAAAAGTACAGGCAAGACCACCTTTGTGACAGATACCATCCTTAACCAAAAAAATACGGATGTCATTTGCATTTATTGCGCCATTGGTAAACCGCGTTCAGCCCTGGCCAAAATCGTGCAATTATTTAAAGACCATGAATGTTTCAAATACAGCCTGATCATTTCTGCCGGGGCTTCAGCGCCTCCGGGGCAGCAATACCTGGCCCCTTATGTGGCGTGTTCAATCGCCGAGTATTTTCTCCATCAAGGCAAGAATGTTTTTATCGGTTTCGATGATTTTACCAAGCATGCCTGGTGCTACCGCGAAATTTCCCTTTTGTTAGGGCGTCCGCCGGGCCGTGACTCTTACCCAGGGGACATTTTTTATCTTCATTCCAAAATGATTGAGCGTGCCTGTTATCTCGATGAGAAACGGGGGGGGCGGTTCCATCACCTTTTTCCCGATTGTTGAGATTTTGGAAGGGGACTTGACTGCTTTCGTACCGTCCAATTTAGTTTCTATGACCGACGGGCAAATTTATTTGAGCTCAACGCTTTTCGGTGAAGGACAGAAACCTGCCCTGGACTTGGGGTTGTCTGTTTCCCGTGTCGGGTCCAAGGTCCAATGGTCTGCGATCAAGAACCTTTCAGGTCCTTTGCGTTTGGAATATCTGCAATACCGTGAATTATTGCGTATTTCAAAATTGAAGACCAGCGGGCACTCTGATGAAACATTGGAAAAACTCAAAAGGGGGGCCATCTTGACGGAAATCCTCCGTCAGGATAAAGACAAGCCTGTTCCCCAGGAAGTCCAAGTCATTATTTTTTATGCGTTTAATAAGAAGATGATGAATGAATTGCTTATTCCCGAAGTGCGTGTTTTCCAAGAGGAGCTTTATGAATACGCCCGTAAGAACAATCCTGATCTTTTGAAATTGATCCGTGAAAAACGTAAACTCGAACCGGACGTCGAAAAGGGCATGACGGATCTGGTGACAGTGTATGTGCAGGATATTATAGGCAGGCGCCAGAAAGCACCGACGGATAAATTTGATGATTATGTGGACTCTGCCCCAAAGGCGGAGATGGCTACCGCTAAAAAATAGACTTTTATGGCCAAGTTTAAAAACAATTTCCGGTGCGTTATTTTGAGCCCCAAGAATTTAATTTTTGAAAACGAAGTTAATAGTCTGTATATCATCGGTGATCGTTCGGAATATGAGCTCTTGGCATACCATTATCCGTTGATAGGTTTAGTTCAGCAGGGCGATATTATCATTGATTGGAAGAAAAGCATTCCTATACGTTCAGGGATTTTACGTTTTTTTGCGAATGAATGCACTATATTGGTGGAAGAATCCGAGAAAACAATGGCGGTCGCCCAAAAACCAGCTGAGCAAGCAGTTAAACATTAATAAATGGTAGGCCGATTTTCTAATAAAAATTAAGGAAACGGCACATTTCTAGTATCATTTGAGAAAGTAAAAATATGGTAGCCGAAACGTTTATTATTTTAACGATCATGTTTATCGCAGTATTGGGCCCGTCCATTGTTATTGCGGTTTTAGGTTATGCGGTGATCAAGGCATTAGGGCGTAACCCTTCGGCTGCTTCAAAGATATTTGTCGGCATGGCGGTCATGCTGGTTTTTGTGGAAGCTATTTCCATTGTGGCGATCTTGATCATCTTTCAGTTATTTTCTACCAAGGGGCATTAAAGGACCTTTGGCAAAGAAAGGAAGAGGACGGCTTGGGTTTTAAATATTGGTGGGGCGGATTAATCATGATTGCAGGGTTTTGGTTCATCATTGGAGTCCCTTGTGCTGTTGTAGCGTTTTGGGGGTCCAAGATGATCAATGATTTAGGCAATTTTCCGTCTAAAAGCGCCAAGATTCAAGTTTCCGTATGGTGGATTTATCTGGTGGAAATGTTTTTTTTAGTTTGTCTGGTCGGTTATGGATCAGTATTGTATAACTGGAATTCGAGTTAAAAGATAGTCCATTTATCTAATAAGAGGAGTCTTCTATGGGTTGGAATTTAATCATTCAATTTTTGATTTTGACGGTGGTCATTTCCGGCGGAATCATTTTCGCACTCTACATGGTCTTGATCAAGACCGTGGACGGGGCCAAGCAGCGCTTGGACCGTGATGCTGAGGCCGCCCGCCAGAAGGAAGCTGAATTAAACCAGAAAATCAAAGAAGCAGATGCTGAATTGCAACGGCGCAAAAAAGAATTAGACGTCATGGAAAAGAAAATGCGCCAGGAATTAGAAGAGCAGACCACCAAACAAAAAGAAGAATTGATCAATAAAGCGCGTACAGAAGCTGAAGAAATCATCACCAAGGCCCAAAATGCCCGTGAACAAATCCGCCGCGAAGTTGAAAAGACGATGGAAATAAAGATCATCGACTATGCCTCAGGCATTACCACGGAAATCCTGAGTGTGAAGGTCAAAGAAATTTTGGATAAATATTTGATAGCTGAATTTATTGAAAAATTAAAAAATGTGGACATGAGCCGGATTGGTATGGACATTAAAACAGCGGACATCATTTCCGCCACAGCCATCCCTGAGGCTTTGTTGGCGGATATCACCAAAGTTTTTAAAGATAAACTTAACCGTGATATTAAATTAAATCCAAAGATCGATCCCAAGGTGGTGGGGGGCATTGTTTTAATGTTTGAAAGCTTGCAATTAGACGGCAGCCTGCAGAATGCGCTCAAAGAATCAGCCAATGCTTTAAAGATACAGGTGGAGAAGCAGTACACGACTTGATGATGAGTTCCCTCCCACCTGCGGGGAGGGTTGGGAGGGGATTTGGGAAAAGCCAGTAAGGTCAAGGTTGAAGTTGGTGAAGTCCGCGAACTGGTGGACCTGATAGGGGTCCTTAAAGACGTGGCAGACATGAAATACCATGCCATGTCAGCCCAAAGGGTCAAGTTTAACCGTTTCAATGAATCTTTCACAGAGTTTTTCAGTTTGGTTGGTTTTTCCCAGGTACAGCATCCTTTAGTGAGTAATTCCAATCCCAATGCCGTTATCCTGGTGATTTCGACGGAGCGCGGGTTCGTCGGTGATCTTAACAGCCGTGTTATTGCGCGCGCCATGGAGGAAAAAGAAAAAAATCCGCAAGCTCAATTTGTAGTGGTGGGGAAAAAGGGTGTGATGAAGCTTGAAGGGATGGGCCAGAAATTGCTTAAATCCTGGGAAGATGTTGAGGACCGTGGCCTATATGAAGTGGCAGTTGACATTAAAACATATTTAGTTAAAGAAGTAATGGAAGGCAGGGTAGGCAAGGTTACGTTAGTTTACCCGTGGCCTAAAGATTATACGGTCACCAAACCACGTGCGGTCAAACTACTGCCTTGCGAGGATCTTTTACCCAAGCAGACGCAGACCGTCGAGAAATTCCGTCAGGTCATTGAAGAGTCAGATTCTGTGGACATGATCGGTTATTTGGCGGACATGTGGCTTTCTTCCAAGATCTATGAAATTTTCTTTGATACCAATTTGGCTGCGGCCTCGGCCCAAACCCAGCAGTTAGACAGCAGCTTGACCAAGATGAAAAAAGAGCGGGATGTGGTCAAGTTAAAGTACCGCAAAGCCAAACGCGGGGACATTGACAAAAGCTTACGTGAAGTTTTCTCAGCGAGAATGATGGTTACAAAATAGGAGTTGAGATATGGAACATGCAGATAAACCAGCTAAATCAGATAAGCCGATCGCGGAACCTCCGTTACCTCCCGGGGTGGTAGCTAATACCGGACGTGTGGCTGCAGTTCAGGGGCCTGTCGTCGACGTACGTTTCCCCGAGGATGAAGAAGCGCCTGCGGTTTATGATTGTATTATTACGCATACCTTTGATGGCAAGAAAATCACTTTGCAAACATCAGAACACATAGGCCCGGGCCTGGTGCGTTGCAGTTCTTTTAACGAAACGTTGAATTTACAACTAGGGGCACCTTGCACCAATACCAAGCGCCCCACTGCCATTCCCATCGGGGATGGATGTTTCGGCCGTGTCATGGATGCATCGGGGCGTCCTTTGGATGAGTCTGGTCCTTATGATTGCCCGGAAACAGTCCCTATCCGTAAACCTGCGATACAGGTGGCCTTTGATCTTAAGAAAAAAGGGCGTGAAATTCCTGAGCTTTTGGAAACAGGAATTAAATATATCGATTTGTTGTATCCGATGATCAAGGGAAGTAAGACAGGTGTTCTGGGGGGTGCCGGCTGCGGGAAAACCGTCGTCATTTTGGAACTCATCAATAACATCGTCAAGGCCCACGGTGGTGCTTGCGTGTTTACCGGGATTGGTGAACGCATCCGTGAAGGTAATGAATTATATTATGAATTGGAAGAAAGCCATCTTTTGCCAAAAGTTATGTTAGCCTTTGGCCAGATGGACCAGCCGCCCGGTGCGCGTGCAGAAGTTGTTAATGCAGGGCTCACCATGGCAGAATATTTGTTGGCTAAGAATAAAGACGTGATCTTGTTCATGGATAATTTGTATCGTTTTATCCAGGGTGGTCAGGAGGTTTCCACTCTTTTAGGCCGTGTCCCGGCGGAAACCGGTTATCAGCCGACCTTGGCCTCTGAGGTCAATACGGTCCAGGAACGTATCCGGTCAGTCGAAGGCGGCGGTTCTATTACAGCCATGCAGGCTGTTTATGTACCGGCTGACGATAT
>Ga0206955_1285_pt1 | contig 11658 bp, 5 predicted proteins | sample Alteio_BWOrgHeat_34_FD_153247 | JGI IMG/M metagenome (GOLD analysis project Ga0206955, IMG submission 153247) | Enriched cells from forest soil in Barre Woods Harvard Forest LTER site, Petersham, Massachusetts, United States -... | ecosystem: Environmental > Terrestrial > Soil > Temperate forest > O...
TCTCGCCAACACATGAGGTTTCTGTGGCAGAAGAGCTCGCTCAACACCTGGACGACCATTATCAGGAACTGATTGGTAGCGGCACATCTGCCGAGGAAGCCCGCAGCGCGGCACTGGCGGGACTTGATCGCCATGAGCTGCTGCGCGAATTGCAGCAGTTAGGACGGGAGAAGAACTGGGAGCCGGTAACACCTGCGCGTTCGGACACGAGCCTCTTCTCCGGTTTAGGCGGCGACCTGCGTTACACGGCTCGCGTTTTACGCAAGGCTCCGGGGTTCAGCATGTTTGCCGTGCTCACGATTGCCATTGGCATCGCCGCGAACACTGCCATTTTCAGCATCATCAACAGTCTGTTTTTGCATCCCCCGGGAGTTACTGATAGTGATCGGCTGATGGCCGTCCGAGCGAAATACGAAAATCTCAATCTGAAAAACATTGACGTTTCATTGACGGATTTCGCAGATGTCCGCGACAGCAAGCAGGTGTTCAGCTCTGCAGCAGCGATGCAGCTAACAAATTTCAATTACACCGCCGGTACTTTGGTGGAGCGGGTGCCAGGTGCGCAGGTAACGTGGAACTGGTTTGACACCTTCGGTGCACATGCAATGCTGGGCCGTACGTTTACTCAATCTGAAGACGTGCCCGGGGCGAACCACGAGGTTGTGCTTTCGTACACGGCGTGGGAGCGGCTGTTTGGCAAGGACCAGTCGATCGTCGGCAAGAGCATGCTGCTGAACCGCCAGTCATACCGGGTGGTAGGCGTAATGGATCGGGACTTCAATTGGCCGGCGCAGTCAGAAATCTGGATGCCCTTAGGGTTGGCCCCCGAAAGAATTCGGGCCGGAAAATCGTTTCAACGAAAGTTATGTTGCGGTGGCGCGGCTGGCGCCTGGCGTATCTCGCCACCAGGCGGAAGCCTATGCCGGAGTTCTGAACCAGCGAGTCACATCGAGCTCTGACGATTATGGCAAGTATGCACGCAGTTCGAAGTGGGGTATTTTCCTGATGCCGTTTTCGGAGTTGATCTACGGCGACCTGAGAATGCCGTTGATGGTTCTGGCGGGCAGCGTGGGCTTTGTGCTGCTGATCTGCTGCGCCAACGTCGCGGGACTGATGCTGACGAAATCGTCCGGTCGCGCCAAGGAGCTCACGATTCGGGTTGCGTTAGGAGCACGGCGCGGACACCTTGTGCGCCAGGTATTTGTTGAAAGCGTGTTCATCGCCACGTGCGGGACAGCGGTGGGAATCGCTTTGGCTGTACTGGCTGTGCGGAATGCCGCTTTGATTGCTCCGGAAGGAAGCATTGGCAATTTGGTGGCTCCAATAGACCGGTCCGTATTGCTCTTCAGTATTGCGGCCGGCATGATGTCTGCACTTCTGTTTGGACTGGCGCCTGCGTGGATGATCGCGGGTGCGAAGACCTTCGCGATGCTGAAAGAAGGCGGACGCTCGGGGACGTCGAGTAAAGGCCGCCAGCGAGTGCGCTCTGCGCTGGTCATAGGTGAAGTGGGGCTGGCACTGGTTCTGCTGGTGGGAGCTGGACTCTTCTTAAAGAGCTTGATCCACACACAGCAACTTAGCCCGGGCTTTGACGCACAAGGCGTAATGACCGGCGCGGTGACGCTTGACGCGATGGCGTATGACAAGCCCGAAAGGCGACAGGCGTTCTATACAGCTTTAACTCAGAACCTGGCATCGCAGCCCGGAATCATCGCGGCGGGAGCAGCGATTGGAATGCCATTCAGCAACATGGGAGGCGCCTCAAGTTTCAGCATTGAAGGACGCCATCTGGCGCCGGGCGATCCGGGACCGCACAGCGACCTTGCTGCAGTCACAGCGGGTTATTTCCGCGCGTTAAGCATTCCACTGCGAGCTGGGCGCTATTTCACGGAACAAGATCGGTTGGGCGCAGAACCGGTGGCAGTCATCGACGAGATCCTTGCTAAACAGTATTGGCCGGGACAGGACCCGCTTGGCGCGCGAATAAAGAACGGACAAGACTGGACGCGCATTGTTGGCATCGTGGCCCATGTGAACCGTTCATCACTGGCGGCAGATAGTGGTAAGGGGCTTGCATACTATTCGCTGCAACAGATTTCGAATCCAGACGTAAACCTGGCTGTGCGCACATCAGGGGACCCGGAAGCGATGAGTGCGGCAATTCGCGAAGCGGTAAAAGCTGCCGACCCGTCAAATGCGGCGGTCTATGACCTGAAACCCATGAGCGAACTTGTAGCGGCGTCATTGGGACCGCGGCGTTTTGCGGTTACCATGCTTCTGGCCTTCGCCGCGATGGCACTGCTGCTGGCAGCGATTGGACTTTATGGAGTGATCAGCTACTCGGTAGCGCAGCGCACACAAGAAATCGGAGTGCGCATGGCGTTGGGTGCGCGGCTCACGCAGGTGATGTGGCTGGTGCTGTCGCAATCGTTGCGGATGGTGTTGTCGGGAGTAGCAATCGGATTGATGGCATCACTGGCGCTGGCCCGTCTGCTGCAATCGGAGCTGATTCAAGTCAGCGCATTTGACCCACTTACATTTGCGGGAATGTGTGCGGTCTTAGTTGCTGTAACGCTGGCTGCTACTTATTTGCCGGCAAGGCGGGCGGCAAAAGTGGATCCCATGGTTGCGCTGCGGCACGAGTAATACCCTCGGTACAGATAGCGCCATCTGGAGACGGACTAAGATCCGTCCTAAAACGCGGCCTGATTTGGGTGGGGGCAGCTTGCCACGGAGAATCGCTCTCTCATTTGAGCAGAAAAAAACCGGGCGCTAAGCCCGGCCCGCCATTGGCGATTTTGAAGATAGACAAAAACAGTTAGGATTTTTACGTTCAATTGTTCAGTCGTCCCTCCTTTTCATGGCCAAGTCCCGTGTGTGGCCAGCATTTTGAAATGTGCCCATCCGCTCAATCGCGGAAAGCCAGGATCCAGTTCCATGAAGAGGCTCTGGTATTCCCAGGACAGCACTGGTCTTGAGCAGTACTCTCCCGGAGACACCGAAGGTCAACCAGTAAATTTCAGACATGGCTTGAGGCCTTGCCCTATTTGCATAGCTTGATGAGCCGCGGTTACCTGAATCAAGATTGTTTTGTTATAAGGTCGTCGGGATCAGATAGAGACTGCTGTTTGGGTTTTGCAGAACTTGATCATGCCTGTGCGATAACTTGCACTGGCAGCTCAAATGGTTTTGCCAAAGCATGGCAAATTGTTCTTGCAAAAATCCTTTGATCGCGACGATTGAGAGAAATGCGGAGATCAGAGCCGAAGAGGTAAATCTTGTTGCAGTGAGCTTGTATTCAAAAGAGGCAGAGAATGAGTGGAGAAAGCCGTCAGAGGAGGCGTTGTCGCCTGCAAATCTTTCTGCCGGATTGTCTCAGCCTGAACATGCCTGGTTGGAAGATGAGTATTCTTCTTAACGGGGGCAATCAAATTCATTTCCACCGTAACCGGAGGAGTGTCTTCGTCATTATCAGCGTCATAGGAAACAGATACCAGGTTGGCTACCCCTGCCAGCAGGAGCATCAATCCCAGTACAGCGCCGCGAAAACATTTATGAAAAATCTTCCACATATACGCTTTTCAGAGTCGAACCTGTATTCAGGTGCACTCTTTACCGCCAGAGCATGGCTGCTTTAGGTTAACAAATGATTAAACTAGCATTAGATTCTCTAATCTGTGTATCAACGTTGTCTGCGTTGAACACAGTACTAGCGGTGTAGTTTTATTCGCTTAATATTAATGACTGCAAAAATATGATTTGTGATTCGCAGTTTGCAGTTTATGAATGTTAAATAATTTATGTCACAACGACTTGTAGCCAGATTGAGAAATCTAATAATCGCTTAATGCCGCTTTAATCTAGGAATGTGAATCTTCCCCACGCCGGAGAATCGCGAGTTCTGAATCGCGATCTACCACGCGGATTGGGGATACATGGTTTCGCTGAAACAAAAATCGGTTCTGAGCGCTATGCTCAGTCTCGCTCTCCTTCTACTCGGGGGAGTGAACCTGTTTTCCGTTTCAGTGGACAATGATGGTGACGATGACACTCCACCAATCACGGTAGAGTTCAGTTTTCTCGGATCTGCCAAGAAAGCGATCCAGGCTGAGAAACACGAATCGCTCGATAGCAAGATTCATTCTGCACAGAGCAAACTGTCACAGAACCAGCCAGCATTCCTCGATGGCCATGCTTTCTCTGGCCTTCCAACAATCTCTTCTCCAATTGTTGTACCTCTAAGAACCTAGCACTCCGCATTATCCCTGAGCCGTCGTGGCTCTATTTTCGTCTTGTGCACAAGTTTGTCTGCTCAAGGGCGAATAGCGCAACGATCCGCGTTCAGTCGCACTCTTTTTCACCACAAAACGGCCAGTAGTTATCACTCAGTGGGATTTGCCTGGCTTTATTGCGAGTGAATGCGCGTGCGGAATCTGTAATCAGACAGTCGACGAAATCCAAAAACACAAATATTGAACCCACTCACTCCAAGTGGCTGGAAGGAGTTCGATCAAAATGAAGCGGTATGAGCATGCATCTGCAACTTCCACAACAGGCAGGACTCTCCGGGGCCGCCTTCGAAAGCCCGTAAGAAAGCAGCGGGCCAAGCGCGCGAAATCCATGCTTCCGGTGAATTTCGCGCGCATCGCGGCTTGCGTGATAGCAACCGTCTTTGCGCTTGGGTACTACAGCTATGTGCGAGCGCAAGAAGGTAACCATCCGGGAACAATGGTAATTCCACTGCGCCCGCTGACTTCGCTTTCAAGCGTACCCGTTCCGCCGATTTTCGGTGTGGAAGGCATCGTGGCCAACCAGAGCGCAGCGGTTCAACTGGGCAAAGCATTGTTCTGGGACATGCAAGCGGGCAGCGATGACACGCAGGCATGCGCCAGTTGTCATTTCAATGCCGGCGCGGACAGCCGTCCAGCAAACATTGTGAACCCGGGACAGGCGAGCGGTGACAACACCTTTCAAATGGGACCACAGGTGAATGGCGCCAATGGTCCTAATTACATTCCCCGGCCGGGTAACCCGAATGCCGGTTTCGGTGGATATCATGATGGGGATTTTCCTTTCCACAAGCTGGCAAATACTGACGATCGAACCAGCGTTGTTTCTGACCTCAACGATGTTGCAGGATCAGCCGGTGTCTTTTCCACCCAAATGGGCAGCATAGTTGTGGGCCGGATCGCTGGAGATGGCTCCCTTAGTCCTGACAGGAATGGTGGGAACAAAATTATCGTTGGGGGTCGCAACGACGCCGGCGCTCCTGGCATATCCCGCAACCCTTCCGGTGTCAATAGCCGCCCAAACCCAACCAATAAAAATTTGGTAACGCATTATCCCGGCAACAATGACAACGCCGTCAATCCCGTGGTTGGCACAGCACCGGGCAACATTACCAGCGTCGAGAGCACGATCTCAATGAGCGATCCAGTGTTCTCTTATCCGGATCCAGCCGCGGCAGGAAAAACGATCAATACCCGGCAGGTGACGGGGCGCAACACACCCAGTGTTGTGAACGCTGTGTTCAACTTTCGCAACTTCTGGGACGGCCGCGCGCAGAATATCTGCAACGGAAACAACCCTTTTGGCACACGCGATAAAGACCCACATCTTCTCGTAGTAAGCGATGACGGAAAACTTTCAAGCGCCTTTGTGGCGATGAAGAACTCAGCACTTTGCTCGCAAGCCCTGGGCCCAATCCTGAGCTCGGTGGAAATGTCGGCGCAGAACCGTGACTTTCATCAAGTGGGCAAGAAGCTACTCGCGCGCAAGCCGCTGGCCAAGCAACTGGTGAATGCAAGTGACAGCGTACTCGGCGTGCTTTCAAGCGCTCCAAATTCCGGGCTCAATACCACCTATACCGAGATGATCAAGAAGGCGTTCGCGCCAGAGTGGTGGCAATTTGCGCGTCATATCTGCCTCGGCGCAGATGGCGGCACGGTCGCGACGGTTGACCCTACTCTCACGAGCTGCCCGTCGAACACCTCCGAGTATTCACAGATGGAATACAACTTCTCTCTGTTCTGGGGCGTAGCGATCCAGATGTATGAAAGCACGCTGATCGCCGACGGCACTCCGCTAGACCGTTACCTTGAACAGCAGCAGACGTTCTCACTGATTGGGGATAGCCGCCAGCAGCAGTTCACGATCCAGCTGAAACCAAACATTGATCCGTTCACTGTTTCTGTCATCGAACTGAATCCGCATAACGACTTCAGCGATGCAGATGTTTATGCCTTTGACGATGGTTACGGTGGAGTGGTTGGTGAAGGTCTTACACAAGCCAACATTGATTACGCAAGCGGAAAGCTGACCATTTACTTTGACATTCCACCCAAGGCGGCATTCCCGATCAAGATCAACTACTCCGTTGGTCCAACACCAATGACGCAAGGCCAGCTACGCGGCCTGCTGCTTTTCCAGACAAAGGGACGTTGCGTTGTCTGCCACGGTGGTCCGGAGCTTTCGAACGCCGCGGTGGATACGGTTACCCCGAATCCAGTTGAGCGCATGGTAATGGGTGATCTTGGCGTTCGCGTCTATGACACCGGCTATTACCACATTGGAGTTCGCCCTGGGGCGGAAGATGCCGGTCTGGCAGGGACCGATCCTGTTGCCAAGATGCCTCTATCGCAAGCTGAGTTCCTGCGCCAGCGCGTTTGCAGCGAACCGGGCTTGACCTTCATGGTGCCGGGACGCCCCGGTGACGGTATTGCGCAAGCGCCTTTGAATTGCGGCGATGACATTGCGCGTACCGGCTTCCTTAAGGCTCCGCAGTTGCGCAACGTTGCTCTGACTGCTCCTTACTTTCACAACGGCAGCCAACTCACGCTGGAGCAGGTGGTGGAGTTCTACAACCGCGGTGGTGATTTCAACCAGGGTACTGAGCTCTCCATCATGGACCCTGACATTGATCGGATAGGTCTGACTTTGCAAGAAAAGAAAGACCTGGTGGATTTCCTTCGTTACGCTCTCACGGATCCACGCACCGTGGCGCAGTCGGCTCCATTCGATCATCCCGAACTCACGTTGCCCAACGGACACGCGGCAGGTGCCAATGGCTACCCGGTGCAGAGCGATCCGCACCATCCGGGCCAGGCGATCGATAACCAGATGCATCTTCCGGCCACCGGAGCCAAAGGCGGCAGTCCGATACCAACTTATCTCGAAAATCTTGTGGGGGTGAGAAATGTGCGCCCCAACTAGTGATTCAGTGAATCGTCGTTTTCAACTGCCTCACGCAGTGCAACTACTGCCAGCAGGCAAACAGCAAGATCACAGCAGTACAAAATTCCGGGAAAGAAACAGTCAGACGGAAGGAGTTTTCAAAATGAGAGGAAACAAGAACATCTTCAGGACAGCGGGCATTGTACTGCTTCTGGTGGTGGCGTTTGCCACTGTATCAAGGGCGCAGTTCGTTGCACCGGCGGTTCCTCCCACGCCAGCGACAGTCCCTGCGTACCAAACCATACCGGCTGGATTTGAGATGACCGGATTCATCCAGTCCGCATCGGTTGACCAGCTCTGCATTCCCAACTCAAACCCGCCCAAGCCGGACGGCTGCAAGACTTCAGGCGGCTGGATCCAGGTAGATGGCATGACGATTCGTGTGCCAGCCAACACAGTTGTGGAATTTCCTGCCAACACCATTACCTGGGAAGAAGTCTTCGAATTCAATCCCACTGGCGTTGCCGGCGAAACCGGCATGGCACTGGCGGACACAACGCGTCTTCCGGGTACTTATGAAGCCACGATTCAGGGAAACATTGTCAACGGGCAATATATCTCCGGACTGATCTTCCTTTCACAGCAATCGCTGATGGGATTCCAGGGATTTATTGAAGGCTTTGACTATGTCAACGGAATCGCCTTCGTAAACGGATACCGCGTGCAGATCAATGATCCGGCAAGCAAGTTCAGCACTGGCTATTCAGGCTGGAGCAATGCAGTTACGGCCACCAACCCGACTGGCGCTTCGTTCCCGCAGGACCAGCGCTTCTCTATCGACGAGAACAACCCGACCATCAAGAGCGAAACAGCTTTTCCGCTCTGCATTCCTCGCGTCGATCCACTGATCGCGGACGATCCGCTGTGTCCACGAGCCAACCGCCCGAATGATGGCCTGGGGGGCAAGCTGCGCATCTTTACCATGGACCCACTCATTGATCCGGCAACCGGACAGCCGCCGACAGGTTACAACGGCGATCCGCTCCAGCCGCCTACAAATCCTTCAGTGTTCGCTCCTCTCGCAGTTGGCGATTGGGTGGATATCGGTGGCGAAATTCTTCTCGATAGCAACAATGCACCCTACATTCTTGCGCACACGATTACCGGAAACCTTGGCATTTACACCTTCCCGGGCAGCGATCCGGCGTATGTCGCGATCGATGTCCTTCTACAGGGAACTGGTGGCGTGGCAAATCCTGCCTTCCCTGCAGAAGCCGGAATTCGTACCCGAGTGGAAGGTTTCACCACTGACGACAGCCGCAACGTGGATGTTTACGCGATTGATATCGACTGCAATGGTAAACAGACTCCGCGTGTTCCATTCTGGGTGTCGAGTTTCCCTGTCGATCCCGGACCGCCGGTGGGTGCGGTAAGAGGCCGTTGGCGCTGGCGCCCGAACGGTGGCAATTTCCTGCCGCCGGCTATGGTGATTGGCGCTCGTGTCTCGGGTGGTGCGCTGGCAGTCGCCAACCCAACTCTGAACATTCTTACGGAGCAATATCAGGCGCCGAACTTCGAGTTCATCTTCGCGGAGAATCTCGGCATTGGTAATCCTCCGGTCACATTCAACTTCAGTGATATTCCTTTCCTTGTAAACGGGATTGGTCCCTGGCCACCGGCGGACAACATTCTGCAAGGCGCGGTTACAAATCCAAACGGGTTCTCCAATCAGGTCATTGGCCAGTTGAGTCCTTTCCCGGATGCAGTTCTTCCAGTCTCGAGTTGCGCTACGACCGGCGTCACAGCCACTGCGACTGCAGTGGGAAGCTTCTCGCCTGCTCCGGGTCCGGTTTCCACCGGCACTGTAGTCACGCTCAGCTCAGCTGGCAGCAATCCGGTGAATGGGCCGTTCCGGTGGCAGCAAATCGTCAATCCTGGAGATCCGCTTGTCACCATCACGAATGCAACCAGCGCGACCGCAACGTTCGTTGCTCCTGTTGTCGCTTCACCCACAACACTCACATTCCAACTCACGGTTGGCGGCAATAACACTACGCTTCCGGCAATCGCAAACGTCCTGGTTCCAGTAGCCACGGCACCTCCGGGAACGCCTCCGGCGGTGACGGCTACTTCTGCTCCAGCAAACCCTGTGGCCAGCGGTGCAGCAGTCACACTCACTGCTTCATCCATCGATCCTGCAGGCGGTCCGGTAACGTACACATGGACTGCTCCTGCCGGCATCGTGCTTGTTCCAGGCGCTGCTGACGGTTCTATCCAAACCTTCACAGCTCCAGTAATTCCACAGCTTGCTGGTCAACAGTCGTTCGTCTTCACCGTGAACGCAACCAGCGCGGCTTCCGGATTGACTGGCACAACAACCGTGACTGTCGTTGTGAATCCTGCGACGGATACAGTCACGATCACCTCGGTCGTTTATCGCCAGGCAAAAGCGCGCCTGATCATCAACGTAACCGATCTCACTCCAAACGTAGTTCTGACTACCACTCTGGATGTAATCAACCAGGGCACAGGACTGCCGTGGACTGGCGTAATGGGTCCCGCGATTCCTGCAGCACCAGGAACTTACTCCATTACCTTCTCGAACATCACCGCGCCGAACCTGGTGACCGTTACCTCCAGCGGCGGTGGCTCAGCCACTTCGGGCATCACGCTCTTGCGGCAATAACTCAACGGCTGCCGGATTCTTTCGTCCGGCAGCCATTTACCACCTAAGGAGAAAGGATTTTTACATGAACTGTGCACCTTCGCGGTCCCCCAGCAAGAGTATGGTTCCACCTGTTGCCGAAGTTACCGCTCGCAAATTCGGCACAAGCACGGAGATCATCTTCGCCATTGTGGCCGCTTTCCTCCTCATCGGCAGCGCGTATGCTTCGCCGGGTACGCTTGTCGCAAATGGGCTTAACCAGCCCCAGGGCGCCATTCGCTGGAATGGAAGTGTCTGGGTTTCTGATATTGCGAACGGCTTCTGCCGCATTGATGCTGGCGCAATCAACCTTGCCACCTGTTTCCTTTCTGGCAATGGCCAGCCTGAATTGGTTGGCAATAACGTATACATCGGCGATCAGACTGGAGCTACTGGAGTTTGGCGACTGACGATGAATGCTGTCACGTCGACCATTGATTCGACTCTTCTGCTCGCGCCGAATGCAGGCTTGGCCGCGAACCAGCCGATTGGCGCCGCCATGGGCCCTGACGGCAAGCTGTATATCTCGTTCATTCGCGTAGGCGATATTCGCCGCATCACGAACCCTGCTGGTGCTCCTCTCACGCAGGCTGTTGAATCTGTGGGCAAGGTGGCAAGCGGTCGTGGTCCAGGTGGTGGCATGGCGTTCGTGAACAATGATCTCTTTGTTGCAGATACTGGCTCAATTGGATTGGAGCGCTTTGCCAATGCCGCATCCTGCCGCGGCAACTGTAACGGAACACCACTGTTCGGCGTGCTCGGTATCTCCAACGGCCTTGCCTCTGACCATGTGCGCTACCTGTACATGGAAAATGGAACGCGTGTCCTTCGTTATGACGCGAAAACCACAAACTCCGTGGTGATCTATTCGCAGAATGGCACCCAGGGTGGCGTTACTTTTGGATACGGTCAGATTTTCGGCGTGAGTTATGATGCGCCGACTGGCGATGTTTTCGTTGGTGGCGACCCCACACCTCCCGGCGGCGCCACCACGAACATCGGCTCACTGTATGTTGTTACTGCGCCCAATACGACTGAGGGTATTGTTAACACGCAGTTCGGACCGCCCGCTCCCGTACCTTCACCAACTCCCATACCCGGCGCTGCCAAGACCGGATCGCTCTTTGCTGCTGGCATCGCTAATCCTCATGGCTTGCTATGGCTTGGCACGCACGCATGGGTTTCTGATCTTACAGGTGGTTTCTGTCGCATTGACTCCGGTAGTCCTGGTGTTACAGCGCTCAGCAACTGCTTCAAACCAACGGCAACATTTGTTCCCGGACAAGCTTCCTTTGATCCGGCCACCAGCAACATCTACATTCCGGATGCAGCTACAGCAAGCTCTGGAATCTACAGAGTCCTATTTGTTTCTGCCACAGAGACGCTGGGTGCAGCGACAAATCTTGGCAATGGCAATCTACAACCGACCGCTGTTGCTGCTGGCCCCGATGGCTCGCTCTATATCGGTTCGCGACCCAACGGAAATATCAACAAGATAACCACACCAGCAACCACACCAGCAGCTCCGGTGAGAATCGCAACCACATCGGATGGTCTTGGCGTCAGGGGAATGATCTTTGTCGCGAACGATCTCTATCTCGCTGAGACCGTGAATGTGACAGTGATCATCCGCGCTTCGCCCAGCCTCACTAAAGGCAAAGGCGTCATCGTAGGCCCATCCATTGCCAGGGGAGTACCTCCTGTTCTTAACGTAACCAATCCACTGTCAATTACCGCTGACCTCTCTGTTCCTGGATTCCCTGTGCTGTTTATCGGGAGCG
>Ga0206955_1158_pt2 | contig 11559 bp, 6 predicted proteins | sample Alteio_BWOrgHeat_34_FD_153247 | JGI IMG/M metagenome (GOLD analysis project Ga0206955, IMG submission 153247) | Enriched cells from forest soil in Barre Woods Harvard Forest LTER site, Petersham, Massachusetts, United States -... | ecosystem: Environmental > Terrestrial > Soil > Temperate forest > O...
TGATAGGAGGGAAACAATATTTATTTCTACCACTTAACGGAAATTGGGATCATAAATATTCGGTAGCGGATAATTCGATTACCGGATTGGCTGATGGTGGCGATTTCGGTTACGATCTGTCATCTAATTTTCCGGGCCCGGCCAATTCAGGAAAATATGTAATAACGGTAGATTTCCAGGGCGGTAAATTTTCCGTCAAGCCTTTTACCGGCAATTTGCCAGACAGTCTTTATATCGTTGGGGATGCCACCGCAGGCGGATGGAACAATCCCGTGCCGACACCTTCTCAAAAATTCACAAGAGACAATTCTTCGCAATTTGAAATAACGATTCCATTCATAGGCGGAAAGCAATACCTCTTCCTGCCTGTAAATGGAAGTTGGACACATAAATATGCAGTAAGCGACAATACAATCGCTGGTTTGGCCAACGGTGGAGATTTTGGATTTGATCTTTCTTCCAATTTTCCGGGTCCTTCTGCAGACGGCACCTATAAAGTGATCGCGAATTTTGCAACCAGCAAGTTTACCGTCATTAAACAATAGAATAATTGATCAACACTTCAAAGAGGCTATCGTAAATTGGATAGCCTCTTTGAATTTTGGAGAGGGCCTGGTTTGTTCACGATTGATATATGGAATAGAAATTCAAATACAACTATAGGAATGATGAAGAGGTTTGTAATTTTCTGTTTGATTTTGGTGCTTCGGATTTCTGCATCTGCTCAACTACTGTCGGTTAGCCCTTCTTTCCCGGCTGACACTTCTTCCATCACAATTATAGCAGACTGTTCAAAGGGCAACCAGGGTCTGTTGAACTACGGATCTCCCGGTGATGTATATGTGCATCTCGGCGTCATCACGAATCTCAGTACCTCCAAAACAGACTGGCGCTATGTCAAGTTCAACCAGAATTTCAATTTGCCCAATGCTGCCCTGCAGGCAACTTATCTCGGCAATAACAAATACTCATTTAATATCAATTCCATCAGGAATTATTTTGGCGTAGCTGCTTCGGAAACTATTCTAAAAATTGCAATTCTTTTTCGAAATGGCGCGGGCAATGCTGTTTTGAGAAATAGTGATGGGAGCGACATGTATATTAACATATATGGCCCTTCACTGAGTGGAAAATTCCTGTCTCCACCATTTCAGCCATTATACACGCCCCAACCCGACCCAATCAATTTGATAGTTGGCGATATACTTCAGATACATTACGTTTCCAATGCCGTTGCGGGATTGTACATCTATGCAAATGGCACTTTCGGGGATTCCGTACACGCCGATACCGCCATTCAATTCAATTATACCATCACGGGCTCCGGTAATCAACAAATAGTTGCGATAGAAAATGATGGTCAGCATAGCCGATCGGATACTTTTAATTTTTTTGTAAGCGCACCGGTAACCATTGCTCCACTTCCTGCAGGAGTGAAAGACGGTATCAATTATTTGCCCGGCGACAGCTCGGTAATCCTCGCTCTTTTTGCACCGGGAAAGAACAAGGCAGTTGTGGTTGGCGATTTCAATAGCTGGGCACTTTCTCCCGCATTTCAAATGAATCAGACTCCAGACGGTAAATACTTTTGGATTCAGATCAACGGTTTGACTCCCGGTGTTGAATATGGATATCAATTCGTCATCGATAATAATCTTAAACTGGCCGATTATTACACGGAAAAAATATTGGACCCCGACAACGACCCGTCTATATCTGCTGCTGTTTATCCTAACCTTAAAGCATACCCGACGGGAAAAACTACAGGATTGGTAAGCGTATTACAAACGGCGGCGCCAGCTTATCCCTGGAAGGGTAATAGTTTTGCAAGACCGGCTAAAAATTCGCTCAACATTTATGAAGTCCTGGTGCGCGATTTCACAAGCGCGCACACTTTCGCTGCTTTAAGAGATACGTTGAATTATCTGAAGTCGCTTGGCATAAACGCGGTCGAATTGATGCCTGTGAATGAATTTGAAGGCAATTCCAGCTGGGGATATAATCCGTCATTCTATTTTGCTCCTGACAAATACTATGGCCCAAAGAATACTTTGAAGGAATTAATCGATTCGTGTCATAGTAAGGGAATGGCGGTGATCATGGACATTGTGCTTAATCACTCATTCGGTCAATCACCGATGGTGCAAATGTATTTTAACCAGGCGACCGGCCAGCCCGCAGCCGACAATCCCTGGTTCAACGTCGTCGCACCACATCAATCCATTCAGTTTGGATACGATTTCAACCACACCAGCGATGCTACAAAATATTTTGTTGACAGGGTCTTGCAGTTTTGGCTGACAGAATATAAAATGGACGGATTCCGTTTTGATTTTACGAAGGGATTCACACAAAAGCAGACAAATAACGACAATGACCTGTCGGCTTACGACACTGGAAGAATTAATATATTAAAAAGGATCAATCATACGGTGCAGACGGCCTCGCAAAATGCGTATGTTATACTTGAGCATTTTGCGGTGAACACCGAAGAGCTTGATCTTGCTGCAGATGGCATGATGCTTTGGGGAAACGCCAACTATAATTTCAACCAGGCCACCATGGGATATCTTGACAATAACGGGTCCGACTTCAGCCAGGCTATTTATTCAGCAAGGGGATATAGCACCCCGAATCTTGTATCGTATATGGAAAGTCATGACGAGGAAAGGATCATGTATAAAAATCTGCGATATGGAAATGCAAATGGATCATATGTCATAAAAGGGGATACGATCAATTCTTTGAAGCGGGATGAATTGGCGGCTGTGTTTTATCTCTCCATACCCGGGCCTAAAATGATATGGCAATTCGGTGAATTGGGATATGATTATTCCAGATGTTATCTGTCGACGAATGGTGAAGGCGGAGATTGCAACACGAAAACAGATCCTAAACCTTTACGCTGGGATTATTTAAAGCAGGCTCCGAGGAAAAAGTTGCACGATATTTTTGCCGGGCTTTTATCCATTCGACATGATTATCCTGCATTGAATTCTCCATCGGCGATAGTATATAACCTGAATGCAGCTTTCAAATCCCTTTTGGTCAGTAGTTCTACCCTAAACATCGCCGCTATAGGCGATTTCGATGTGACGCAGGCCAGCGGAACTATCAATTTTCAGCACAGCGGTGTTTGGTATAATTATTTCGGCGGGGATTCGCTTGTTGTTTCCAATACGAATCAAAATTTCAATTTATCCGCAGGTGAATACAGACTCTACCTGGATAAAAAAATAACGGACAGCACGACTGCCGGTACTGGCGGAACCCAGCCGCAAAATCTTTCATTGAAAATTTATCCTAATCCTGTTAAGGCGGTCAGCTCGACGATAAAGTATGAACTGCCTGAAGATGGCGTTATCTACATTTCAGTTTTCAATGTGTTGGGACAGAAAGTTTTTTCGACCAACCGTGGTATGCAGGCCAAAGGCGAGCATGAATTAAGTATGGGAGAATTGCCTCTGGATCCGCTTTTTTTGAAGAACGACATTTACATTATGGAACTGAGGAGCAACCAAAACAGAACTCACTTTTCATTCCTTGTACAACATTAGTGACGATGCATTATGCTGGCTGAGTCGCCAGCAATTTTTCTCTCTTGAATTCAGACGGCGTTTTCCGCGTGATCGTTTTAAACACTTTGTTGAAATAGGGAACATTATTGAAGCCGCATTCGAAGCAGGTTTCGGCGATGGTCTTTTCCTGTTGCAGCGAGATGCATGCTTTTTGTACGCGGTACTTATTCAAAAAATCTGTGAAGGTGGTGTGCACCGTCTTCTTGAAATAATTGCAGAAAGAAGGCACAGACAGATTGACGAGCGCCGCAACCGCACGGATATCCACTTCTTCGTGAAAATGTTGTTCCACATAGGTGAAAATCTTCTGCAGCCTGTCGTTATTTTTTTTGATGAGAGAAGAAAGTACAATGTTCGGGTTCATCAATTCGTATTCCTCTGTTGTGGCCATGAGTTGGAGAATGGAAACGAACTCAATGAATTTTTCGAAAGGTTCAAGCTTTGTCAGGCGGTTCAGCCTTTTTGTAATTCTTTCTTTCGCGCCTCCCGTGAAATAGATGCCGTATTTAGAATTTTCAAGCAGCCGCTGCACCACTATCATTTCGGGGCGGGACAAGATTGACTGGTGGAATACTTCTTCCTTGACCTGCAAAACGATTTCTTCGTGGGGACCGCTGGCGTTCAGGCCAAATCCCGCATGTGGCAGGTTGGAGCCGATAAACACAAGGTCGCCGTTGCTGTAGCTGCTCATATGGTTACCCACATGCCGGGTGCCGCTACCGCTGGGAACGCAGACAATTTCGTACTCGGGATGGCAATGATACTCCCAGGGATACTCTTCAGCCATCGTTTTGGTGTGTAACAGCCTGAAGGAACTGCCTTCGTCCGGCTGAATGATTTCGAACTCTACTTTCATTTGTATTAATGCATATATTACCAAAAATAGCCTTTTTGTAATAATACAAGTGAAGAAAAAGTAAATGGAGAGGAATTTTTTTTGAATATTAAAATTGATTTTTACAAATAGCCTGAACCAGTGTCTTTCGTGCGCTGACTAAAACGCAAACCAATACATAACTGCTTGCGATGCCAAGTTTGAGAATCAAGGTTTCGATTTTTATCAATTATTTCATTTTTGCCATACTGCTCAACAGTATCGGTACCGTCATTTTGCAGGTTCAGCATAATTTCGGCGTCGCTCCCACTTCATCATCACTCATCGAATTGTGTAAGGATATCAGCATCGGAATCGGATCATTCATTGCTGCAACCTTTATTTCCCGGATCGGCTACAAGAAGTCGATGCTGGTGGCTTTGGCTCTGGTTTCTTTTGCCTGTTTTATGATGCCGCTGATCAAGACATTTTTTGCTATTAAATTGTTATTTGCCATTTGCGGGGCGTCATTTGCGCTCACGAAAATGTCAGTATTAGGAACGATCGGATTAATTGCAAAAGACGAAAAAGAATATATCGGCATCCTCAGCTTCATCGAGGCATTTTTCATGGTGGGCATTGTAGCAGGCTATTTTATATTCAGCGGCTTTATGGACGATGCCAATAATTCCTCCCTGGGATGGTTCAATGTTTATTATGTGCTCGGAGGAATTGCTGTGCTGGCTTTTTTTATGCTCCTCATTTCGCCTTTGAACGAAAAACCAACAAAAATAGAGATTTCCTCTGCTAAAAGCGGAATGCCGGCTATGTTCAGGCTGATGCTGGTTCCGGCCGTAGTATCATTTATTATGTGCACTTTCCTGTACGTAGTCGTAGAGCAAAGTATTATGAGCTGGCTGCCTACCTATAATAATAAAGTGTTGCAGCTTGCTTCGACGATGAGCGTTCAGGTAACGAGCATTCTTGCGGCGGCCACTGCCCTGGGCAGACTTGCAGGAGGAATGTTGATGAAGAAAATTAATTGGTTTCCTGTACTGGTGAGCTGCCTTTTTTTGGCTGCCATCCTTGTACTTATCGCTTTACGCATAGCAGGTAGCGAAACCGGCGCCCAAATTACAAGTTGGCTGGCACTTCCGGTGACGGCTTATTTGTTTCCACTGATCGGCTTTTTCCTGGCGCCGGTTTACCCTACCATCAATGCGGTGATGATGTCGAACCTTCCCCGGGAAAAACATGCGGCGATGTCGGCCGTGATCGTTGTGTTTTCGGCGCTTGGCGGAATGTTTGGATCTATGTTGACAGGGGTGGTCTTCGAGTTCTTTGGAGGAAAGACGGCTTTTTATTTTTCGCTGTTGCCGATCGGCGTGTTGTTAACCGCCCTTTTTATATTTGAAAGGGCCAGAACACAGGCCTTCAGATTCGGATTTCCAATGTTGGGGAAACCGGCGATTTCATAAGTTCTTTTAATGATTGTCACGGGGAGAGAAGCCCATTTTGCTGCCGAATAAATCGGTTTCCGAAGTGCAGCATTCAGTTGACATGGACTGTCTTATACATCTATTGCTTAGAAATTTTTTGACCTGGTTTGAATATAAAAGTTTGTTAATTAATAATTAATTTTTAATTTCGCCAGAATAATTGCTTAAACCATTGATTATGACCATTAACCGATTGCTTGTAAAACTAGCAACTGTAGCTATTTGTGTACTACTTACACAATTTGCATTTTCCCAGAACAAAGTAATAACAGGTAAAGTCACGGATGATAAGGGTCTTCCCCTTCAGGGTGCCACTGTTACTGCGCAAGGTTCCAAGACCGGTGCAGCAACTGACGTAAACGGCGCCTTTAGAATCTCCGTTGCCCCCAGTGTTACTACACTCGTTATCACATCTGTAGGTTTCGCGCGGCAGGAAGTGAGCATTGCCGACAAAACAGATGTATCAATTTCCCTCATCGCTACCAACGCAAGCTTGAATGAAGTGGTGGTAATCGGATACGGAACGGCAAGGAAGAAAGACCTGACCGGATCCGTAACTACCGTTTCCGCTAAGGAATTCAATGCTGGTGTTATCACTTCACCTGATCAGCTGTTACAAAATAAAGTTTCCGGTTTGGAAATTGTCAACAACAGCGGTCAGCCAGGTGTGGCAACGACGGTAAAGATCAGAGGTAACAGCTCAATCCGCGGCACGGGTAACCCCCTGTATGTGGTTGATGGTGTTCCCCTCGACGGAAGAGATGCAAGGCCATCCCTGAATCTAACGACAGGTGGATTTGGTACGACTCCGGATTCCAATCCTCTGCTGTACATCAATCCTTACGACATCCAGGACATCACCATCCTGAAAGATGCTTCTTCCACTGCAATCTATGGTTCACGTGGTGCAAACGGTGTGATCGTGATCACTACCCGCAAGGCCAGCGCCGGACCGGTTAAATTGGATGTTGGCATTTCAGAAGGCTGGAATGTTGGTTATATGAAAAGGTTTGAGGAATTGAATACAGGAGAATTCAGACAAGCACTCCACAAGTATTCACTGGATACGCTGACTAACTCTCTCGACAAAGGCAGCTCTGTTGATCCTTTGGGCGATATCACTCAGCATTCTACTATCCAGAACTATAGCCTCGCAGTGAGCGGTGGAAACGACGTTGGTAAATTCCGCGCTTCTTTCCTCGCTTCTAAAACTCCTGGTTTCGTTAAGAACAATGACCTCGACAAATACATTGGTACTTTCTCCGGTTCTTATAAATTCCTCGACAAGAGATTGTCGATCGACTTCAATTTGATCGCCGGTCACACACAGGAAGACATCGTTCTGGCATCTAACACTGCCGGTTCACAGGGTAACCTGATAAGTGCCGCATTGCAGTGGAACCCGACCGCACCTTACAAAGATGCAAACGGAATTTTCACTCACCTTGGTAACGGCGTCGGCAACCCGATGGAAATGCTCGCAGCTTACCACGATGTGGCTTATGTAAATACCTTCCTGGGTAATATCTCTGCCAGCTTCAAAATACTGAAGAACCTGGAATATAAGTTCCTCTACTCGGTTAACCAAAGCGATGGTACTCGCAATACTAATGTTGACGGTTACCTGCAGGGATTCGATCCTATCTCCGGAAATGGTTTTGGTATCATTTCAAATGCCGGTCTGACCTCACAGGTAATTGACCATACTTTGAACTTCCGTACCAACTTAAGTTCTGATCTGACTTTTGAAGCACTCGCTGGTTTTGAATATTGGAAGTCTAACTACTCCAACAACAGCTTCTCAGCACAGGGTTTCAATTTCAACCTGCAACAGAACAATACAGTTAATGCACTTTATACAGATGTACTTGCTAACGGCAAGACTCAAAACCTTCCCTCAGTTTTCAGGGATATTACTACTGAAATCCAGTCATACTTCGTGAGAGCGAATTTGAACTGGAGAGATAAATTCTATCTCACTGGTACATTCAGAGCCGATGGATCCAGCAAATTCGGGGCTAACAACAAATACGGTTATTTTCCGTCAGTTGGTGCTAAATGGAATATCGGTAACGAAGAATTCCTGAAAGACAATGCAGTCTTCACTGGCCTTGCAATTCGTGGAACATGGGGTATCACCGGAAGCCAGGAATTCCCTGCAGGTGCTTCGATCGACCAGTTCGCTTTCGGAACGTATAACGCTGCCAGCCAGATCAACGCAGGTAACCCTGATTTGAAATGGGAACAGACCAGCCAGTACGATTTCGGTATCGACTTCTCACTCTTCAAGAACAGATTCTTCGGAACAATTGACTACTATAACAAGAACACGACGAACATCCTCTTCCAGGGAACAGTTATTCAACCTGGTCCTTCAGCAACACTTTGGCTGAACCTGCCGGGTCACCTGATCAACAACGGTGTTGAAGTTTCTTTGGGCGGAACAATCGTGGAATCTAAAGACTTCACATGGGACCTGACCGTGAACTTTGCGTACAACCATAATATACTGCAAGACTTCTACGTACAGGGAACCAAAACACCTTTCGTTATCAATACTGGTCAGATCAACGGTCAGGGTGTATCAGGAACTTTGGGTCAGATCATTACCAACAATCAACCCATCGACGAATTCTACCTGAAAGCCTTCAAAGGATATGATCAGAAAGGAAACCAACAGATTGGTGCAGATCCTGCCTTCGCAGGAGATCCTAACCCGCACACGTTGTACGGTATTTCAACAACGCTTACCTATAGAAAACTGTCTCTGACTATGAACGGTGGTGGATCCGGTGGATTCCTGATCTACAACAACACTGCAACTTCAGTGACCAATATCTCTGGTATTGCACAGGGTAGAAATATAGATAAGAATGCGTATAACTCTCCAGAACAGCCAAGCAGCGGAGTGGGTGCTTCAGCAAGATTTTTGGAATCAGGCAACTTCTTCAAGCTGCGTAACGTAAGATTAGGTTATAACTTCGGCAACATTGGCGGATTTATTAAGAACGCTAATTTCTTCGTAAGCGGAAGCAACCTGTTAGTTATCACTAAATTCTCTGGCTTCGATCCTGAAGTGAATATTGACAAGAATCAAAATGGTTACCCATCAAGATCAATTGAATATATTCCTTATCCCACGCCAAGAAGTTTGATAGTTGGCTTAAATTTCTCACTCTAAACAACATTTAAAAAGATACGTATGACAATTTCAAAATATATTAAAATATCCGCTATCCTTCTTCTGGGTGGGATCGCAGGATGTACGAAACTGGAAGAAAAATACGTGGCTACTGTTCCCAAGGACCAGGCAGTTACTTCGCTGGGAGCGCAGTTCCCCGCGCTTCTTCTGACTTCCGCTTATAACGACATTCCAGGCCCCTTCGTAAATCAGGACCAGGTGTTCTCCCTCGAAGAAAACAGCAGTGACGAATCTTTGGTGCCCACCAGAGGTGGTGACTGGGACGATAACGGAGTGTGGAGAGTGATCCATAACCACACATGGAACGCCGACCACGGCCAGGTATTGAGCGTATATAACGGCCTCAATAAAATGAATTTCGATGCTACCAACGTTCTTCAGTACAGCCCCTCGAAAGGACAGGCTGCTGAAGCAAGGTTCCTCAGAGCTTATGCACTCTATTATCTGCTTGATATCTATGGACAATATCCATTGCGTCAACCAGGGGAGAACCTGCTCAATGCTCCAAAAGTTTATTTCGGTGACAGCGCAGTTCAATTTATCATCAGTGAGCTGACATCTATCATCCCTGATCTTTCGACCGGTTCAATGACGCAGGCCGGACAGGATGCAGCCAACGTTCTTCTGATGAGATGCTACCTTAACAGGGGCGCTTTCAATAACCGCGCTAGCCCGACTTTCGACGATGCAGACATGCAAAAGGTAATTACCATCGGTCAGTCGATCATCGCCGGTGGCAAGTATTCATACATGTCCAATTATTTTGGAAACTTTAATTACAACAACGGAAGTTCAACAGAAGGAATCTTCGCCTATCCTTCTGCGTCAGGTGTTTCTGCAAACAACCCCGGCGTGCAAGCACGCTGGATGATGACCTTCCACTATAACGAATTCAACGGACAGGCACCCAACGCAGGATGGAATGGTTTCTCAACCATCAGCGATTTCTACAATGCCTTCTCTGTTGGTGGAACTACCAATTATTCTCTTGCCGATACTTTGATCGATTCGAGAATTGGTCGCCGCAAGACCTCAGATCCTACTGTTACCAAATATTCTGGTATCAGACCCGGATTCCTCGTCGGCCAACAGTTCGACCAAAATAATGTAGCATTGAAGGACAGAAAAGGGGCCCCCCTTGCTTTCGATCCTAATATTGCTCCAACCATGATCGAACAGGGAAGCAACCTCGAAGTAACGGGTATCCGCATTGCGAAATATGTTCCTGACTTTTCTGATCCCAGTGGTAAATTTTACTCTTCAACTCCGGGTAACTGGCTCATGCTGATGCGCTACCCCGACGTGACCCTGATGGTTGCTGAAGCTAAGCTTCGTGCAGCATCTCCGGATCCCGCAGGTGCCCTCACGCTGGTGAATGCTCTGAGAGCGGCAAGAGGTGCGGCCCCAATGGCCAGCCTGCCATTGCTCGGCACTACTCCGGATGCTATACACGATCCTAATTCGTTGCTGGCTGAAAGAGGCAGAGAATTTTATTGGGAATCTTATAGAAGAACTGACCTCATCCGTTTCGGTGTGTTCAACATGCTGTGGCAGTACAAACCATCAGACGATCCAAAATATCTTCTGTTCCCCGTTCCCAACCAGGCATTGGCTGTGAACCCGAACCTGAAGCAGAATCCTGGATATTAAGTTAAATTCTTTCTAATTTAATTTCTCCCAAAGGCCATTGCAAAATGGCCTTTGGTTTTTTTAGAAGCCCCTCTGTAAATTGCCGTCTTTAAGCAATGAAATTTCTTTCCGGTTTATCACCCCTCCTGATTTTTCTTTCCTGCATTTCCTGCAACCATGAAGAACAAAAAAATATGTTTGAGCTGGTTGAGAACTCAGGCATCAATTTCAATAATAAAGTGATCGATGGAAAGCTTGAGAACAGTTTTCTTTTCCGCAATTTTTACAACGGCGGCGGCGTAGCAATCGGAGACATCAATAACGACGGACTCGCCGATGTTTTCTTTACTTCCAATATGGGCAATAATAAACTCTACCTCAATAAAGGAAATCTGAAGTTTGAAGACATTACAGACCATGCTGGTTTCGTGCAGGACAGCATGTGGAGCACAGGTGTAGTTTTTGTCGATATCAACCACGATGGCTGGCTCGATATCTATGTCTGCAACTCCGGACACATGGGTTCCGGCCACAGGAAGAATAAACTCTATATCAACAATCACGATCTCACTTTCACGGAGTCCGCGGCTAAATACGGTCTCGACATTTCTGCCTACACTACCCAGGTTTCTTTTTTTGATTATGACAATGATGGCGACCTTGATTGTTTCATGATCAACAACTCGCCTGTTCCTGTCAATACATTGAACAATGCCAACCGACGTGATCTTCCCGACGCTGAATGGCCCGTGGCCGATTTTCTCAAAGGCGGCGGCGACCATTTGTTCAGGAATGACAACGGACATTTTAAAGAAGTAACCAAGGAAGCCGGCATTC
>Ga0206955_1280_pt1 | contig 11535 bp, 11 predicted proteins | sample Alteio_BWOrgHeat_34_FD_153247 | JGI IMG/M metagenome (GOLD analysis project Ga0206955, IMG submission 153247) | Enriched cells from forest soil in Barre Woods Harvard Forest LTER site, Petersham, Massachusetts, United States -... | ecosystem: Environmental > Terrestrial > Soil > Temperate forest >...
TGGTACCAGGGAATACAGGCAGGCTTAAATTTAAACATCGATAGTCATAAATCGGAGGCCTACGCCCAGGAGTATTCGCGCAATTTTTTAAACGATGAGGGCTGCCCCGGTGTGGAATATGAATATAACTTCAGTTTGGCTTACCTGAAGTATATACAATTAATGGAAATCAATGATTTATTCGCCTCCTATATCTCCGATGACAACCGTTTTATTATTATTGAAGCGCCTGCCAAAGATAAAGCGATATTACCCGACGAAAAGACGGTGTTGGACTGGGTAGGCCATCCGGGTGCAGACGTGCAAGCCTACAAAGATGTAAACGTAGATAAATACACTGATGTATTGCCGGAAGATGGATTGAAATCCGGCAAAATCGAATCAGACACCTATGATAGTCACATTGATACCAAAACGTTTATTTTGAGTAACGGGGCAAAAGTGATCTTAAAAAACACAAATTTTCAAACTGGATTGGTTTTGTTCAATATCTATGGTTTTGGAGGGACTTCCATAGCCGCTGATGCCGATTACGCGTCGGCAGTGCTCAGTGCTGCCATGGTACGCAAAAGCGGTTTGGCAAATTTCAACCAGGTGGAGTTTGACAAATATTTGTCGCTAAGAAAAGTTAGTCTGGCTCCATTTATTCATGATTATACCCAGGGGATTACCGGGTCGTCCGCACAAAGTGGCCTGGAAACAGCCCTCAAATTAATCCATTTATATTTCACCGCGCCACATAAAGACACAGCTGTTTGGAACGGCCTTTTATCTGAACAACGCGGCTGGCTGGCAACAAAGGACAACTCGCCCGCAGGTGTTTTTGCCGATACCGTGAGTATGGTGCTTAATAGCAATAATCCAAGGGCAGGCGGCGTAAACGCAGAAATGTTAAAGACGGCCAATGTGGATAAAGCATTTAGCTTTTATAAAGACCGTTTTGCCGATGCAAGCAATTTCACCTTCGTTTTTGTTGGCAATTTAGATGATATTGGCGTCCGCAATTTGATAAAGACCTACATCGGCAGTTTGCCATCAACCCATAGCAACGAAACTTTTAAAGATTTAGGGATGTACCCCTTGCCTGGAAAAATCACCAAAATTGTGCATAAAGGCATTGACGATAAAAGCTCTGTAAGATTGGTGTTTAGCGGGCAGTTTGACTACAACCAGGCCAACAACCTGCAATTAAACGCATTGGGCGAAATATTGCAAATAAAGCTTATAGAGCGTTTACGGGACCAGGAACGGAGTGTTTATGCAGTAACGGCGGGAGCCTACTATTTGAATTATCCTACAGGAAGGTACTCGCTTAATGTTCAGTTTACTTGCGGGGAAGCAAACGTTGATAAATTAATTGCTGCTACAATGGAAGAGATCGATAAAATCAGGCAAAATGGCGCCCTGCCTGCAGATATAGAAAAGTTCAAGTCGGAAGAAGCACGATTAACCCAGGTGAAGGTAAAAGAAAATGGTTTTTGGCTTGAACATTTGGCATCAACAGGCCGTAATCACGAAGACCCGGATTATATTAGTGATTTCATCAAAAGTTTGGATGATGTTACCATAGAAAGCACGAAAGCTTGCGCCAATAAATATTTGACCGGCGATAATTTGATCAAACTGATTTTATTACACGAAAAGAAATAAAGAGCCGTAACTTCGGGCCGCATATATTGACAAAAAGGGAAGTCCTATTTTTATTTTATGATAACTGCACTTCACAACCTTCAACTCATTACTGATGGAACCATCAGCAATGGCAAAGCGGTATTAATTTCTAACGGAAGCATCACCGCTATTGTTGACGAAAACGCCGCTCCTGCTGATTCTAAAAAAATTGATCTTAATAATGCTTTCCTTGCCCCGGGTTTAATCGACCTGCAATTATACGGCAGCGGCGGTAAAAACTTTGGTGGCGTACCCGAACCTTCGGCCCTTGCCCAAATGGAGCACGACCTGTTAAACGAAGGCACAACCGGCTTTTTAGCCACCATTGCCACCAATACCAACGAGGTGGTTGAAAAAGGAATTGAAGCAGCTAAGATCTATCGCGAACAAAGCAAGGGCAACTTTTGGGGCCTGCACCTGGAAGGGCCGTATTTAAATGCTGAAAAAAAAGGTGCACATCCTGCCAAATACATAAAAAAAGGCACCCTGGCCGAAGTGGAGCGCTGGATAGCGATGGCCGATGGGGTGATCAAAATGATGACCATTGCCCCCGAGCTCCAGGATCAGGAAGTAATTGATTACCTGCATGATCATGGCATCATTCTGTCTTCGGGCCATAGCAATGCTACTTACCAGCAGGGAAAATCATTCTTAAATAATCCTGTAGCAGCGGTAACGCATTTATACAACGCCATGCCGCAAATGCACCACCGCGAACCCGGCTATATTCCGGCAATTTTTGAAGAGAAACCTTACACCAGTGTTGTAAATGATGGTATCCATGTTGATTTTGCCATGGTGCGCCTTGCCAAACGCGAACTGGGCGACAAATTATTTTTAATTACCGACAGGGTTACCGAATCAAAAGAGGGCGCTTATCACCACCATTTCACCGGCGACCGTTATGTAATGCCTGATGGTACTTTATCCGGCTCATGCCTGACCATGTTGAAAGCCGTTGAAAACGCCGTGGAACATGTAGGCATTAACCTTGCTGAAGCGATTAACATGGCTTCGCTTTATCCTGCCCAATTGGTAAAAATGACTAAAAAGGGGAGGATAGCTCCCGGCTATGACGCGGATATGGTGATATTTAACGAAGATTTTGAAATAACCAACACTATATTTAAAGGTGATTTCTTAAGAAATCTGACATAAAATTTTAACACTGGTTATATTTCTATATTTTTGAAAAACTCGACTTCATGACATATAAAAGAATCCTTTTAAAACTTAGCGGAGAGTCGCTTATGGGCGACAAACAATACGGAATTGATAATAAACAGGTTTTACAGTATGCACATGACATTAAAGATGTGCACGATAAAGGTATCGAAATGGCCATTGTGGTTGGGGGCGGGAATATATTCCGCGGCCTTAGTGCCGAAAAATCGGGTATGGATCGTGCCCAGGCCGACTATATGGGTATGCTCGCCACGGTGATCAACTGTATGGCCCTGCAAAACGCATTAGAAAGTATAGGGGTTGAAACCCGTTTGCAATCGGCCATAAAAATGGAGCAGATTTGCGAACCGTATATCCGCCGCCGCGCCATGCATCATTTGGAAGAACGCAAAATTGTGATCTTCGGCGCCGGTACAGGTAACCCTTATTTTACTACTGATACTGCCGCCTCCCTTCGCGCTATCGAAATAAAAGCCGATGTGGTACTAAAAGGCACCCGCGTTGACGGCATCTATACCGCCGATCCTGAAAAAGATCCAACTGCAACCCGTTACGAAAATATTACCTACCAGGAAGTTTACGACAAAGGCCTTAACGTAATGGACATGACCGCCATAACCCTTTGCCAGGAAAACAAACTGCCTATTATTGTTTTCGATATGAACAAACCCGGCAATTTCATGAAGATTGCTTTAGGTGAGCCAATTGGTACTTTGGTGAAGGAATAGGTTATTTTTCGCTAAATCAAAACGCCGATAATCAGGCAAAAAATAAAATCTTTTTGACGTTCTTTCCCTTTCTTTCCGGCTTGCCGGAGAGACGGGTGACGGACGATGTCCCAACGACTGTAGGGAGGATGAGTAAACCCGCCGCCATGCATCTGCATTTGTCGCGCATAATTTACCCAGATGCCGCGTTTTCTATCTAAATCTTCTATCTTTATTTAACCAACCTGGCATTATGGACGCACTCACCATCATTTTACTTTTAATAATTCTTGTTCTGCTCATTACAAACAGATCTGGCATCAACAATAAATTCAGGGACCTTGAATACAGGATCACCGAACTGCAAAACCAGATTCGGCTGTACCAGCAAACCAAAGCTGCAGAAAACCAGAAGCCGGAGGTGAAACCGGCTCCCGTTTTGCCAACAGTTGAAGAAAAAATTCCCGGGCCACCAATACCACCGGAATTTAAACGCCCGGAACCGCCAAAACCAGTGGAGGTTAAACCCGAACCTGTTATTGAAAAGCATCCGGAAGTTATTTATGATGCTATGGCAAATTTAAAGCGGCCTGTAAAAACCCTCGATCCGCAGCCAAACTTCCATAAACCTCAACACGAACCGGAACCCGAGCCATCATTTTTTGAACGTTACCCTGATCTTGAAAAATTCATCGGCGAAAACCTGGTAAATAAGATCGGCATTGCCATTTTGGTGCTGGCCATTGGTTTCTTCGTAAAATACGCCATCGATAATAATTGGGTAGGCCCTGTCGGTCGTGTAGGTATCGGCATATTTTGCGGCGCTATTTTGGTTGGCTTTGCCCATCGCATGCGCAATAACTATAAGGCCTTCAGTTCTGTATTAACAGGCGGCGGTCTGGCGGTTTTCTACTTTACCATTACCCTTGCCTTTCAACAATTCCACCTGTTTAGCCAGTTGGCGGCCTTGTGTATACTGATAGTGATCACTGTCTTCGCGGTGCTGCTCGCACTATTATATGACAAACAGGAACTGGCTGTTATAGCCCTTATCGGTGGCTTTGCGAGCCCTTTTCTGGTGAGCAACGGCACTAATAATTACAACGGGCTGTTTATCTACCTGCTTATTTTAAACGTTGGCCTCCTCGTCATTGCTTATTTTAAAGCCTGGCGTATCCTCAATATTTCGTCGTTCGGTTTATCGGTTATTGTATTTGCCACCGTATTGTACACCTTAACCGGCAGCAATTATTACATAGGACTACGTTTTGCCACCATCTTTTATTTGCTGTTCTTTATCATCAATATCATTAACAACATCCGCGAAAATAAAAGCTTCCTCGCTATTGATTTCAGTATCCTGCTCATCAATACCGCCCTTTATTTTGCGGCCGGCCTGTATTTATTAACTGAAATGGGGCTTTCCCAATACCGCGGGCTATTCAGCGCGGCGCTGGCTTTAATCAACCTGGTGCTATCGTATATCCTGTTCCGCAAAAGAACTGTCGACCCGAATATTCTTTACCTGCTGATCGGCATCACCCTAACATTTATTTCATTAACCGCACCCATACAACTGCATGGCAATAACATCACCTTGTTCTGGGCCTCTGAAACGGTGCTGCTTTATTGGCTGTACCTCAAATCGTCCATCAACTTAATGAAACTAACATCCATCGTCATCTTCATTGCGATGATCTTTAGCCTGCTGATGGATATTTCCAATGTTTATGTTCATTCAGACGCGCACCTGGCCGTCATCGCCAATAAAGGATTTATCACTACCATAGTGGCGGCCATTGCTTCTTATCTGCTTTATATGCTGGTAAAAAAGGATCCGGAACCCGGGCTTATTGGCTTGCCCATCAATAAATACATGTTCCGCATTGTTGCCATTCTCCTGTTGTTTTTTGGCGGATTGCTGGAGGTTAACCACCAGTTTTCCTACTACTATCCAAATTCAGCTATCAATATTTTGTACCTCGCGCTTTATGTGCCGGTTTTTGTTTACCTGTTCCAGGTAATTTCAACAAGGGTAAACGGCCCCGATAGCAGCTGGGAACTGATTTTAAGTTTATTGGCCTGTACAGCTACCATCTACCTGTTTTTGGCGCCGGCTTTCTTTAACCAGCTGGCGGAAATGCTGGAGCTTAAAAAGATAAGCACATCGCATTTTGCTGTTCACTGGATCAGCGATATTTTTATAGCGATGGTGTTTTACCGCATCATCCGCTATTGCCGGGATAAGTTTACCGATGCAACAAAAGATACCTGCGCATGGCTGTTAACCATAGCTGTTGTTGCCTTTTTAAGTTTAGAAATTTGCCTGCTGGGCGAACTGCTCTTTTATTCGAAACAAAACAGCGTGGATACTATCCAGACCGTTTATATAAAAACAACCCTTCCGGTTTTATGGGGTGTGATCTCTTTTATATTGATGTGGCTTGGGATGCGCAACAAACAGCGTAACCTGCGCATTATTTCATTAACCCTTTTTTCAATTACCTTGCTGAAATTGTTTATTTTCGATATCAACAACATCCCGGTTGCCGGGAAGATAGCAGCATTCTTTTGCCTGGGCGTTTTACTGCTCATCATATCTTTTATGTACCAAAAAGTTAAAAAAATTATTGTCGATGATAAGGCGAAGTCAAAAGATTAAAACCTACTGCCTTTTCGTGCTACTCGCAGGAGCTGTGGTAAGCGCGTCAGCACAAAATGCTTTTAAATATCAGGCTCTTTTAGGTAAAATAGATTCAACCGGCTTTTACCGGATAATGCTGGGGCCCGATATTGTAGCAAAAAGCAATGGCGATCTTTCTGATATTAGGCTTGCTGACGGAAAGGGCAATTTTATCCCTTATGTAACCGACGTGAAACTACCCGGAGTTGAACACCAGATATTTACCGTTTTTCCGGAGGTACACTCAAAGTCACGCATAGACTCAGGAACATCCTTTGTAGTAGGGAACCTTACCAAAAAACCTGTGAATATGCTATGGGTAAAACTTCAAAACACAACCGTATCCAGAACGATTAATTTATTCGGTAGTGATAATTTAAAAAACTGGTACATAATTGAAGAAAATATTCCGTTACAGTCAGCAATTGTGAACGGCGATGGAACTTATTTTCAATCATTATCTTTCCCGCAAAGTAGTTATCATTATTTAAAGTTGCAGGTAAACGATAAAAACAAAGCCCCTATCCGGTTTTTACAGGCCGGAGAATATTCCAACATGGAGGAATCAAGCTACTATTTTTGGCTCGAGTCGGTGATGGGCTTTTCAAAAGCAACTAAAGGAAAGACAACATTCGTGACAGTCAATTTAAAGGAAAAATGCCAGGTTGATTTTTTACAGTTGTTTATAAGTGAGCCTAAGTATTTCAAAAGGAATGTAACAATTTACTCTGTTGACGGACAGCGACGAAGTTTGGTATCCTCAGCTGACCTTACTTCCGGTGGAGCCTTATATTTGACGGCACGAACGCGCCAATTGGAGCTGAAAATTGACAATGGTGACAACTTGCCTCTAACCATTGATTCTATTGAAATTAGCCAGTTAAATCACTATGTTGTGTGTTACCTGGAAAGAGGGAAGGAATATAAACTTTACACAGGTAATCCAGATGCGAACCATCCAAACTATGATCTTGTGTTTTTTACAGATAGTATCCATAAAGTTGAGGATCTAATTCCAAACCCTGCAACAAAAAACCCCATCTACGCTAAACCTCTGGTAATAGTCAAACATGAGCATACTTTTATCATCTGGGTCTCCATCATTGCAGCACTGTTGCTGCTATCCCTGTTAACCTGGAAAATGGTTACCGAGGTAAACAACAAAACCGGCCAGGCCTGATATTCCTGCTATTTTTATTTAGATTTACAGCTTATCCGGTTAAGTATTTCAGCGCATGAAAAATATTTACTTATACATGTTTGTGGGCATTCTTGCTATTATAATGGTGGTGATCAGCTTAATGAATTTCGACCCAAAAGTTGAAACATGGAGCAGTTTTATTGCAGGCGGGGCCATCGCCCTGCTCATCGTTAAATCCCCGGCCATTTGGGCTTATTTCAAACAAAAAAGAGCTAAATAATCACCAAATGTTTACCAATTACCGCCAGCCGCTCGTATTGTTTATAGCGAGTTTTGCCTTTATGATGGGAGCCATGCTGTTAAAAATAATGAACTGGCCGGGCGGCAGCTTATTATTTGGCAGCATGCTGATGGTACAGGCATTTTCAATCGTTTGGCTGATGATTGTGTTGTTAAGAAAAAAATAAAACGTTACCTATGTTGAACAATTACCGTTACCCTATAGCATTATTTTTAGCCAGTTTTATTTTTTTTCTGACGGGAGTATTATTGCGGACAATGCATTTCCCCGTTGGGAATTTCATGACGATCTGTATGGTCGTTGTCCAGGTAATATCAATTGTTTGGCTGATGATCCTGTTTTTCAAATCCAATTACCCTACAGTTTTGTTTTTAGCCGGTTTTATATTGTTTCTCATCGGCCTGGCATTTAAAATTACGCATTGGCCAGGCGGACAGTTGATCATCAGCTGCACGATTGTTGTGCAGATAATAGCTATTGCCTGGCTTATTATTTCTTTACTAAAAGATAAGGCAAAAGCTTAAAAAAATCATTTCTTCTCAAACAAATAGCTATTATTCCTTCGGGGGGTTCTCCCGGCAGTAACCGGGATATTGGGGCGAGGCTACCCGTTCTCCAGCGCCTTCTTCACGCTTTCCTTTTTATTACGGGAAACAGGAATCTCGTCACCATTAAAGAGCAGCAAAAAATCACCGTATTCTTTCTTCCAGCTTTTAATTGATTTTTTATTCACCAGGTGCGACTGGTGGCAACGGATAAAGTTGTAATCTTTTAAGATCTCTTCATATTCATAAATCGGCTTGCAAACCAATAACGATTCGCCGCCCAGCAAAAAGAAAGTGCTGTAATTATTGGACGATTCGCAACGAACAATCTCATTCGTTTTAATAAACCGGGTTTCTTTTAATGTAGTTAGCGCAATTCGTTGTTCGCCCTTATTTTGCTGGCTCTTTAACAAGTAGATCAGGTTTTCCAGTTGCCGGTTTTGTACTTTTAATTTGCATTTTTTGATGGCCCGGTCAACTGCGGCTTGCAGGTCATTGATATTGATCGGTTTCAAAATATAATCAACCGCGGCAAAGCGCATGGCCTGGATAGCATACTGATCGTGCGCGGTTACAAAGATCACCTCGAAATCATAGTTGTTCAATTCCTTTAGCAAATCAAAGCCATTTTTATGCGGCATCTGGATATCCAGGAAAACAATATCCGGCTGGTGTTTAAGGATGATGGTTTTGCCTTCATCGGCATTTAATGCGGCGGCGCAAATGCTGATTCTGGGGCAATAAGTGCTCAGCAACTCCTGAAGGTTATCCAGGTTATTCTTTTCGTCATCAATCAAAACAGCACTAATGCTCATAAAAACCAATTTTTAAATATAAGTTCAGCTACAGTTCCTGCCGGAATGTTCGCCTTAATTTCAAAGCTTATAGCTTGCCCGTTTGTAAAATCATTCAGCAGCTTTATCCTGTCGCGGGTTAATTTTAAGCCAAACCCATCCGTATTTGCAGCAGGTCGAAAGCCTATGCCGTTATCCGTTACCGATACCACCATATCATTTTGCTGTCGTACAAAATTTATGTTGATCATGCCTTTTTCCTGTAAGGCCGAAACCCCATGTTTTACGGCATTTTCAACCAGCGGCTGCAATAATAAGGAAGGGATTTCAGTTTCGTACACATTTATATTATCAGCTACAGATATATCGTATTTAAACCCGAAGCGCAATTGTTCCAGCTTTAGATAAGTTTCCAAAGCTGCCACCTCCTGTTTTAATGCAATCTGTTCTTTATTACTGTTATTTAATGATTCGCGCAGCAGCCCTGCAAAATCCGACAGGTAACTATTAGCGCCTTTTATATCCTGTTTATTGATTAACCCCTGGATAGAACTGAGCGCATTAAAAATAAAATGCGGGTTAAGCTGGGCGTAAATGGCCTTTAGCTCCAGCTGCAGTTTTGTCTTTTTGAACAACTCTTGCTGTATTTTTTTTCTGTGCCTGATATTCAAAATAAAGACGTAAAAACCCCCGCCAAAAAATCCAAGTAAAAGCACACAGACTAAATGAAACCACCCGGATTGGTACCATGGCGTTTTAATCAGGAACGGGTATTCGGTTACGTGCTCCCTTTGTGCGGTGTATCGCATTTTAAGCAGATATTCTCCTGGCTCAAGGTTGGTTAGCCACACAAAGCCATTATCAAAATCATTTGTTTTCCAGGAGATAAAGATTCCCCCGTTTTTTATTAGTTCATACTCCAGTTGTTCCTTGTGGTAAATTTTTGATGAGAGATAAAAGATCAGGTTATTGTCTGCCGGGTCAGCAATCAATTTTTTGGGCAAGCCCGTATTTTTATCCAGCAAGCCATTGGGATAATTTTTATGCCAGGTATCAACCTCTTCCGGTGACGGGGTGCTCTCCCACGGGCGCGCAAGTCGTTTTAAAAAGACATTCAATTCATTCGCGGAATAAATATCGGATAAAATGGGGCGGATGGGCACCCAGGCAACAACGGCTGTCGAAAGAATAATTGTCGAACCTTTTTTTCTAACGTCTACGATAATGCTGTTTCCCAAAGGGGCCGAATACCCGCCCAGCCAGGCCATTTTTTTGATCCCGGAAACAATAGTCACATCTTCCGCAGGGAAATTCTTCACCACGCTCCAGGGAGCTATCATTTTATTATCTCTATCCGTTACCCTGAATTCATAGTCACCGGCATTTGTTTTATCAACGCCGTGGAGGAAAAACTGGGCTTTGGTAGTATCGAACGTATTGATAGAAACAAAGCCTTTTGGCCGGTTACGCTGAAATGAGGTATCAATTGCTAATTCTCTTTCCAGAAATTTATTTGGATGCTGATCCCAAAACGCATTGTTTATTTCAGGGATGGTAACAATTATCCCAACGTTTGAGGGCTTATCCAGCAATCCGGTTGAATAACTTTGGGAATAGGTTGACCAGATGATTTGCGCTTCGGTAACTTTTGAAACAATAATGATTGATATTAAAAGCAATAGAATCTTTTTCATGTCGGTTTGTTTTCTTCACCAAATATCAATCGTTCCCAAATCATAATTTCCGGTAATGTGAATCGGGTATATTACGGTGTGAATTCAGGTACGTTGGGGCGACCCCTGTGGTCGCCCTTTGCCGCATCTACAACATATAATATTATTGTCGACAAATGACGGTGTTCTTAATCTTAAAAACCCGTCGAACGAGAGCAGGGCGGGCACAAGGGTCGCCCCAACGGTTTACATTCAAAATCAAATCCGAAATCGAACATCCGAAATCCGAAATCCAAAATCATTTATAATACGGTGTATGCACATCCAGGAACTGCTTTTCGGTAGCGTTCCAGGTATTGATCACATCGTTGCGGCCATTATTAAGATCCTGGTTGGTTTGGTTATAAGTGTTTACCGCTGTATTGATATCGCTTACCCCCTTGTTATAGGCATCCACATCCTGCTGTGTGCGCTGATCGGCACTTTTGGCATCCATAGTAGCTTTCAGCTTGTTAAAAGCTTCTTCCTTCATAAAATAGTCCGTCAGCTGCGGGGCCTGTGTTTCAGCTTCCTTTTTATAAAAGTTAAGTGCCTGCTGGCAGGCATTGGCCAGGGAGCCATCATTGTCAAAGGCTTTTAAAGTATCCAGCACCTTAAGTCCCTCAATGGCATATTTATCCAGCGCACTGCGTACCTGTTCCATTTTGGTTACATTTTTTTGGTTAACAGCTCCGGTAAGCTGGTTATCTTCCCAATTGCATTTATAAAACAGCAGGTACACTTTATCGTGGTACCTGGTTTCGCGGCCTGTAGCTTCCATTTTGTCGCCCAGGTC
>Ga0206955_1214_pt1 | contig 11511 bp, 14 predicted proteins | sample Alteio_BWOrgHeat_34_FD_153247 | JGI IMG/M metagenome (GOLD analysis project Ga0206955, IMG submission 153247) | Enriched cells from forest soil in Barre Woods Harvard Forest LTER site, Petersham, Massachusetts, United States -... | ecosystem: Environmental > Terrestrial > Soil > Temperate forest >...
CTCAAAGCAGTCGCCACATCTGTAATACTTATTCCTTCGATAAAATTAAGACGGTTTTGTTTGGCAAACAGCGCAGTTTTTGCCGAAATAACCGGTGGATGAAGCCACAAAGCTTTTGCTTTTAAAGGAAAAACATGAGTGGCGATAATGGCGGCATGCTCGTCTTCCGGGCGGAATACATTAACTATATCAACATGGCCGGGGCCATCAGGGAGTTTTGCAAAGATAAGCTCTCCGCTGCCTGATTCAAGTGAAATTGAACTGTAGTTGCCGGGAGAATATCCAAACACCTTATACCCTGCCTTTAATAAAGTACGCGGTAAACCAGGGTTCGGCCAATCCACAAGCAGGATGCTTTTTGCGTGGCTAAGGATAAGTCCGGGATTATTGTCCATCATACTCATCAGCTTATTTAACAGGGTTAATGTTAATCAATTATAAGAATTTTTATCAATAAATAAAATATCTCCGCCCTTTAATCGACTTCTGATTAAAGGCAGTTTACCATCATTACCGTCATCATCATTATTATGTCACAAACATGTTATACAAATGTCAAAATGGTAAATTCAGTTGACCAATATAGTCAACTTGGTTTACATTTGTACTGTCAATTAAAAAGTCATGAATATCATCTACATCACCCAGGAAATATTGATCAGCTTCATCAAAAAAGCTGAAACCCTTACCCAACTAAGCGGGTTGAAAAACATGCTAAGGGCATTCCTTTGGAAAATTGACTTTAAAGCGTGGCTTTTAACCTTTAAATCATACGACTATAAAACCGGATTAAAATCAGCAGGCGGTTACCTGTTCAATGCCTCTGTTGAAGGCATAAAGCATAACCTTTTCGGGCCAAACATCGATATGGAATTCGTGATATTAACCATGCGTGCCTGGCTAATCCTTGCAGCCGGTTTGGTTGTAAGTTTTCCGGGATTTATAGCAGGCAGATACGCTAAAAAAAGAAACAACGAGATTAAGTGCCCCGATTACAATCACTCCAACACACCTTTTAAACTTTGCTTACAATGAAAAAGTTATTTACCACACCGATATATAAAAGCATTTTACTGCTTTTAATTTTATTTGCCACCGTGCAGGGCTCATACGCCCAAACCATAGTACACGGCACCATTACTGATGCTAAAACAAAAGAAACACTGCCTTATGTAACGGTATCTTTTATTGGCGGCAAACAGGGCGCCTCCAGCGATAACCAGGGCAGGTACCGCCTGGCTTCAAATGAAAACTATTCGCAAATGCGGATTACCTATGTAGGTTTTAAAACCGAAATAAAAACAATTGAACCCGGCAAAGAACAAACCATCAACGTTACATTAACCGAAGACCGCCAGTTATTAAACGAAGTGGTGGTAAAATCGGGCAAGAAACCAAAATACCGTAACAAAAATAATCCTGCGGTTGAATTGATCCGCCAGGTAATTGCGCACAAGGAGAAAAATCGCCTCGAAAGTTATGACTATGCAGAATATCGCCAGTACGAACTGATGAATTTTTACCTGAGCAACCTTTCGGAAAAATTCAAAAACAAACGCATCTTTAAAAACTACCAGTTCCTTTTCCGCGAGCAGGACTCAACCGCTATCGGTGGCAAAATCCTCCTCCCTATTTATATGGAAGAGAAACTTTCGCAAAACTATTACCGCAAATCGCCCTATGCAAAAAAACAGGTGATTGAAGCCAACAAACAGGTTAAATACGACGAAAGCTTTATTGATAACCAGGGCCTGTCCTCCTACTTTAACCGCTTATACCAAAACATTGATATTTACGATAACAATATCCAGTTGGTAACCAACCAGCTGCTAAGCCCGATTGCTGACCATTCGCCCGACTTTTATAAGTTTTTTATTACCGATACGCTTAAAGACCAGTCGCCGCAATTGATTGAGCTGAGTTTTACCCCACGCAATAATACCGATCTGCTTTTTGCAGGGAAACTTTATGTTACTATGGACGGCAACTATGCCGTTGAGAAAGCGGTTTTAACAGTAAACAAACACATCAACCTTAATTTTGTACGGCAGATGCAAACCATCCTGTCGTTCGAAAAAAATGGCGACGGCAAATATCATTTGAGCCAGAGCGACCTGAAAATGGAATTCGCTTTGAACAAAAATAAAGGCGGGGGCATGTTCGGTGAGCGCAAAGTGATTGTTGATAGTTTTTTGGTGAACAGCCCCCGCCCTAAGCAAACTTACGACGGACCCGAGCAGGTGTTTGCTGCAAATTCAGAAAACAAGGACAATCATTACTGGGAAGCGAACCGCCCGGATGCCCTCGCACCCGAAAAAGCAGGTATTTATAAAAATATCGACAGCCTGCAAACCATCGCGTCGGTAAAACGCACCATGGATTGGGTTACTTTGGGCTTGGCTGGATACAAAAACTTCGGCGCATTTGAAACCGGGCCAGCCAGTACCTTTTATAGCTTTAACCCCGTGGAAGGTTTCCGCGTACGGTTAGGCGGCCGCACAACTCCAGAGCTAAGCAAGCGCTATTATTTTGAAACCTATGGCGCCTATGGTACAAAGGACGAACGGTTTAAATATTTTTTGAGCAGCACTTATTCGCTCAACAACAAATCTATCTACTCGTTCCCGCAAGATTATATCAGGGCCAGTTTCCAGCACGATACCAAAATACCCGGCCAGGAACTACAGTTTGTGCAGGAGGATAACTTCCTGCTCTCATTTAAACGTGGCGAAAACGATATGTGGTTGTACAATGATATTTTCCGTTTGGATTATGTGCATGAGTACGATAACCATTTTTCCTATAAGCTTGGTTTCAAAAATTGGGGTCAAAGCCCTGCCGGGGCTTTATATTTTCAGAATATAATCGATAACAATATAAATAATGTCAATACTGTTAAAACAACTGAACTTTCGCTCGAACTACGCTACGCTCCGCATGAATCTTTTTATCAGGGCAAAATTTACCGGATCCCGATCATCGACCGCTACCCTATTTTTACCTTAAGATATAACCAGGGCGTTAAGGATCTTTTTGGGGGACAGTATAATTACCAAAGCGTTACAGGTAACATTACCAAACGGTTTTACCTGTCGCAGCTGGGATATTCTGATGTGATTGTTGAGGGAAATTATATTTTTGGCAAAGTGCCGTTCCCTTTGATGGACATCCACCATGCCAACCAGACATATTCGTTGCAGCTGGACTCGTATAACCTGATGAATTTCCAGGAATTTGTGAGCGACCACTATGCCAGCATCAATATCGATCATAATTTTAATGGATTCTTCTTTAACAAAATCCCTTTGTTGAAGAAATTAAAATTACGCGAGATCATCGACTTTAAAGGCTTGTGGGGTGGTGTACGAAGTGAAAACAACCCGGCTAATGACCCTTTGCTATTACGTTATCCGGTTAACGGCACCACCGGCCTGCCGGTTACTTATACACTGAACAGTGGGCCCTATATGGAAGGCAGTTTTGGTATAGGAAATATTTTCAAGCTGCTGAGGGTTGATTTGGTAAGGCGCTTTACTTACCTTGATAATCCTGACGTTTCCAAATGGGGCATAAGGGCACGTGTTAAATTCGACTTTTAATCTTACATTTGTAAACTAAGTTGACCAATTATACGTTCAAAACCAGGATATAAATATCTTTTTAACAAAATAACAAAAGGGTTTTTTAAATAAAACAAGATCATGGAAACCGCAGATTCAAAAAGGTTTACTATTAAACTTATCTACTTGTTAAAACGTTTCATGGATGACTGGAACGAAAAAAGACTATGCCGGGTACATTATCCCGGGTTTAACCACGCGCATCTGCCGGTTTTTATGAGCATTGGCCAGTCGGGCATCTCCAATAATGAGCTTGCCGAAAAACTGAACGTTACCAAACAGGCTACCAGCAAAATTATAAAGGAGCTTGAAGAAATAAATATGGTACGAAGTGAAAAGAGCCCCACAGACGCCCGCTCCGTTATACTTTACCATACCCCCGACGGTGAGAAATACTATAACTATATTAAAGGGCAGATCTATCAGCTGGAAGAGCAGTATAAAAAACTTGTTGGCGCAAAGAACTATGAAATTGCCATCGATGTATTGTTAAAATTGGTTGAATTTCACGAAAAACAAAGTTGTGTGCCGGTTAATTGATCGGTTTCACAAATCGTTTGCTCAACAACGTTTTTAATTCTGTTATTCCCAATTAAATTTTATGTTTACTTTTAACTTTTAAACCAGGTTAAAACTAAAGATGATAAAGCTTTTCTCCACCGTAGTCATACTGATTTCGGTTAATTGCGCCATCGCCCAAAAAAGCGTTCCGGTTACCATTAAGCAAATACCCGCGGGCACCGTCAAATACCAGGGAAATACCAATACCTGCTGGTCGTTTTCTACAACCTCGATGATAGAATCGGGTGCGATTATAAATGACCACAAGGATATCGACCTTTCGGAATTATTTACTGCCCGCAACCTGTATATCGAAAAAGCAAAGCGCTATATTTTATCAAACGGCACTACTTTGTTTGAAGCTGGCGGCTTATCACACGATGCCTTGTTCGGCATACAAAAATACGGCGCTATTCCGGCTGAATTTTATGGACGCGATAATGGGGTGAAATTTTCTGAAAGCTCCCCTACCCAATTAGATCAAATCCTTAAAAACTACCTGGATTCTGTTTTAAAATCAAAACCTATTGATGCAAATTGGCTGGCCGGCTTTATTAAAAAGCACGATGCCATTGTTGGCGCACCACCCGAAAAATTTACCTGGCAGGGAAAAGATTATACACCGCTGACTTTTGAAAAAGAGGTATTGAAATTTAACCCGGACGATTATGTGACCATCACATCATTTACGCACCACCCTTTTTACCAGAATTTCGCGCTGGAGATCCCTGATAACTTTTTAATGTCCGAACCTTATCTGAATGTTCCTTTAGATGAACTGATCAGCATAGCCAGCAATACAATTACAAAAGGTTTTCCACTGGTGGTTGATATGGACGTGACCAATAACGGCTGGAACTGCCACTACAGCGGCTATGCCCTGTTTGAAAATAAAAGATTTTCGAATGTTGCCAACGCCGATACTACCGAAATGGATTTCAACCAGCAACTGCGCCAGCAATTGTTTGAAACACTCATGACCCAGGACGACCACTTGATTCACGTAGTCGGCATTGCCAAAAGCAAAAACGGCAAACTGTTTTTTATTTTGAAGGATTCCGTAGGCGATACACCGTTTAAGGGATATGATTATATCTCGGTAAATTATTTTGGCATCAATGCATTAAGCATTACCGTACCTAAAAAGGCGCTGGAGCAAAAATATTTATCACTGGCAAGCAGCAAGCCGGGCAGGCCATTGTAACAAACAGGCAAGGCTGCTATTGGACGAAATTAACCGTCAATAGCTGCTTTTTCGTTATAATCCAGGTTAAGGGTGTCCTCAATTTTTTCTCTCGTTGGCCTGATCCAAATAAAGTAAAGTGCGTTAACACCAACAAGTATCAAATAAAATAAGTTCCCGGTAATCATCATACACACAATCCCAAACATGGATGCGCCTTCGCTCATGGCGGCCCTGAAGATGAAAGCAGTTTGATAAACGCCCAATTTTTCCTTTATTGTAGTTTTTTCTGAAGCATTTGCCAACTGCTGTTTGTACAAAAAGCTACCTAAAAATATCGTCATTACGATCATAAAAGGTAACACATAAAAAAACACATCATTTCCGGGTTTTAAATTGATGGCTGCATTTGGTGTGATAAAAAAAACAGCTGCACCAAACAAAACCTGACCTATTAACAAAGCAAGGTGAATGATAATGGTTGTTTTTATCAAAGCAATCGGAGTTGAGGCACTGGTTTGGTTGTACATATTAAAGTGATATTTAAAGCCTAAGCTACAATTATTTTTATCAGCTCCAAATTTGAACCTGTAAATATCGCTCGCTCTTTTTGAAATCCCATTAATTATCATTTACTTTGTTTTACAAAGTACTTTTATATGATAAAATTCCATATTGGCTACTTTATTGCGGCTTTTCTCCTCTTCATTACCGAAATAATCATCGCACTTTACCTGCATGATTCCTTCATCCGTCCCTATGGCGGTGATTTTTTGGTAGTGATTTTGCTTTATTGCTTTGTAAAAAGCTTTTTTAACCTGCCGGTGTTGCTTACGGCATGCTGTGTGTTATTATTTGCTTATGCCATTGAAATATCTCAATATTTTCATTTGGTAAAGGTATTGGGGTTACAAAATTCAAGGCTGGCAAAAATATTGCTGGGCACTTCTATTTCGTTTATGGATTTGTTGGTGTATACGCTGGGCATTGTGCTGGTTATTATGGTAGAGAATCTTAGGCTAAGCCTTAAAAAGTTCTAATTTTTTATGGAGAAATATTTTGTTGATAAAAATTCGATTGTCCGGAAGATCTGGGGCAAGGCCGATACCGTGCTTTTTATATTCGCCGGTGCGGCGGCAGAGTTTGCGCTGAACAAGGCTGTCGATTGGCTGTATTTTACCGGCCGACTGCCCGCCGATCCCCTGGCCAGGTTATTTTCTACTGTTGAGTATGCCGGCCATATTATTTTTTCGGAAGAGCAAAATGCACTTGCCGCAATCGACCGGATAACGGCCATTCATCAGGATGTGGAAAAAAAAAGGGACGATAAAATCCCCGATTGGGCCTACCGGGATGTGTTATACCTTTTAATTGATTACTCCATACGGTCGTATGAATTGCTGGAAACAAGGCTCACTGAGGAAGAAAAACGTGAGGTATTTGAGGTATTTCTTCGTGTTGGCAACCGCATGCACCTGGCGGGTTTGCCGGTAAATTATGCAGGATGGGTGGTATCAAGAGAAGAACATTTAGAAAAAAATCTCATCAAAAGTGAGTTTACCACCGATCTTTATCGTCGATATAAAAAACACCTTGGCAGCATAAGGTATGCTATTTTAAAGCAGGTACAATTTCAGCTTGTGCCTACTCGGGTAAGCGGCTTGCTTGGCCTTAAAAACAAGTACTGGCTTAATCCTTTGCTTCAGCTTTACAAACTATTCCGCATTATTAAATTGGATACTCCGTTAAAAAGCGCCTTGCTCCCGCCAGCTTATAAAGCCCGCATTTTGCAGCTTGATATAAAATAAGCCTTAAAAACGAATCCCGCATTAAGCACAAACCTACTGTTAAACAGGATATTGTGCTTAATACGGGATAAAATAAGTAATTCAGGAAGATTATATAAAACGAATATCACCTTTCGGCTCCTGCCGGCAGGCGGGTTCGCCTTTAACCTTTCACCTCAAAAACTACCAGCCCGAGCCTTTTTTAGCGTTGCCGTTTGCGATATGTTCTTCAGCGGCTGCTTTACCCATTATAGCTGCCATTTTGTTTCCTGCCCCATCTGTTCCTGTCGCAATGTACCTGCCGGATTTAATATCAATAACCGGATCGATCATTGGTACATTCTTTGTTTTTGTTTTTACTGAATAAGCAGTAATTCCATTTGTTGTTGCCATGATAAGTTTTTTTTTAGTTAACCCAATCGGGGGCTAAATTGTTTTTATAAATTATTTTTTTATTGCCCGGCATATTATGCATAAACCAGCACAAACAGGTGGCAAGATATATATTTATGCTTAACAAACAAGAGAGTTTATTTATTTGTTATTAACATGCTTTTAATACACACCAGGTCCTCAAAAATTTGGATATTTTAACAATTAGTATTAGTTTAACAAAATAAATAAAAAGGTAAAATGAAAAACAGAGATTCGAGTATCCTATACCTTGTATTGGGTATATATTCGCTAATGATAAACTGGTACTACAACCATAACCTTATCATACTGCTGCTCGGTTACATTTTTTGGCCATTATATCTCATTTACGAATTGCTTATTGGCCACCTTTCGCATAATTTATGGAAGGAAATTCCTCTATCGTATTTCAAGTAGCGACTGGTAATTGGTGAATAATCTAACGAAGAAATAGTACATTAATTCGTAGTATTCTGCTTTTAACTAATCTCCAATCACCAGTCTCTAATCACTGGCAACGCCTCCAAATGTTAAATTGTGTAAAAAAACCAATACCTGTTATATTAATCTAAGGTAAAAGTCGTTCTTTTGCTAAACAATCATATATGAAGAAACTTTCACTTATTATTACTTTATTATTGGCAGTTCTGTTACTGCAAAAATGTAAAAAAGACACGTACACGGCTTATGCAACCTCCAGCAACACTATGTTTGCTGTTGTAAACGACTCTACCTGGAGTGCCGATACCATTCAAGCCTCCATCACCTATAATTCGGCTGCAAAAACCAAAGTTTTCTCCTGCACAGGCATTGCCAACAACAAGGAAGTTAAAATTGCTATTACCATGGCAAGCACAAGCAACACGCCCGGCATGCCATTAGCCACCTATAATGCAGATGCAGCCGGCAACAACCTTTTTTATTATTATACCAAAGGAAGTAGCGGATTTGTTCAACAGGGTACTGTTGGCGCGGGAGACGGAACGGTGGTAGTCACCGCGGTTGATTCAGTAAAAAAGGTAATGTCGGGGACATTTTCTCTTGTTTCCAAAAGAAACAATTACGATACCAATGGAAATTTGATTTCCATAACGATAAACGAAGTGGCAGACGGCGCGTTTAATAGCATGCCCTACACTTTCACCAGCAATTAATTCAAGGCTGCTGTTTTGAATCAGAAATCCCGGGTCGAAAAGATCCGGGATTTTATGTTTTATAGCTGATCAGGCGACCAGTAGGTAAAGCTGATATCCGCATGCTCTTATTTTTCAGAATTGTTACCTTTGCAAAAAATTGAATGAATGCCAGAAAAAAATAAAGCTGTTTTTTTAGACCGCGACGGAGTATTAAACCGTGAATTGGGCGACTATGTATGCCGGGTTGAAGATTTTGAGGTCCTTGATAATTTTGATGCATTAAAAACATTGCAAGACAAGGGTTACTTACTTATAGTAGCCACCAACCAGGGCGGCCTGGCAAAAGGCTGGTACAGCGAAGATGAACTGGCAAAAATGCATAGCCAGTTAAAAAAAGTGTATGGCGGGCATGGCGTTGAATTTACAGACATATTTTATTGCCCCCATCATCCCGATTTTACCGGCGATTGCGATTGCCGCAAACCAAAACCAGGATTATTATTACGGGGCATAGAAAAATACAACCTCGATCCTTCAAAGTCATACTTCATCGGCGATCGTGAGCGGGATATGGAAGCCGCTGCAGCTGCAGGCGTAACCGGAATTTTAGTTGACAGCGACCAGCCATTGAGCGAGGTTTTGGGGATGATTGGGTAGTTGTTGGATAAGCTTGTTGGAAGGTTGTAATGTTGAAAGGTTGTAATGTTAGGAATTTAACAGCAACCCGTCTGATCTTTCTAAAGTGAAACAATCGAAATTTTTAATAACATTGTAACGTTACAACATTCAAACATTTCAACTTTACAACGCTCTCCCATGAAACCATCCCGCTATTTAAATAATCTCGATTCATTTATAGCAGCCTGCATTGGTTTTTATGCCATCTACCTTTATACAGCGTACAGCGGCGTGGGGCTTTCGCCAGATTCTATCATGTATGCCAGCACCGCTACAAACATACAATCCCATCTTTCGCTGTTAACTTTCAATAAAACACCGCTTACTTTTTTCCCGGTCTTTTACCCGTTCTTCCTCGGCGCCATTCAATTTATTACGGGTGCGGATCCCATTAAGGCCGGCGCGATGATTGATGCTACCCTTTTTGCCGGGGTGATATTTACTACCGGGTGGATCATGTCAAAATTCGTAGCCCATTCACGGATCTATAAATGGCTTGTCCTTGGCGCTATCATTTTAAGCCCTGGCCTGCTGGAAATTTATACTTACCTGTGGTCAGAGACCCTGTTTATATTGGAGATCATGCTTTTCATTATCGCCTACTGGCGATATATGCAAACGCACACCTTAAAATCACTGCTTTGGGTAGCCATAATTACAGCAATCGCCTGTATCACCCGTTATGTAGGTATTACTATTATTGGGGCTGGCGGATTAATGCTTTTGCTGGATGACCACTTGCCCTGGTGGAAAAAAAAGGTTGGCCATATTCTTTTCTATGGTTTTACATCCATTTCGCTTTTGGTGGCCAATTTGATATTAAACAGTACTGCAACTGGGCTAAGTACCGGTACCCGCGAACCTTCTATTACGCCGTTTAAAGACAACCTGTATTATATCGGAACGGTAATAGTTGATTGGGGCGCACTGAGCAATAAGGCGTATCCATTTGCCATTTTAATAGCTTCGGTAGTACTGCTGGCATTGATTGCTGTTTTATTATGGAAAGCCTTTAAAGGAAAGATCAACAGCTACGAGAATATTGTAATTGCATTCACCATTGTTTACGGCTTGTTCATCCTCATCTGGGCAAGCATTCAGCGTTTTGAACGCATCAACAGCCGCCTGTTATCCCCCATGTTTATCCCGCTTTTAATTGCCTGTACCTATTGGGTGCCGGATGTGTTAAATCTTATCAAATCAAAAGCAAAATATGTACTGGCATGTGTAGCGGTAATACTGATGGTGGCATTTGAGTATTCCACCTACCAGGCCGACTACCAGCGTTATGATGACGAGGGCGATTACGGCGTACCCGGCTATAGCGATGACGACTGGAATAAATCGGAATTTGTGGTTTATTTAAAACAGCATAAAAACATTTATAAACGAGGCGTACCTATCTTCAGCGATGCCAACGAGGCGGTTTATCTGTTTACCGGCACGTCGTCAGAACTGATTCCACACAAGTTTTTCCAGAAAGACGTACAAAAATTCTACGCTCATAAACAGTTTTACCTTATCTGGTTTGATAATTTGTACAATTCAGAGCTTGTGGGTTTACCGGACATCATGAAAAACAAAAAACTGGTAAAAATCGGCGCAGCCAAAGAAGGTGAGATTTATTATTGTGACGGTAAGTAAGTACCAAACAAAATCCACCCATAATTTTTTGCCCTCTTTTTTGCCTGCAAAAGAGAGGGCAGGCCGAGCGTAGCGATGGCCGGGTGAGTCACCCCCGGCGGACATTACCGCCACTACATTAAGACAATTTTTGTAGATTTACTCTGAAAATCTATCATGAAGAGAAGAAAATTTCTGCAAAATGCCGGAATGCTCAGCATATCCCCATTAATGCTGCCATCTATTCCCGTTAACGCGATACCTTCTGATCATTCGCCAAAAATAAATACAAGAAAACTTTGGCTCAACTATCTCGAAAAATTAGCTTACCCTGTTTTATCTGCCTTGTCTAATGATCAGCTTAAAGAAAAGATGCCGGTTGAAACAGCAACACCTTTGCAAGCTAAAGACCGGGCAAAATACAGCCATCTGGAAGCTTTCGGGCGTTTGTTATCGGGCATAGCCCCCTGGCTGCAGCCGGACAATTTAGATGCCGGAGAAAAACAACT
>Ga0206955_1287_pt1 | contig 11478 bp, 4 predicted proteins | sample Alteio_BWOrgHeat_34_FD_153247 | JGI IMG/M metagenome (GOLD analysis project Ga0206955, IMG submission 153247) | Enriched cells from forest soil in Barre Woods Harvard Forest LTER site, Petersham, Massachusetts, United States -... | ecosystem: Environmental > Terrestrial > Soil > Temperate forest > O...
TCAGTAAATATTATTGGTTTATCAACCGGCATTGCATTTACTATGCTGATTGCAGCCTATGTGTGGAGTGAATTGCAGGTAAATACAAACCTGAAAAATGCAGACAGGCAATACATTATTCAAAGCAAATGGAAAGACCAGCCAGCTTAAGCCAATATGATAATAAAAGCCGGTAAGCCACTGATGCATTAAATAATAACCAAGCGGTGCAGATATAAGAAATGCGATGCCAATAAGTATTGTAAATTCTTTTGAAAATAGGTATACAATACTTTGAACCGATGCGCCCAACACTTTTCGTATACCTACCTCTTTCGTTTTTTGTGCAGCCATGAATGAAACCAAACCATACAACCCAAGGCAGGAAATACATATTGCAAGAAAGGCAGCAATTTTAAACAGTTGAGAAGCGAGTGCTTCAGCCGTGTAAAAATGTGCAATGCGCTCATCTAAAAAATCAAGTGTGTACATGTATGTTGGATAAGTATGCGTGAAAGTTTTTTGCATTTGCACTAACGTTGATTGCATGCTCGCCGGGTTTATTCTTAATGCTATATAATTATAAGCATGAATATTAGTTGCAAGGATGAAAGGTGATACTGGTTCTTTTAAGGACTTGCTGTTGAAATCATGCATTACGCCAACGATAGGTAATTTGTTTATTTGGTCGAATGAAATTGTTTTGCCGAGAATATCTTTATCATTTCTGAATCCTAATTTTTTAACGAGTGTTTCATTTACTAATAATTCATGTGCTGTATCTGAAGGATATGAAATGCGTCCAGCCATTAATTGAATATGAAATGTATGGAGGTAACTTGTATCAGCATACTGCAGGTTCACCATGAAATCTTTTTTTATTGGCTCGTTATTAAAATAAAAACTGTTGTTGTTTGAGCCAAAACTTGCTGGTGCATCCATGGTAAAACCTGCAGCTTCAATACCGGGCACACGCAACATTTGGTCTTTCAGGTAAGGATATTTTAATTGATCTAAACTATCACTTGGCAACTCAATAAAAGCAACTGCATTCTTATCAAATCCCATTGGCTGATTTCTAAAAAACTGCATTTGCTGCAGCACAACAATAGTTCCCATTATCAGGAATTGTGCAATCACAAATTGAAAAACAACAAGGCCTCTTCTTATGGAAATGCCCGCGATATTATTGGTGCTTATTTTACTTTTTATTGCTTCAATAGGGTTAAAACCTGATAACACTAAACCGGGATAAAAGCCAGCTAAAAAATTAACTGTAATTCCTAACAAAACAAGAAATAAAAGAACAGATGGATTTTGAATTAAGCTTAGTGAAAGCTTTTTCTGCATCAGGCTGCTTATAAAAGGAAGCGCTAATTGTGCAAGCAGGTAACCTGTTATTACAGATATAAAAGTGATGTATGCAGTTTCGTTTAAAAACTGTTTTAATATTTGTGAACGGCTGCTGCCTAATACTTTTCTTACACCAATTTCTTTTGCACGATTAACAGATTGTGCGGTTGCAAGGTTTATAAAATTTACGCAGGCAACAAGCAAAAGAAAAAATCCTATTAATCCAAGTGATAAAAGTTCTTTATGTGTTAATGCGTCTCCTTTGTATGTATAATAATCTTCATTCAAATGCATATCTGTCAGCGGCTGAAAAGCAAGCGTAACTTTCGTATGGCCGTTCACTTCAGCAGGAAAATATTTCCTGGTAAAATTTTGTAACTGAGATATATATCCACTTGCGTTATTACCGTTCGGCAATAACAAAAAGCATTCTGAGCTCCATGGCAAAGATTCCCAATCATTTCGCGCAAACCAATCTGTATTTATTGAACGGAATGTTGCATAAGATGCGCCCATCTTTACTTCCATATCTGTATTGGAAGGTAAATCTTTATATACGCCAACAACCTGTAAAGGAATACGAAACGACCACATCTGTATAGTTTGGCCCATTGCATTTTTCCAGTTGCCAAAAAATTCATTGGCAAGGCTTTCATTTAATACAACTGTGTGTGGTTCATTTAAACGCTTTGCATTGCCGGCAAGCCAAGTATAATCAAACATGTCAAACAAATCCGGCTCTGTGAAATAGAGCCCGTCATTTTGTTTTACGCGCTTTTCATCTGCAATATCTTTACCGGGTGTTGGTATATGAATTTGTGCGCCGCCAATATTCCATACTGCTGCAACTTTTTTTAGTTGAGGGAATTCTGTACGCAATGCTGTTGGAAGCGGGATGGGTACACCACTTTCATGACCTGTAACTTCACCATTTGCTGAACTTGTGTAAGTAGTTACAACACGACAAATTTTATCTTTGTTAGATTCAAAATTATCATAGGTGGTTTCATAATGAATTACAACAAAAATAAGCAGGCTTGCACCAATACCAATTGCAAGCCCGAATATATTTATAGCCGCATAAGCTTTATGATTTCTTAAGTTTCGCCATGCAGTTTTGAAATAGTTTTTAAACATTGTCTGAACCAGGATTTTTATGATTAGAGGATTATGTTGATTTTTTATGAATCATGTTAATCTTATAATCCGATTAATCATGGTTCAAATGTTCCTCACTCCGTTCTCAAACTCTTTACAGGATTTGCTATCGCTGCTTTTATTGCCTGGAAACAAATTGTTACTAATGCTATCAGCATAACTGCAAAACCTGCAATTGCGAATATGCTCCATGTTATATTTATCCTGTACGCATAATCCTGCAACCACTTATTTATCAAAAACCAGCCTAAGGGTATTGCAATAATTAATGATATACATACAAGCTTTAAAAAATTGCCCGTAAGCAATGCAAATAAATTTGATACAGATGCGCCGAGCACTTTTCTTATGCTGATTTCCTTACTGCGCTGTTCAGCCATAAAAGCTGCTAATGCAAACAAGCCAAGACACGCAACGATTATTGCAAGTATAGCGAAGCCCGTGAAAATGTATTGCATGCGTTGAACATCGGCATAAATAGCTGCATAGCTTTGATCAAGGAAATTATAACGCATGGTTTGATTGGGTAAAAAATCTTTCCATACTTTATCAATAGATGCAAGCGCCGTTTTCATATCAGCAGCATTTATTTTTACAGAGATAATACTGTTGCTGTTTCCCAATATCATCAACAATGGATTTACCTGCTGCTTAATGCTTTCAAAATAAAAATTATCAACCACACCGATAATCCTTAATTGCTCGCCGCCATTTGTTATTGTTTGCCCTATTGTATTTGCATAGCCAAGCTTATCAGCCATGGTTTTATTTATAATAGTTGCAGCAGAATCTGTATGAAAATCTTTTGAAAAATTTCTGCCTGCAATCAGCTTCATGCCAAACGTTGGAATATAATTTTCATCAACTATCCAGTGCTGTGTTTGAATGCCTTGGTCTTCATTAAGATGCCCTTCTTTCCAGAATGAATTACCGTTTCTTTTTGTATTGGCAACGGGAAGGAAATCACTTACAGAAACATTCTTTACAACCGGCAACCGCAACAATTCATTTTTAAAAGATGCAGTTTGATCACGTAATGCATCAGCGCCCTGTATCATTACCACTTCATCTTTATTAAAACCAATTTTTGAATTGAGTATGTATTGCATTTGCTTATAAATAACAGATGTGCCAACGAGCAATACAATTGAAATAGTAAACTGCAATACAACAAGTGTACTGCGCAAACCGGCATTTTTGGTGCCTAAACTTAAATTGCCTTTTAATGTGTTGATAGGCTTGAAATAAGATAAATAAAAAGCAGGATATAAACCGGCTAACAATCCAATTACAAAAGCAGATGCAACAAGCAATGGCAACAGCCACCATTCATTCCATGGTATGTTAAGTTGTGTGCCTGAAACCTTGCTGAAGAAAGGCAAAACAGAGACTGCAATTATTATCCCTATAAAAAAAGAAAGAAAACTATACAGCATTGATTCTGTAAGAAATTGTTTTATAAGATTGCTGCGTTTTGAACCAACTACTTTTCTTAGCCCAACTTCTTTTGCGCGATTGGCAGAACGCGCTGTTGAAAGATTTAAAAAATTAATGCATGCCAGCACAAGAATAAAAATGGCAATAGCGGCAAACATCCAGATGTACCTGATATCACCATGCTTAGTATTATCTTCCTGTAAATTGTATGAATGCAAATGAATTTCAGTAACCGGCTGCAGATACAAGCGTGCATTCTTCAAACTTTCCTGCACATTCTTTTGACCTTTGGCAATCAAAGCCGGAAACATATATTTATCCAGCACATCAGCAGTTATCTTTTTATTAAAAGCATCAATATTTATATGCGGTTTTAATTGCAGATAAATTTGATAGTTACTTGCTGTCCATTGTTGCTGCTCGCCATCCCAAAAATTTATTCCTGCTAATGAAATAAAACCTCTGTATTGCAAATGAGAATTAGTTGGAAAATCCTGCATAACGCCGCCAATTTTTATAGGCATTTTCGAATTATCATTAAAGATGAGCGTTTGACCAACGGGATTTTGATTCGGAAAATATTTATCTGCCATGCTTTTGCAGATCACTATTGAAGATGGTTCTGAAAGTGCATGTTTCCTGTCGCCATAAACCATGTGAATATTTAAAATATCAAGCACAGATGTATCCGCAAAACAAAAACCGGATTCGTATGTATCGTTTGCCTGATCAACTCTTCTTACCTGGTTATTTGCACCACCGAATAATTCGCTGCTCATGGTGCGACCTGCATTTTCAATTTCAGGAAAATCATTCAACAATGCTTTTGCCATTGGCGCCGGAAAACTTACGCCATTATGCACTTCACCGTTCTGTTTGTCTTCGCCAATAATCCTGTACACGCGATCTTTGTTTGGATTATCCTGATCGTAGCTCAACTCATTTCTTATATACAATGCAATCAGCAAGCATGCTGCAATGCCAATAGCAAAACCACCGATATTAATCGCAGCATACATTTTTTGTTTCTGCATATTGCGTAAAGCAATCTTTAAATAATGTTTAATCATTGAAATATAATTTCTGATGTTTGATTAATTTACTCACTCCGTTCTTAAACTCTTTACCGGATTTGCAATTGCTGCTTTTATTGATTGAAAACTGATTGTTATTAATGTAATCACTATTACCGAAATGCCCGTTATGATAAATACGAATGGTGATATGTTTATACGATAAGCAAAGCTTTGCAGCCAGCTATTCATCAGCAACCAGGATACAGGAAATGCAATGATTAATGATAAAAATACAAGTACTAAAAAATCTTTTGACAACATCGCAGTAATGTTGCTTACCGATGCACCGACCACTTTTCTTATTCCAATCTCTTTTCTTCTTTTTTGCGCAGTAAATGCAGCCAATCCAAACAAACCCAGGCAGGAAATGATAATGGCAAGCGCCGCAAAATATTTTGATAATACAGACACTCTCACTTCTGAATCATATTGCTTTTGGTATGCTTCATCCAAAAAATTAAATGTGAATGGAAAACCGGGATTGTATGTTTCATACAAATGTTGAATAGCTGCAATGGTTTGTTGCTGATGATCTGATCTTATGCGTGTCATTATCTTAAACCACGGGTTATTGCCTTCTCTTTGTAAAATCATGTAAGATGGTTTTACCGCTGTATGCAACGATTCAAAATGAAAGTCTTTTACAACACCAATAATTTGTAAAGGATAATCGAAAAGGTGTATTGTTTTGCCAATAGGATCTTTCAAATGCATCACGTTAATCGCTGCTTCATTCAATATAATTCTTGAAGAATCTGCGCCATACGTTTTTGAAAAACTTCTGCCGCTTTGCATTTGCATTCCCATTGTTTCAATAAAATCATAACTAACACCAAAGCCTTCAAAATAAACATCTGAGTTAGGGTCTTTTCCATCCCAGCTAATGCCAGTGTTACCAAAATTCCTTCCCACCATATTATTAAAAGTGAAACTCGCATTCAACACACCGGGAACTTTTTTCAGCTCCGCAATAAATGTTTCTTCAGTGCCTTGTATTTTTCCTTCTGAATCTATTCTTAATATATTCTCTTTATTATACCCGGGACTTGTGTTTTGTATAAATTGTATTTGCTGGTAAATAATAAGCACTGCAATAATTAAAACAGATGATAATGTGAATTGAAAAATTACCAGGCCTTTTCTTGAAACAACTTCTGCAAATGATGTGCTTAGTTTGCCTTTTAAAATAGCAAGCGGATTAAATTTTGATAAATATAAAGCCGGATAACTACCTGCAAACAATCCTGTGAACACAATAACAATTATCAATGCAATAATCATTGAGGTATTAAAATGCAAACTGATTTGTTTGCCGGTAATCTGATTGAATGAAGGCAATAACAATAACGTTATTACTATAGCAAAAACAGTTGCAAATAATGTAAGCAACATAGATTCTGAAAGAAACTGGAAGATGAGTTGTTTACGTTCTGCACCTACAACTTTTTTAATACCTATCTCTTTCATTCGCCTGGATGCTTTTGCTGTAGAAAGGTTCATGAAGTTGATGCAGGCAATTACTAAAATAAAAACAGCGATGAGCGAAAACAATTTTACATATACAAGTCTGCTGCCTGTTTGCTGACCATGATCAAAAGAATTTTCTGCATAAATATTTGAAAACTTTGTAAGGAATAATGTTCGCGAAGTATCTTCAGAATTTGCCCTGATAACATCGGCAATTTTTTTATTTACTGCGTCAGCATTTGCTCCTTTCTTTAACAACACAAAATTGTGCGGACCTAAATTGCCCCATGTTTTTACCCAATGCTGTACATCACCTAAATAATCAAATGATAAAACAAAATCAAATTGCTGCGATGAATGATACGGCGTTTTTTCAAACACACCCGATACAAAAAAAGTTGTATCCTGCTGAAAGCGTATTGGCTTGCCAATGATGTTTTGTGTTGTACCAAATAATTTGTCAGCAAGCTCATCTGATATTACAATTGAGCTTTTATTTTTCAATACATCATTACTGTTGCCATCAATCAGCTTAAAAGAAAAAATATTGAAGTAATCTTTACCTGCATATTGCCCGTTTGCCTTTATGTTTTTATCGCCAACGGACAGCGTATATTTTTGAAACCAGAAAGGCGGCGCCAATGGCGAAGCATAGTAAACCTCGGGAATTTGTTGGGCTAATATTTCGCTCACCATGCCTGATGATTCATCTGATATTGCTGTTTGTCCATTACCGGTTCTATGCTCCATCACTTCATACAAACGATCATTATTTGCAAAGAATTTATCGAAACTCATTTCATCATTTACCCACAAAAAAATGAGCAGTGCACAAGCAAGCCCTGCAGATAAACCCAGCACATTTAAAAAAGTGAACTGTTTATCTTTTATAAGATTGCGGCATGCAATTTTCAGATTTGTTTTGAACATGAAAGGAGTTTTAAGTTCCTGTTGTATGTTTTAAGTTGTATTCACCATTTACGATTCACCATTCATTATTCCGTTCTCAAACTCTTTACCGGGTTAGCTATTGCTGCTCTTATTGCCTGGAAACTTACTGTAGCAAGCGCTATCAATAAAGCGCCAAATCCTGCAGCAGCAAACATCCACCATTCAATATTAATTCTATATGCAAAATCATTTAGCCAGCTATGCATCGCCCACCATGCAAGCGGTGCTGCAAACACAAAGGCAATAGCAACAAGCTTCATAAAATCTTTTGAAAGCATTTGTACAATGCCCTGCACACTTGCTCCTAAAACTTTTCTTATACCAATTTCTTTTGTGCGCTGTTCTGCAATAAATGTTGCCAAGCCAAATAAACCAAGGCAGGCAATAAAGATGGCAAGCACTGAAAATATTAATGCAATTTTTCCAACGCGCTGTTCTGCGCGATACATTTCATCAAACGACTCATTCAGAAAATGATAACTGAATGGCAAACCCGGCGCTAATGCTTTCCATTTGTTTTGAATTTGTGTAGTTAAGCTTTGAATGTTTGAAGTGTTTACTTTAAATACACCGGAACCAAAACCACCACCTAATAAAAGAGCAAGCGGGCCAACATCCTGGTGCAGTGATTCAAAGTTGAAATTCTTCACTACACCTATAATTGTATAAGCCAATGTTTTTCCGGGCGTATCTGTAGTGGTATAAATTTTTTTACCAACAGGATCAGCATAACCTAAAATCTTTGCCGTTGTTTCATTAATAATAACAGATGCAGAATCGCCTCCGAATTCACGCGAAAAACTTCTGCCTTTAATTACCTGCATGCCAAGCGTTTTTATATAATCATAATCAACGCGCCAGTTCTGCATATCAAAGCCAGTCTTTGCATCCATTACCGCTTGTTTTGAATATGTATTATCACTCCTGTATGAATTTGAAACAGGAAGGTAACCGGTTAATGTTCCGCTTACTACACCCGGCATTTGGAGCACCTCGTTTTTAAATGCATCTACATTGTTGTTTAAAGAAGAAATGCCGTTAATAATCAAAACCTGGTCTTTATTATAGCCAAGATTTTTTGTTTGAATATAATTAATCTGTTTATATACTACGATGGTTCCAACAATTAAAATAATTGAAACAGCAAACTGGAATACTACCAGCACACTTCTTAAACCACCGCTTTTGCTGCCGAGCTTTAATTTGCCCTTTAATATTTCAATAGGCTTAAATGCAGATAAATAAAATGCAGGATAACTTCCCGCCAATAACCCAACTATAAAAGGCAATGCGATAAGCAACGGTAAAATATAAGGTGAGAATAAACTTGATGTTGTCATCTGTTTACTGGCAACATCATTGAATAAGGGTAGCACTACATATACAATTGCTACGGCAATCAGTAATGATATCAACACCATTAACGTTGATTCAGAAAGAAACTGTAAAACCAGGTTACGCTTTTCTGTTCCAAGCACTTTTCTTATGCCTACTTCTTTTGCGCGGTTTGCAGAATGCGCAGTAGTAAGGTTCATGAAGTTGATGCATGCAATAATTAATATAAATAAAGCAACTGCTGAAAAAATATAAACATATTGCATACTGCCGTTTGCGCTTAGCTCAAAAGAACGGTCAGAATGAAGATGAATGTCTGTTAATGGCATCAGTGAATATTCAAGGCTGTTTCCCGCTTTCTTAAATTCTTCCATGCTGTTAAGATTCATATACTGCTTTGCCTGCGGCAAAACATATTTATCAACATACTGATCGAATTTTTTTTCGAAAGCTTTATAATCTGTTCCTTGTTTTAACCTTAAGTAAGTATAAAAATTATGACTGGTAAGTTGCCCCCACTGGTAATCTACATTTTTCATAGGGAAGAGAAGATCAAAATGGAAATGCGAATTATGCGGTATATCTTTTATAATGGCTGTTATTTTATAAAAAGGATTTTTATCATCTTTTGTTTCAATGGTTTTACCAAGAACATGTGTTGTGCCAAAATATTTTTTTGCGGTTGATTCGGTTACAACAACTGTATTAGGTTCAATCAATGCATGTTTAATATCACCTTCAATAACCGGAAGCTGAAACACATCAAAAAAAGTGGAATCAACGTTAGCAACTTTTGATTCATCAATATAATCGTTGCCCTTTTTAATAAGCTTATCACCATTAAAAGTATAAAGGCGCGTATAGTTTTCAACCTGCGGATAATCCTTCTTCAGCAACTCTCCCATCATGTCGCTTGTTACGGGCATGTGCAGCTCTGCTCCGCCAAAACGTATGTCAGAATGGATGCGGTAAATACGGTCTGCATTCGGATAGAAACGATCATAGCTTAATTCATCCATTACATACAATGCAATTAATAAAAAGCAGGAAAGGCCAATTGCCAAACCTGTAATGTTGATGATGGAATAAGCCTTGTTCTTAACAAGATTTCTCCACGCGATTTTTAAATAATTTTTTATCATAATAGAAGCCTCTCCTAAATCCTCTCCGAAGGAGAGTACTTTTTAAGTTTAATTATTATTTAAGTATTTCATTTTATTCAAGCTGTTTAAAGCCTCCCCTTTAGGGGAGGTTTGGTGGGGTTTATTCACTTCTTAAACTCTTCACCGGGTTTGCCAACGCTGCTTTAATTGTTTGAAATCCGACTGCAATACAGGTTATAACAAGTGCAGCCAGCACAGCCACTGCAAAAACCCACCAGCTTATTGCTGTTCTGTATGCAAAATCCTGCAGCCATTTATTCATCAGCTACAGCTACCTGTATTTAATCGGCGCTATTGGCTTGTTTCTTATTTTAGCTGCCTGTATTAATTACACCAATCTTTCAACGGCGCTTGCAATAAAAAAATCAAAAGAAGTTGGTGTAAGAAAAACAATGGGCGCAACCCGCAACCATCTTATCAAACAGTTTTTATCAGAAACTTTTTTACTTACAGCTTTTGTTTTTATTGCAGCAGCTTTATCGGTTGGCCTGTTTCTTCCGCCATTAAATAATTTTCTTGACAAAAATATTCCGGTTAACTGGCTGCATGTAAACAGTGCATTTTTGTTAATTGCGTTATGGATTTCCGTTTCATTGCTTTCAGGTTTATATCCTGCGTTTGTTTTATCAAACTTTAATCCCATTACTGCTTTAAAAAATAAAACGGTAACGCCAAAAGCATCTGTAATTACATTAAGAAGGGGATTGGTGATATTCCAGTTTTTAACGGCGCAGATTTTAACTATCAGTGCAATAGTAGTGGCGAAACAAATGAATTTTATACAGTCGCAGCCTTTGGGTTTTAGTAAGAATAATGTTGTTGATATAAGCCTTCCTGAAAACAAACCTGAGCAATTAAAATTGCTGAATGATAAATTATCAAATATACCTGGCGTAAGCAGTGTTAGTTTGTCATTGGGTGCGCCTGTAACTGATAACAATGCTTCTACAAGTTTCAACCGCAAAGAAAAATATACTTCAGAAAAAATTGATGTTGAAGTAAAGGCTGCAGACAAAAATTATTTAAAAACATACGGCCTGCAATTAACAGCAGGAAGATGGTTTGATGAAAACGATGAACGCAATGTAGATAATTCTATTCCTGATTCTTTAAAGCGTTATGCATTTGTTTTAAATCAAACGGCATTAAAAGCACTTAGTTTTTCATCTGCGCAGGATGCATTGGGTAAGTATGTAACTTTTGGCATGAATGATATTTCAGCGCCTGTTATTGGTGTAGTGAAAGATTATAATACTTCTTCTTTACACAATACAGTAAAACCTGTATTAATGGTTGAGTTTCCTTTTTTTTATTATAATGCAGGCATAAAATTAACCGGCGGTTATTCTGCTTCTACATTATCAGCGATAGAAAAAGCATGGACATCTGTTTATCCGCAACAATTATTTGAAAGCAGTTTTCTGGATGAACATATTGGTTCATTATATAAAAATGAAAAACGCACACAACAATTATTTAACCTGTTTACATTTTTATCTATTGTAATAAATGTGCTCGGGCTAGTTGGCTTGCTTTCTTTTATGATAGAACAAAAAACA
>Ga0206955_1087_pt2 | contig 11474 bp, 12 predicted proteins | sample Alteio_BWOrgHeat_34_FD_153247 | JGI IMG/M metagenome (GOLD analysis project Ga0206955, IMG submission 153247) | Enriched cells from forest soil in Barre Woods Harvard Forest LTER site, Petersham, Massachusetts, United States -... | ecosystem: Environmental > Terrestrial > Soil > Temperate forest >...
CCTTTAGGAAACCGGTGCTCTATCCATTTGAGCTATAGGGTTTCGGAGAGGCGAGGTTAGAAAGTACTTTGCTGTCGGGCTTTCGCACAAGGCTTTAGTGCTAAGGTTACCTCGGACTTTTGAGAAACGGACGGTCATCTCGACCTCCTGTGCGCTGCGCGCACCCGGACAACAAGTTGTCCGGGCCACCCGAAAATGCACCGTCGCCCGGAGTGCGATGACTACCTACATCTTAAAGAACCGACTCGCACCGACAAAGCAGGCGGTGATGCCGACAAAGACCACGATCGTGAAGCTGCCGGTGAGGATGTAGATGCAGATATCCGAGATGAGAATGGGGAGCGGCGGAATCGACATGAGAAACTGGTGCATCTTTTGGGCCACGATGGAGGAAGCGGGGGGGACATCCTTGTCCAGGACCGAGGTGTAGCTGCGGAGCTTGGCCAGTTCGTCCTTGCTCAAGGTGTAATTGTTGGCGCCCACGCAGAACTTGACGGTCTTCGCGTTGACGATTTCGTCCACCTGCTTCTTGCTCAGGTAGAAGGACACGTATTCAGCGACCTGGCCGAAACCGGTGATGAAATCGCTATCCTTCATTTCGGACTCGGCGATGGGCATGGTGTTGCCATCGACCAGGAAGATGACTTGATGATTGTCGCTGAATTTGCGGAGGACGCTGACGGAGAGGAAATTCCCCAAGTACTTTTCGGGCTGCTCGGGCTTGGGGCCGACGGTCACCGCCCGGAGCATGAAAGTGGCGTGTCCCGCCAGCGGATCAGCGGTGGTCGGCGCGGGCATGGGCACTGCAATCGCCGCGGGGCTGTCGAGATAGGACTGATCCGTGTATTTGTTGTAACTGTAGTCGGCCCCGGTGTAGACGTCCTTTTCGGGAACGCGGAGGGAAGCCTCGGACAATTCGATGACATTGGCGGCCCGGGCGGCGGCGAGGGCCTTGGCTTGGAGAAGATCGTCGGCCTCCTGCTTCTTTTGATCTTCCTCGAGTTTCTTGGCTTGCTGCTCCGCCAACTCACGATTGGCTTCGGCGGCATCGGCGGCTTTCTTCGCGGCGGCGACCGTATCGGGGTCCTGACCGTACTGCTTTTGGATGTTCAGCGGGAGATTGTAGTACGGAATCTTGGCCGTTCCGCCGGTGTAGGTGATGTCGATGCCATCATCCTCGACCTTGACGACCGCGACATCCGCGTAGGTCTTGCCATCGACAGTTGTCCAGTCTTCGGCCGATAATGGTAATACCGCCGCCCCAAGCAAAAAGAAAACCGCCAGCCATCGCATGGCCTCAAAATAGGACACTCAGTCTGGAGGGCAAGGAAATACCTTGGGGAAATGAATCAAATCTCAAAACGGGCATTGGCGGTGTCGCGCCGATCGGCGACGTCAATCCGGCGCAGGAGCCACGCTTCGATGCGATCGAGGACTTGGGCTTTGTCGTGGTCGTGGAGCAGAAGGTGATAGGACTCGGGGAAAAAGTGGAGTTCCTTTTCGCGGCTGCCGAGCCGGGCGAAAAATTCCTCGATGCGGACGGACGGGATGAAGACGTCGTGCGCGGCGTAGAGGACGAGGACGGGAACTTTTATTTGCGGCGCGGCCTCGAAACAGCCGTTGATCAGATCGAAGAGACACTTGAAGAAGCGGATGGTGAAGCGGGTGACCCGGTGCGGGGCGGTCTCGAACCAGCGCCGATGGGCCTCGTCGCGAGTGACCCATTTCGACGGATCGTCGCTGTCGCGCTTGGTGAACTTGGTGACGTCGATGCGATGCGTGGGGCGGACCCAAAGAAAAAAGCGGATGAGTTGCTCGCGCCACCAAGGCTGCTTTTGCTCCAGCATGACGACGGGCGAGGCGAGAATGAGGCCGGCGGGGAGATCGGGTTCGGAGGCCTGCGCGACAAAGCGGGTGAGGAGGGCGGCTCCCATGCTTTCGCCATAATAATAGATTTGGGCGTCGGGGTGGCGGAGTCGGACGAAGGAGAAGAAGGTGCGGAGATCGCGGTACCAATCTTCGATTTGTACGAGATCGCCGCGACGGTTGACCTGGGTGTCGTTCCCCTGCCCGCGCAGATCGATGGCGTAAGTGATGACGCGGTGCGGGGCGAGATGAGTACCGAGCGGTTCGAAATCGAGAGCGGCACCGCTAAGGCCATGCACGGCGATGACGACCGCGCGGGGACGTTGGTCCGGAGGGAGACCGGTGTCCCAGAGCGCATAGGGGAAAGTCTCGCCGTCGTGGGCTTGCCATTCTTGGCGGGTGCTCGTGGTGACCATGAGAAAGAATTACTGAGGAGTCTTATCAAAATCAGAAAATTCTAAATCGATCGTACGATCACCCCTCACCGTGACGTATGAGTACTGGGACCGTGCATCGGAAGTATTGTGAAGTGTGACACACCATGAAGCCCCACCGCGGCCCTCAGGGTTGGGATTGACGGAAGCCCGGCTCAAATCAAATGTTTCGTCCGGTCGCTTAACACGAATGTAGTCGAGCGCAAGTTTGATCGCATCGTCCTTTCGCAAATATGAGCCATCGTCTTTCTCTCCCGTACAGAGAAGCTCAACGGCATAGTTATCGTCGATGGTTCCATCAAGGACTTCCACGTATCCTTTATGTTCTTTGTCCGGTTTTAGGAAAAAACGGCAACGAAAACCCTTCGCCAACCAGACATGCTCGGGGCCATCACCCATCTCGCTATTCGGCTGAGGGACCCGATAGCGAAATTCGATTTCCTTCGGCGCGTCTCCCTTGAAAACGTGAAACACCTTGATTTTGGCCAGCATGACCATTTCGGGCATGGAAGAGGGAGAGACTCCAGGATAGGTCGAGTTCATTCTGATCCCGGTTTCCTCGACGGAAATAACAGTCCCATTACAGATGAGGCTCGCTTGCGGTTCCAATTCTTCCGGCAGCCAATCCCGAACAGGACGCGCGGCGCATGTTGCCGTGAAAAGAAGGCCCAAGGAAAGGGCGAGGACCAAATGATTCATTGAGCGCACAATTCCAAGATTCCCAGACGGAAACTGAAACTCAATGGGAAACGGCGAAGGGGATGAAGCGAAGCTTTGAAGACAAGGGCGTTCCCAAGTGCAACTTGGTAACGAGGGGGAGTTCAGCCTGTAGCGGCGCGTCTATGACCGCCGAGGACCGGGCCAGACCGCGTTGCCGATGCGTTCGGCGGTCATAGACGCGCCGCTACAGGGGGAGGCTGCGCCGTCGCCCGGAGATCGACGGCTACCTCGGAGACTACTTGAGGCGGTAGGTGATCTTTTCGGGGTTGGAGGCGTCGAGGCCGGGAGCTTCGGCGGGGGGCTCGATTTCAGTTTGCGTCGAGCGTTGCTTGAGCTTGGCGAAGAAGTCGACGAGTGTCTCGGCGAGCTTGGGGCCGATGCCTTCGATGGAACTGATTTGTTCAGCGGTGGCGTGGCGCAGTTTTTCCATGGAACCGAAATGGCGCAGGAGGAGTTTCTTGCGGTTCTCGCTGACGCCGGGGCAATCGTCGAGGATGCTTTCGCTGACGCGGCGTTTCATCAGGATCTGGTGGTAGCCGTTGGCGAAACGGTGGGCCTCGTCTCGGATACGCTGAAGGAGCCGGATCGCGCCGGAGGAATGGTCGATGACGAGCGGCGCGCTTTGGCCGGGGCGGAAAATTTCCTCGCGCTCCTTGGCGAGGCCGATGATAGGAAGATCGTCGAGGCCGAGCGTCTTGAGTTCGCGGCAGGCGCTGCTGAGTTGGCCCTTGCCACCGTCCACGACGATGAGGCTGGGCTTGCGGATGCCCTCATTGAGCACGCGCGAGTAGCGCCGTCGCACAACCTCGGCCATGCTGGCGAAATCGTCCTGGCCCTCGACGGTCTTGATGCGATACCGGCGATAGTTGGCGTTGTCCGGCTTGCCATCGCGGAAGCAGACCATGGAGGCGACCTTGTAGGTGGTGGAGATGTTGGAGATGTCGAAGCACTCGATGATGCGAAGCGGCTCGGGCAGACCGAGGGCTTCCTGCAGGGTGACAGCGTCCTCGTTCGGGCGAACAGTGGTCACGAACTGCCGGGCGAAGCGTTTGGTGGGACGAGTGGTCTTGCGCAGGTCGTCGAGGAGATTGCGGATTTCGGCGGCGCGTTCGAAGTCGAGGCGGGCGGCGGCTTTTTCCATCTCGGCCTTGAACTCGGCGAGCATTTCGCCCGAGGCGCCGTCAAGAAAATCGCAAGCCTGCTTGACCTGCGCGAGATATCCGGCACGGGTGATCTTGTTCACGCACGGCGCGGAGCAATTCTTGATGATGTGCTGGAGGCAGTGACGGAAATCGACCTCGCCGGGGATTTCGGGGCGGCAGGTGCGGATGTGGAATTTTTTGCGCAGCAGGTTGAGCGTCTTGCGCAGCGAACTGGAATGCGGGAACGGGCCGAAGTAGCGCGCGCCGTCGTCCTTTTTCAGGCGCGTGAGGAGGAAGCGCGGAAAGGGATCGTTGAGGTTGACCTTCACGAGGAGAAAATTTTTGTCGTCGCGGAAGCTGACGTTGTAACGCGGACGGTATTCCTTGATGAGCTTGCCCTCGAGTAGAAGGGACTCGGGCTCGCTCTTGACGGTGTGGGCTTCGAGATCCCAGATACTTTCGAGGAGCGCCTGGGTCTTGCGATCCGACCGCTGCTGGCGCGAAGGATGGAAATACTGGCTGACGCGCTTGTGGAGGTCGCGCGCCTTGCCGACGTAGATGACGCGATTGAAGCGGTCCTTGAAGAGATAGACGCCAGGCTTGTGCGGCAAATCACGCACCTTGGGCATGACATCGGGACGTTCGGCGACCATGGCTTAGTATGCCATGATTCCCCCTCGTTCCCAAATGGAGTTTGGGAACGAGGGGAAAAAGCGGCGTTGCAAATTGCATTTTACCATTTATTTGCGTGATTGAGCGTTATCCACTTCTCGTTCGCACTTGGGATCGATCTATGCTATCCATGGACACTGTGATCTCGTCACTGACCGAAGTTTCCACTGAAACGCAGGAGAAGGACTTGTCGGCGTTGCGGCATTTCAAGCCACAGAACAGGCGCAAGATCCTCTGCGCGTTTCCGCGTTACAGTTACAGTTTTGGCACGTTCAACCATGCGTTTCCGCTCATGGGGGATGTGAAGGGTTTCATGCCGCCGCAGGGGATTTTGCTGGTGGTGGAATTGATCCCGAAGGAGTGGGAAGTCAAATTCATCGACGAAAATATCCGTCGAATCACGCCGGAGGAATTTGCGTGGGCGGATGCGGTTTTTGTCTCGGGGATGCATATCCAGCGGCAACGCATCCATGACCTCACCCGGCGCGCGCATGACGCGGGGAAGATCGTCGCACTGGGCGGGCCTTCGGTTTCTTCCGCGCCCGAATATTATCCCGATGTCGATTTGCTCCATTGCGGCGAAGTGGGCGACGGCACGGTGCGGCTTTTTCAACGGCTGGATGAAAGCATTGTGCCGGGCGAGAAGCAGGAAATTTTTCGGACGGTGGAGCGACTGCCGATGGCGCAATTCCCGACCCCGGCGTACGATCGCCTTGACCTCACGCAATATCTTTTGGGCTCGGTCCAGTTTTCGAGCGGGTGTCCGTTTACCTGCGAGTTTTGCGACATTCCCGCGCTTTATGGACGCAATCCGCGGTTGAAAACGCCGGAGCAGATTGTGAAGGAGTTGGACCTACTGGCCGAGGGAGGTTGTGTCTCGGTTTATTTTGTGGATGACAATTTTATTGGCAATCCCAAGGCCACGGCGGAGTTGCTGCCCCACCTGATTGAATGGCAAAAGAAATGGGACTACTCGGTGCGGCTCGCGGCCGAAGCGACGCTGAACATGGTGGGCCACCCCAAGATCCTCGAACAGATGCGTGAGGCCGGTTTTAACAATGTCTTTTTCGGAATTGAGACGCCGGACCCGGCGGCACTCAAGGCGATGAAGAAGGGGCAGAATTTGCGCACGCCAATTTTGGATGCGATCAAGACGTTCAACTCCTACGGCATTGAAGTGGCGTGCGGGATCATTATGGGGCTCGATACGGACACGCCGGAGACGGCGCAGGCGCTGATCGATTTTGCGGAGGTCTCCAATATTCCGATCATGACGGTGAACATCCTTTACGCGCTGCCGAATACGGCGCTCTATACGCGGTTGGAAAAAGAGAACCGGGTGCTGCACGATCCCGGCGACCGCGACTCGAACATTGTCTTCCTGCAACCGTACGAAAACGTGGTGCGCGACTGGCAGCGGGTAATCGGCCATATTTTCAGCCCCGAGATGCTTTATGCGCGGTACGCCTACAACGCGAAGCACACGTATCCGAACCAGGCCCAGCCGAAAGACCCGATGAAGCAGGCGACGTGGAAGAACATCAAGCGCGCCATCAACATCATGCGGCGCATTGTCTGGCGCGTGGGCATTCGCAGCGATTATCGCAGGCTTTTCTGGGAGATGGCGTGGCGCGAACTCAAACTGGGGCACATCGAGGCGATTTTCCAGATTTCGATGGTGGCGCATCACCTGATCACCTACTCCCGCGAATGCACGCAGGGTAAGATGCAGTCGTCGAATTATTCGATTCGGATGGTGGAGCAGGACCGGGAGAATGAAGAGTTGGCGGCGGCATAATCACGCGTGGACTAATTCGTTGCAAAACTGTGGCATCCGCCTGCAAGCTTGGGCGTGAGGAAGCGGATTCTAATTTTAGCTGCAGCCCTAAGCGCCGCGACGGCGCTGAACTCAACCGGCGACACATCCTCCAATGTCGCCGTTCCCATCGACTCCTCGTACAAGTTGGTCTTTGACGACGAGTTCAATGGGACGGCGGTGGACAAGGAGAAGTGGAATGTGCTGTCGTCGAATACGATGGGCGGAGGATATACCAAGGACTTGTTTGTTCCCGAGAATGCTTCCGTAGCGGGCGGGTTCCTAACGCTACTCTCCACGCAGGAACCGGGAACGACGCGGCCTTATCATGTGGCGTTTATTTTCAGTAAGCAGTCGTGGGCTTATGGTTATTGGGAGGCACGTGCGAAGATGCCGGCGAATGGTCATGGCTTGTGGCCCGCTTTTTGGATGAACCATGGCGGCACGTACCCGGAAATCGATATCCTCGAATGGCTGGGGAACGGACCCAAGACGCAGTACACGACCTATCATCCGGTGGACGATGCCAAGTCGACCAATGGCGTCGGCTTGGGCACAGCGGTCACCGGCCCGGATTACTCCGCCGCGTTCCATGTCTATGGCATGTGGTGGCAACCCGGGAGCATCACCTGGTACATCGATGGGGTCCAAGTTTTACAACTCACCCAGGGCCAGAAGTACAAGGGCACGACGGTCGATATCACGAGCACGGCGATGGAGACCATCCTCAACAGCGCCGTGGGTGGCTGGAACAATAATACTGTCGATGCTTCGACGGTGTTTCCGGCCAGTTATCTGGTCGATTACGTGCATATTTATTCCAATGATCCGAAGGTCTCAGCGGTTACTCCGCAGCCGGGCTATGGAGGTCCGGGAGATGCGGTGGGGTCAGGCGCCGAGGTGAAGAGTCCTTAGGGCACGGGCTGGTTCCAAGGATCGTTGAGGATCTTCATTCTGGCGAGGTGTTCCGCTCGGGTTTCGCGGTCGATGGCCATCAGCTTCGTGGTCTGCTCTTTCGTCATGACCCACTCGGCGGGCAAGGCGACACGGCAGGTGGTGCAGGTGGCGGAACGGCGATCGACGACCAGCGCGTGACATTTCGGACACCGGTGAGGTTCCGAAAGAAAGTCCATGCGCTTTTCCTTAATAGGCAAACACGCCGAGTCGCGCGCTCTTGCGCATGACCATATCGACCAGGTTTTCCTTCTGCTTGAAGCCGAGAATCTCCTCGATTTTCTGGGTGATGGTCGGCATGGAAAAAGGCTTGGGCAGGAGGGCGTCGAAACCGGCGGCTTTGGCCTGTTCGGTCAATTTCTCCTCGAAGAGCCCGCTGACGAGCAGGAATTTCGCGTTGGGAAAAAGAGGGACGAGCTTGTTCTTGAGCACGATGCCGTTGTCGCCCGGCATGCTGTAATCGATCACGAACACGATCTTGTCGGCACTGGGCGGCAGGATGCGGAGAGTCGATTCGGCGTCCAAAAAACAGGTGACGTTGAACTTCAGCTTCAACCAGTCCCGCATCAGATTGTTGGCTTCGACATTGTCCTCGACGATGACAATGTGCGGTGCAGATGTGGCGGTGGTCATGAAAGGTTCGTTCGAAAGCGAAACGTGTCCGGTCGATCTTCCAGGCGTTTAAGCCGTGGCGGAGATCAAGCCGGAAATATTGTCCTCGAGAATCTGGAAATCGAAAGGCTTGAGCATGAGCGCATCGAGGCCCAGCGTGCTGGTTCTCTCCGCCATTTCATAACTCATCTCGCCGGTGATCAGGATATATTTGGCGGCGGGAAAGTGAGTGCGAAAATGCTGGAACAGCTCGACGCCGTTCTTGCCGGGCAATTTGTAATCAAAGATAAAAACATTAACGCCTTGAAGTTGACCCTCGGCGGCCAAGGCTTCCTCAGCGCTGGCAAAGGTTTTTACGGTATTCCGTCCGCCGAAAAAATCGGTCAGCGTGTCGCGGATCAAGGGATCATCCTCTACAATGACAAGGTGTTGACCATTAATCTGGCGGGGCATCGTTTTAAAATATCGCATGCTTGTGTTTGAGCAAGACTATCTTTTAGCAATTGACTAGATAAAGTGTTAATGCGCTAAAGATTATTTTGGCTTATTTTGGACAACAAAAAAGCCGGGCTGTTTCCAGCCCGGCTTTTAAGTGTTTCCTGGGAGTCAGGAACGAAGTGGACTCGCTTAGTAGTCCATTCCGCCCATACCGCCCATTCCGCCGCCACCGTGACCGCCAGGGGCCGCGGGCTTGTCCTTTTCAGGGAGCTCGGTCACGACGCATTCGGTCGTGAGGAGCAGGCCGCTGATGGAAGCCGCGTTCTGGAGGGCCGAACGGGTGACCTTGGTGGGATCGACGATGCCAGCCTTGATCATGTCGGTGTATTCGCCGGTCGCAACGTTGTAACCTTCGTTACCCTTGCGGCTCTTGACTTCGTTGACGACGACGGAGCCTTCTCCACCGGCGTTTTCGACGAGCGTGCGCAGGGGCTGCTCGACCGCACGACGGATGATGTTGACGCCGATCTTTTCGTCGCCAGAGACTTCGAGCTTGTCGAGGACCTTCTGGGCACGGATCAGGGCCACACCGCCGCCGGGGACGATACCTTCTTCAACGGCCGCACGGGTCGCATGGAGGGCGTCTTCGACGCGGGCTTTCTTTTCCTTGAGCGCGGTTTCAGTCGCGGCGCCGACATTGATGACGGCAACGCCACCGGCGAGCTTGGCCAGGCGTTCCTGGAGTTTTTCCTTGTCGTAGTCCGAGGTGGTTTCCTCGATCTGACGGCGGATCTGGGCGACGCGACCTTGAATGTCGGAGGACTTGCCTTCGCCTTCAATGATGGTCGTGTTTTCCTTGTCGACGACGATGCGCTTGGCGCGACCGAGGTCTTCGAGTCCGACGTTTTCGAGCTTGATGCCGAGGTCTTCGCTGAGGAGACGGCCACCGGTGAGGACGGCAATATCTTCGAGCATGGCCTTGCGGCGATCACCGAACCCGGGGGCCTTGACGGCGCAGACCTGGATGGTGCCACGGAGCTTGTTCACGACGAGGGTCGCGAGGGCTTCGCCTTCGACTTCTTCCGCGATGATGAGGAGAGGGCGGCTGGACTTGGCCGTCTTTTCCAGCAAGGGAAGGAGGTCCTTCAAGTTGCTGATCTTCTTCTCGTGGATGAGGACATAGGCGTTCTCGAGGACTGCTTCGAGGTCTTCGGCGTTGGTGACGAAGTACGGCGAGAGGTAACCCTTGTCGAACTGCATGCCTTCGACGACGTCGAGCGAGGTTTCGATACCCTTGGCTTCTTCGACCGTAACGGTGCCGTCCTTGCCGACTTTATCGAGCGCGTCCGCAATGATTTCGCCGATGGTGTTGTCCCAGTTGGCGGAAACGGTCGCGACCTGCTTGATTTCTTCCTTGTCCTTCACCTTTTTGGAGATGCGGGCGAGTTCGTCGGTGATCGCATCGACGGCTTTTTGAATGCCGCGTTGCAGATCGGTGGGGTTGGCTCCGGCGGTAACGTTCTTGAGGCCTTCTTTGTAGATGGCTTCAGCGAGAACGGTTGCCGTCGTGGTGCCGTCGCCGGCGATGTCGCTGGTCTTGCTGGCGACTTCGCGCACGAGTTGAGCGCCGATGTTTTCGTAGGGGTCTTCGAGTTCGATTTCCTTGGCGACAGTGACGCCGTCCTTGGTGATCGTGGGTGAACCGAATTTCTTGTCGAGGACGACGTTGCGTCCGCGGGGTCCGAGCGTGGCCTTGACGGCGCGGCTCAGTTTTTCGACGCCGCGCAGCAATGCATGCCGGGCGTGTTCGTCGAACTGAAGTTGTTTAGCTGCCATAATAAGCTCCTTTTTTAGAGTTGAGTGGGTGTGGGGGGGGAGGTGCGTTACCTGCCGTTACCAAGTGTTATGAAGTGGTATGGGCCGGTATGCGCTGCCTTAGGCGAGGATGCCGAGGATGTCGTCTTCGCGCAGGACCTGGAAGGCCGTGCCGTCGATCTTGATCTCGGTGCCGCCGTACTTGCTGATCAGGACCTTGTCGCCGACTTTGACTTCGAAGGGCTTCTTCTTGCCGTCGTCGTCGATCTTGCCGGTTCCGATGGCAATGACGGTTGCTTCCTGGGGTTTTTCCTTGGCCGTATCAGGAATGATAATGCCGCCTTTTTTGACTTCTCCCTCTTCGAGCGGCTGCACGAGCACCCGGTCGCCGAGAGGACGGAATGTTGGCTTTGCCATATTCTGTCTCCTTTCGTTTTGGTTTGGTTTGTTGGTTAAAGTCGTCCCTGAATTTATGGAAGGATCAATTGTAGCGGCGCTCGATGAGCGCCGAACGGCGGTCACAGACCGCCGCTACAGCTGAACCTTCGCCATCTCAAGGACGACGGTTGTTGAAATTTTTACGCTTCAGTGACGGCAATAACATTAGCTGCGACGACGACGTGTTTCGGTGTCTCGCCATCCATGAGCAAAATGAACAGGCCGTTTTCCGTCCAAGCCACCGATGTGGCTTTCACGGTGATGGCAGTCTTTTCTTTGAAGGTGATGTTGTAAGTCTTCATCTTGAGGGGTTCGGCGGTCTCTTCGCTCATTTCTTTCCTTTTTTGGAGTCCTTGTCTTTGTCGACCATTTCGAAGTCGGCATCAACAACATCATCCTTGCTGCCTTCGGGCTTGGTGAAGTCGGCTTTCTCAGGCGGGGGGCCATCGGTCGTCGCGCCGGGCTGGGCTTGGCTGGCGGCGGCCTTTTTGTAGAGTTCCTCGGAGGCGGCGCTGACCTTCTTGTTGAGTTCTTCGACCGCAGCCTTGATCGCGTCGAGGTCCTCGC
>Ga0206955_1288_pt1 | contig 11449 bp, 11 predicted proteins | sample Alteio_BWOrgHeat_34_FD_153247 | JGI IMG/M metagenome (GOLD analysis project Ga0206955, IMG submission 153247) | Enriched cells from forest soil in Barre Woods Harvard Forest LTER site, Petersham, Massachusetts, United States -... | ecosystem: Environmental > Terrestrial > Soil > Temperate forest >...
CCAAAATAGCGCCGAAGATTTAAAACGTTTGGGCGGCGAAGATGTTGGCGAGGTTTTAAATAAAATCGCTGATCCGAACTACGTCGATCCCAGCAAAAAACCACGCGGCGTGGGCAGTGATAAATTGGATAAAGATGCTTTCATGAAGCTGATGCTTGCACAGATGAAAAATCAAGATCCAACGAATCCGCTGAAGAGTCACGAGATGGCGGCGCAACTGGCGCAGTTTTCGGGACTTGAGCAAATGCAAAATATGAATACGACTTTATCTGAAATTCAAAAAGGTCAGAAGCCGACAGAAAGCTTTCAGGCCTTGAATTTCATAGGTAAGGCGGTCTCTGGCGATTCAGCAAAAATTATGCGCATGAAGGGCGACAAAGAACACGATTACACTTTCAATCTACCTGCAGATGCGAAAGATATCGAAATCAAAGTGAAGAGCCCTGCTGGCGAAGTGATTCGTAAAGCCGAATTGCATGATAAAAAAACCGGCGAAAACAAATGGGTATGGAATGGCAAAGGTGAAAACGGTGCGGTTACTCCTGTTGGAGAATACACCGTAGAAATCGAAGCCAAAGACAGCAGCGGGAAAAAATTAGCAGTGAAAACAGATTTCAGTGGAGTGATCTCTGGAATCTCTTACAATGCTGAAGGACCTGTACTTATGGTGGGCAACCAAGCGATCAAAATGAAGGACGTTAAGCGAATCATAGACCCGAGTCTTAAGAACAACGACCAGAAATCAAAAAATCTGGTCGCGCCAGACTTGAAAGCCGCTGCAGCTGCACTGCAGAATGAAAGTAACAGCAAAGTAAATGGTGCTTTACCTAGCGGCAGCAGTTTAACCAAAGTGGCCGAAGCTAAAGACGACGAACAGGGTGCTCCAGATGCTCCGGTTTCGCAACAGAACCTGATGGATACCGTCGGGATGTCGAGCGGAATGATGGATAAGCTGAAGCGGGATAGTTCGGGCGATACGGGCCCAATCCTGAAACCTGAATCGAAGCCAAATGCTAAGGCTGAAGACGGCGGGGGCTCGAAAGCTCCAAAGTCCACCTTGAAAGCACACGGTCCTTCGGGGCATTCTTAATGAGTGCACAAACTGAAGGAGTACGTAAATGGATTTGAAAAGAGTAGGGCAGCTTGATACGGCGCTCGTACCAGAGAATAGCGGCAAAGTTCGCGATCTGGGTCAAGGCCCGAGTTTTGCTGAGACCCTGGGAAAGTTACAAACGGGTTTAAACCCCGAGGCACTGAAGGCGCCCGATAAAACGCCAACAATCGCCGCGGCAGATCCGGTGAAGTTTAGCAACCATGCCGTAGAACGCATGATGAGTAGGGGGATTAATTTTAGTCCAGAAGACATGAGCCGCTTGAGTGAAGCCGTAAGCAAGGCCGCAGCCAAGGGTTCAAAAGACTCACTGGTGTTGATGAAGGATTCAGCGCTGATCGTGAGTGTAAAAAACAAAACGGTTGTGACCGTGATGGATAAAAATGCATTGAAAGAAAATGTATTTACGAACATCGACAGCACAATTGTGATGGATTGATTAAGCTAAAAAAAGTTTAGTAGAGTTGTTAACAGTTAGAAAATTATAATAATAAAGGGCTGGTCCTCGTAGAGGGAGCCCTCCAACTTTAAAGGTATTACAAGAGCCGATTGACTGACGCTCTTGGGGTGCCGATGACATGGAGGTCATTAATGGGTATTCTTTCGTCGTTATATACGGGTGTGTCGGGTTTATCTGCGCACGGTGAAGCACTGGGCGTAACCGCCGACAATATCGCCAATGCGAACACCACGGGTTTCAAAGCATCTCGAGCTGAATTCCAAGACATTATCGCAAAAAGTTTAAAAGGTATCTTGGGTGGTAATCAAATCGGACGTGGTGTGAAAATCGGCGCCGTAAATCCAATCTTGAATCAAGGTAATATCGACACCACTGAAAAAGTAACGGACATCGCGATTTCTGGTGATGGTTACTTCGTACTTAAAGGTTCGGATGGCCAGTCCTTCAGTCGTGACGGATCTTTTCACTTTGACCGCGAAGGTTACTTGGTTACAAACGACAATCAACGCATTCAAGGTTTTATGTCGGATGAAAATGGCCGCATCGTGAATAAATCTGCGGACATCAAATTCCCACGTGCTTTGATCCCTGCGAAAGCAACGCAAGAAGTGAAGTTGGATCTGAACTTAGATTCACGTGCTGAGCCTACGAAAAAATTCGATCCTAAAGATCCATATTACACATCACACTTCGCGACGGGTGTTGAGGTTTATGACTCTCAAGGTAATAAACATCTGGTCACTGCGTTCTTTAATAAAACCAAAGACCGTGAATGGGAATGGCGAGGTATGGTCGACGGTAAAGAAGTTACTGGTGGCGAACCGGGTAAAATGTCGGAAGTCATCAAAGGTAAATTGACTTTCACCATGGACGGAAAATTAAATTCGCAAGAAATCACGGATTCGAATATGAATTTTGCTGGTGGAGCATTGCAAAACCAAAAAGTGAAATTCAACTTTGGTGACGCGATTGCTGACGGTGGTAAAGGTCTTGATGGATCTAAACAGTATGGTCGTGACTCAGATATTATCTCTTGGAACCAAGATGGTTCTTCGGCAGGTACGATCACGAATCTTTCGTTCAATGACGAAGGTATCTTGACGGCACTGTACTCCAACGGACAGGCTGCGGATTTAGCGCAGATCGTTCTTGCGAAGTTCGAAAATGCAGAGTCTTTGACAAAGGTTGGTAACAATCGTTTCAAAGAATCTCGTGAAGCAGGAACTGCGGCGATGGGCCAGCCTAATCGTGCAGGTCGTGGTAAGTTGTTCGCGAAGTCCCTTGAACGTTCGACGGTCGACTTGGCTTCGGAATTCGTACAGCTGATTCAAGGTCAGCGTAACTTCCAAGCCAACTCGAAAACGATTACGACAACGGATGAGCTTTTGAACGAGATCATTCAGTTGAAACGCTAATAGCTAGTTAGAATAAACTGAAGCCGGAGCCATAACGCTCCGGCTTTTTTTTGCTCAAAATTTATTAAGGAACGTGAAGTGCCCCTTGTTGCTGGTGCTCTTGTTGCAGCCTCTGTCGGTATTCTAGGATTTTCTGTTGTACTGCTTCTGACAACATAATTTTTTTAAGCTCTTCGAGTTTATAGGAATCCATATGAAAATTTCCGGTCGTTTCGTCAACCCAGCCTTTTCGTCCATTGGACTGGACCAGAGCTCGAAGATCAAACCCCAGAAGTTGACCTATTTCGCTAAGATACGCGCCATCATGAGCTGCGATCCATATGTTTCTGATCGTGTTGTTGAAAGATTTGTCGCCCGCTTCGTTAAGATGCCAAACGGAATCCAGCCCTTCGGTCTTGAAATCTTCGGCATTCTCGATTCCTAATTTTCTTTCGGCTTCCCACAGGTCCTCGCCACCAATACCAGCAAGCATGCTTCGCACTAAGTTTGAGTCTCCGAGATCGCGGACAACGAGCCTGCCCGTTGGCATCATGTTACTATCCAGCTCGATTAAAAAATTTTGCGCATTTGGGCTTTCCATTTGAATTCCATAGCGAAGCAACAGCTTGGCTTTAAGTCGGCCGACGGCTTCGGCATAATGTTTTCCCCAAAATGAATCGGGGTCGGCACCATGCAGTTGAGCAATCTCACGACCGGCGTAAGGCAAGCTAAATGCGGGCAAATAATAATGTCCGCTCTTAAGAAATGAAAGATCCCTGACGGAATATCCTTCGCCGGTGATTTTATCCCTCACCAAGGCAACATCTTTGGCAATGATAAAGCTGGGATCTTCACCGATCACTGCCTCTATAGAAGCAATCAATTTCATGCGCGCTATGGAGTCATTGATATCTTCTTTCATGGTGGCTTTATCCGGCTCAATCACACCTTTAGGGCCATGAGGGTGATCGGTTGCCAATTTTAAAGTGCAATACTGATTTGCAAGTTCCTGCGGTGGCATAAACAGCGAACGCGAAGCCGTATGTGCAAAACCCGCGACACTTCCATTGGGTGCTGACTTTAAGTAAGGTAGGGGCGTGGGTGCCTTTGGCCAGCGGAGGTTTTCATGATCAGGATGCTTGAACCAACGGATATCTGAACCTTGTTTAATAAACGAGATCAGCGCAGGCGTGCTGCCTGGAAGAAAAATGATTTCAAATCTTTCGGCAGGGAGCAAAACGTAAGGGATCGCCAAGGTTTGGTCGCTTTGGCGAAATTTAGTGATGTTGTATTGCCGCTCCCAAATACCCCACTGCTCAACCGGGTCGAATTTTTGAGTGGCGTTTGGATTCAGGCCATTGATACATAAGCCGGCCGCTGAAGCTGCAAGTTGGGTGAATAAAAGAAGAACAAATACGATTATTTTCATGTATTTATAGCCGAATTCGGCCTTGTCAAAATTGGTTCGGCAGCTGTCGAACTTTTAGACGGCGTAAGCAAAATGACGATAAGCTGAGGAAGGGTCCTGTCCATACCTCTTATCCTATTCAATAAAGATGCCTGAAAGCGAAAGTATACCTCTTTGAAGAAACCATCACGCTGAAAGGCCATAGGCAGGGGTTCTTTTATTTACCATAGAGGCAGAAACAGGAGGTTTTTATGGCTAATATGTCTGCAAAAATCTTGAGTGATTCGAACGGCATCATCGCCGATGCACCGACGCATTTTTCACGGGAAGAATACCATTTGAATCCAAACAACAGGACTAAACCGCAAAGTGCCTTGGTCAAAGTCTTGAAACAAATTCGGTATGGCCGAAATCTGGTGAGCGAAAATCCCGCGAAAAGCATGGCGCTGGCTGCTTTCGTAGGCATACTGGCCGGAGGTCTCGTATTTGCGGCCACCAAGCGCTCAGCGCGTTCCGATAAGCAGTCTTCATAGCGGCAGCGCCTGCTCAACGGATTCACGTTGATAAGATTAACAACGGCGGCTCGAAGAGGGCCGCCGTTTTTTTTAGGCAACAATAGGGCGTGCTGATCCAAACCTAAATTGACTCGTTCATGTGTTAATGCAAGCATTTTACTTCTAGGAGCTTGCATGAAAATTATATTCCTTATCGCACCGGTTTTATTTTGCTTCTGCGTAAAGGCGGGGCCTTTAGATGCACTACAAGGTGTGTACCATACAGATAAGTACTACCAATGTGCCTCAATGAACGAAAACCCAGATCAGGCGTGCGCAAGCTCAGCTCAGCTCGGTTCTTCGGGTTGGATGCGAAAGCCTGATGGTACTCTCTTGAATGGTTTGGACTTTGAGCTTCTTACTGGATTCAATTGGAATCTTACTCAGATAACCAACTTTACCTTGCCTACGGATATGGGCCAAATCACGACCACAAGCGACGGTTATCTTTATCAATACCAAGGTCCGCTGATTTTAGATAGTTGTGGCTGGGTCGGGCAATCCACGCCTTCACAAATCAATATAGAAATTCATTTTTTGAACGCCAGCCAAAATCAATTTCACGTTGTTGCTGATTTCGAGTTTCCTCAAGCGCAAGGTTGCGGTTTTCAGATTGATGAAGTTTTAAATAAACAAGGTGGAAACTAAGAATGAAAAAAATGATCTTGTATTTTTTTTTAGGATTTTCAATTTTCGTAGGGAAAACGGCACTTGCGTTAACACCAGTTGATCTTCAGGGTAATTACGTACCTAGGGCACCAGCGCAACTTGCCGAAACCGGTAATTACGGTTTTTGCGATCAGGTTTTTATTGGCATGAATGCCTCTTTTGTTACCCCGGAACAAATTTTAGTTAAGTGTCAGGGACAAGATCCGTCGACCTGCGATGTCGAGCTGTGGGAAAGAAGCGACTCCAATAAGTTTGTTTTTTTTCAGGGAACATCTTCTTACGAACAGATGCCGATAGTTGCGAAAAATGTTTGGACCGATACCCAAGCGATGAACCAGCAAACTTGGGGTCCGTACAATGGCGAAGTCCTCAATATACAAATGGATCTGACTCAGCAGGCGTCAGGTTTAGTTTTCAATTTCAATTGTCATGATATTGTAAATGGTCAGGATTCTGGCTCCCTCATTTACTCACAGTCCCTAAAGGCCAATTTAAACCCACAATTGTTTCAAGCGATAGAGAGTAAAAATATATCTCAAGTGCAGTCACTTTTACAGCAGGGTGCTGACCCCAGCGCGGTGGATTATAATCACGACTACAGAAGTGCAGCTTTTACGGCCATAGATCAGGATAGCCTAGATATCTTGAAAATTTTACTGAACGCAGGCGCGGATACTTCCAGCCTACTGAACGAGGCGGCTCTTGTTAATGCCAATGATATTTTTAATTTTTTAATGCAGCTAAAATGGACGCAGGACGATCTGACCTGGTCGCTCGAGTCTATTATTTCAAGTGGGCATATCGAATATTTGCAATCTGTTTTGAATGCGGGAGCCAAGCCTACGGATTATCACTTGGGTAAAGCGGCTCATGTGTCTCGTGCAGATATGATTGCCCTACTACTCAAAGCAGGTGCTGTCGTTGACCAATATAGTCCACCCTCGTTGGCAATTGCCGCAAACAATGACTGTATCGACTGCGCGAACGAACTGTTGGCGGCAGGAGCAAATCCCAATCTTCAAATTGCAGACTATTTTAACGAGACGTCCTTGATGTATGCTGCAGGCCGCGGTTTTATTGATATGGTCAATCTGCTTCTTACCCGCGGAGCCAAAATGGATCTGATGAATTCATACGGAGATACGGCTGTCGGATATGCTATTAACGAAGATAAAGCGGCCGCACTTTCTGTCCTCGTTAAGGCTGGGGCAAATTTAAACTACCTGACCCAAACTCAGATGTCGCCTTTAATGATCGCTGCCAGTTTTGGCAATGCAGACTGCGTTTCGATTTTACTCAGTGCCAATGTGGACACCTGCGTTCAGGGAGTGGATGGAAAAACGGCCGCTCAGATTGCGACTGAAAGCGGATTTTCGGATATCGCTACATCCATAAATGCAAAAAAGAGTTGTCAGTAAGCCTGTCCCTGTAACTGAATCAGTCCCACTCCGGCACCTGAGCCTAGAATATTTACCTGTAGCCCACCTTTGGATACACTTTGTGTCCACCCAAGCTTGTGCCTCGGCCTGTTTCGGTATATTCCCACGCTCATGACGGCGGACACTTCGATTTCAGACATTTTGCGCGAACAGCTTCACATGCGAAAGCAAAAGAACGAAACCTACTCTTTACGTTCTTTCGCGCGCAACTTGGGGCTGAGCCCCTCGTTTTTGTCGAAGCTGATGCGTGGAGAGCGCATGGCTTCGTCAGAAACTTTGCAAAAAATTGCGACGCGCCTGCAGCTCGCAAATACGGATCTTGAAATTCTTTTGACCAAAAATCCGACGCCAGAATTTGAAGTGATCAAAGCTGAACAATTCCGCTTCATTGCCGACTGGTATCACTACGCGATTTTAGAGTTGGTGAGCCTGAAGGAATTTAACTCGTCGATGCCATGGATTGCCCAGCGATTGTCGATTTCTGAAAAAACGGCGGCCATTGCCGTGGGACGACTGCTGAGTCTGGGACTGCTGAAGTCCGATAAAAAAGGCAAAATTGTCGGCCTTTCTGCAAATGCGACGTCGGTTGTTCCTCAGGGGCCAACGGCGGCCAGCAAAGAGCACGAACGACAGGTGCTGGAAGCGGCGAAACAAGCGCTTGAAGATATTTCTATCGAACACCGCATGCAAAGTTCAATGACGCTCGCGATCCCAATGTCGCGGGTTCCTGAAGCCAAAGAAAAAATCAGAAAATTTCGACGCGAATTAACGGCCTCGCTGCAACGACCTGGCGATCGCGACGCCGTTTACCAGTTGTCCATTTCATTTTTCCCATTAACTAACACCAAATAAGGAGTTCCTATGAAAACGTTAGCATTATCGATCACATTAGCAGTCAGCTTGTCGCAAGCTGCATTCGCGATGGGCCACGAAAACGAAGGTCAACCGGCACCAAGTCAGCCGATTGTGTCTTGCCACTCTGCAGACGAATCGGTAACGGTTGTCGTGTCTAAACAAGCCGACGGTCAAGACGTCGCTGTCGTTACAACAGAATCTGTGGGCGACTCGGATCCGTCGTTTAAGTTTTACGTCAGCCAACAAAATCCTCCAGGCATTGAAGGCGGTGGCGATCATTATGTGGCCCGCGAATTTACTCTGCACATTGAAACGGACCTTGCGCCGCGCCCTGAAGGAATGCCGGGGACTTTGAATGTGCCAGCTATCGGTGTGAAAAACCAAGATTTGATCTGCAAATACGAATAGTTCTTTCGCTTTGGCGAAACGAGGGTGGCGGTCCCAAAGGGCCGTCGTTTCATTGGCAGTAGAGCCTTTAGTTTCTGAGCTTTTGGCACCGAAAGTTTTATTTCCGTAACGGAAATAAGGTGCAAGAAATTGCCTGCAGATAAGCAATGCTAAGGTTTTGATTTTATACTGGATTTGAAATTTTTTGGGTACCGGTCACCGAGCTAAAATTTTGAGTGACCGATACCCCCGACTGGGACTTCTTTACGCCAAAAAAATCGAAAAATTTCCGACGTCCGGAAAGCCCGGATGCAAAACTACGCACCCAAATAACTGCGACGAACGTTATCGTCATTCAGCAGATCTTCACCCTTGCCTTGCAAAGTGATCTTGCCGGTCTCGATGACATAAGCGCGGTGGGATACGCGTAAAGCCATCCGCGCATTCTGCTCGACCAGCAAGATCGTCATGCCTTCTTGATTCAGTTTTTTGATGATTTCAAAAATCTGCATGATGATCATGGGCGCAAGTCCCAACGAAGGTTCATCCAACAGCAGCAATTCAGGTTTTGCCATCATGGCGCGACAAATGGCGACCATCTGCTGCTCACCACCCGAAAGGGTGCCGGTCAGCTGATGACGACGTTCGCCCAAGCGCGGGAAAAGCTCGTAGCAGTGGTCGATGTCTTTAGCGAAATTTTTGCTGTCTTTGCGAAAGTAAGCACCCATTTGCAAGTTTTCAAGAACAGACATATTGGGAAATACGCCGCGGCCTTCGGGCGATTGGGCGATGCCTAGTTTTACGCGTTCGTGCACAGGCACTTTTTGAATGGAGCTGCCTTTGAACAAAATCTCGCCACGGCTATCGGCAATGCCCGAAATCGCACGCAAGGTCGAGGTCTTGCCGGCCCCGTTGGCGCCGATCAATGTCACGATTTCGCCCTTATTCACTTCAAACGTGATGCCCTTGATGGCGTGAATCGATCCGTAAAAAACATTCAGATCTTTAACATCTAATAAGGCCATTAGTGGATTCCTTCTGGGCCCAGGTAGGCCTCGATCACCTTTTTCGAATTTTGAATGACGGAGGGGGCGCCCTCTTCGATTTTAGTACCGTGGTCTAAAACGAAAATGCGTTCGCAAATCCCCATGACCAATTTCATATCATGTTCGATCAATAGAACCGACAACTTAAAGTCTTTGCGGATCTGCGCGATCGTTTCCATCAATTGATGAGTTTCGTTGTGATTCATACCTGCCGCTGGTTCATCTAAACAAATCAGTTTGGGCGAGGTCGCAAGGGCGCGCACGATTTCAAGCTTGCGCTGTTCGCCGTAAGGTAGCGATGTGGATTGCTCATTCGCCTTTTTTTCAAGACCAAAGATCGCCAGCAAATCCATTGAGCGTTTGCGCAGTTGCGTCTCCTGTCCCAAGAACTCTTTAGTCTGTAATAAAGGCGCTACCGCCGAGTACGTAATGTCTTTACTGCCCGCGATCATCACATTTTCCAACACACTGAGATCGCGGAACAAACGAATATTTTGAAAAGTACGAGTCATACCCATTTTGGAAATTTGGTAAGGTTTTAAACCACTGCTGGTTTGGCCATCAAAAATGACTTGGCCTGAAGTCGGAGTATAAACGCCGGTAATCATATTAAACACTGTCGTCTTGCCAGCACCGTTGGGGCCGATGAGTCCGTTCAGTTCCCCTTCGTTGACAAAAAAGGACAACGAATCTACGGCCTTCAAACCGCCAAACTGCATGGTGATCGATTGGACATCAAGGAGTCGTTTTTGCATTGCGGCCTCGCGAGAAGAAAGTAAATAAACGAGAAACCTTAAGTTCACGGCTGCCCATCAAACCTTGCGGTCGCAAGATCATCAGCAAGATCAAACTTAAAGAGTAAATAACCATACGCAAATCGACGCCCGTAGTTTCTTGCAAGGGACGAAGTAATTCCGGCAAAATGGTGATGATGGTAGCGGCCATCAAAGATCCCGACAGACTTCCCATGCCACCCAATACCACCATGATCACGCAGTCAACGGAACGCGTGAACGCGAACGACGCCGGATTCAAATAATTCGAATAATGCGCAAAGATAGCGCCAGCGATGCCGGCAAAAAAACTGCTGAGTACGAAAGCGCGCACTTTGGTTTGCGTCGTGTTGATGCCCATCGCTTCGGCGGCAATTTCATCTTCGCGGACACTCAAGAATGCGCGACCTTGGTTACTGCGAATCGTCCGCCAAATCACCAAAAAGCAGACCACAACCCAAAAGATCGCGTGCGTATAGCCCCAAAAAAATTTGCTGACGTACAAGGGGCCAGCTTCCCAATCGGTAGGACCTTGAATACCGTACATTCCGCGTGCGCCACCGACGGCTGGTGTGTTCAGCAAGATCACGCGAATGATTTCGCCAAAGCCCAAGGTCACGATCGCCAAGTAATCACCGCGCAGGCGCAGCGAAGGCAAGCCCACCAAAAAACCCGCGAAGGCCGACATTAATCCACCTGCCGTGGCCAGTATCGCGAAGTACAGCACTTGTGCAGGGCCAGTCCATACGGGTATCAAAGTGCTTAAATAAGCTGATGTATACGCGCCGACGGCCATAAATCCGGCGTGGCCTAACGAAAATTGACCGGTGAAACCATTCACCAGGTTCAGGCTCATCGCTAAGATCATATTGATTAGCACATAAATCAAAGTCAGTTGGATGAATGCGTCGGTCGCGAAGTCTAAAAAAACACCAAGGCCGATCAGTCCAATTAAAATCAGTAGGGGTTTTTTCATTAGACCTTCTCCACTCCGCCTTTACCTAATAATCCGGCAGGGCGGAAGATCAGGATGACGATCAAAAGACCGAAGGCCAAAGCATCACGATAAGTTGAGGACAAATAACCAACGACCATCTCTTCACAAAGGCCCATGATGACGCCGCCAAGCACGGCGCCGGCGATATTGCCGATACCGCCAAGCACGGCCGCAACGAAAGCCTTCAGACCTATGATCATTCCCATAAACGGATCAATTTTAGGATATTTCATTCCCACCAACACGCTGCCGACGCCGGCTAATGCCGAGCCTAAAGCAAACGTCATTGAAATCACTCGATTGGTATTTACGCCCATCATCGAAGCCACGTTCGCGTTTGAACTGACGGCGCGCAT
>Ga0206955_1289_pt1 | contig 11419 bp, 8 predicted proteins | sample Alteio_BWOrgHeat_34_FD_153247 | JGI IMG/M metagenome (GOLD analysis project Ga0206955, IMG submission 153247) | Enriched cells from forest soil in Barre Woods Harvard Forest LTER site, Petersham, Massachusetts, United States -... | ecosystem: Environmental > Terrestrial > Soil > Temperate forest > O...
TAATAACATTGTCAACCAGCGATGATATGATGGCACCAAAAGCGCCGCCAATGATAACTGCGACAGCAAGGTCAACGACATTGCCGCGCATGGCGAAATCTTTGAACTCTTTAAGAATTCCCATAAATTTTGAGTTTTGATGTTTGCGATAAAGAGTAACTAAAGATACCGATTTGAGATAAGAAAGCCTCGCCGATGAGGAATTGATCAGACAAAATGGTCTTGCTGTAAGAAATCTGTGGAATTATTTTCCTAAAAGGAACCGAAAATACTCAACGCACGCTCCGTTATCATCATACGGACATGATCTCTTTTTCTTTAGAAGACAGATGTTTTTCTATTTGGGAAATATAACGGTCGGTTGTATCCTGCATTTTTTTTTCAGCTTCCTTCGTTAGATCTTCACTGACTCCCTGTTTCTGAATTTTTTTGATATGTTCGATGGCATCGCGGCGGATATTCCTGACGGCAACCTTGGTATGTTCGCCTTCCCCGTTGGACTTTTTTACAAATTCCCTCCTGCGCTCTTCAGTGAGCGGGGGCATGAAAATCCTGATGGTATTTCCGTCATTTTGCGGAGTGACGCCAAGATTTGCAGCAATGATGGCCCTTTCAATTGGCTGAAGCATATTTTTTTCCCATGGCTGAATGGTCATCGTTCGTGCATCCATCACCGATATATTCGCTACCTGGTTCATTGCGGTCGGCGATCCGTAGTAGTCAACGGTAAGTCCGTCGAGCATCTGCGGATTTGCTTTTCCGGCCCTGATCTTAATGAGTTCATTTTCCAGGTGATTGATGGCTTTCTGCATCGAATCCTGTGCTTCTGTCAGCACCTTGCCTAATTCATCTGACATAACGTTGCGGGTATTTGGTTAACAGGCATGCAAACCTACTGCAAAACAAAATTTACACAAAAAAAACATCGTTAAAGCAGGATGTAGGAATCGACGGCGCATCCGGTCAAATACTGATCAGTTCTTTTGCTCGAGGATATTATCCTTGATAAGCGTGATGAGTTTTGACTCCTTCATTTTTCCGTTTTCCAGGTTTTTGTTTTTGGAAAGAACCAGATCTGGTTTCGACCTTGCGTAGTAAGAGATCGCAATGAATCCATAGAAAAAGGCAAAAACAGAAAGGATCAGCCATGTGCAACCCAGAGATCTTCCCAGGTAAACGAGAATAACCAATCCGAGGTTCATTGCAACCAGGAGCATTGTAATGGCGCGGTGGGAAAGTCCCCTGTCCAAAAGCAGGTGGTGAATGTGATTGCGATCAGGGCTGAAAGGTGAACGGCGTTTGAAGATCCTGATCGAAAAAACGCGGAGCGTATCGAGCAGTGGAATCATAAGTATGGTAAAACCGATAGCCGCAGAAGATTCCAATGGCTGTGCAACTTCGGCATTGGTGGCCGGATCAATGAATTTTATAGCGAGGATCGCATTCACGACTCCAATCAGGAGTGAACCCGTATCACCCATAAATATTTTTGCCGGCTGAAAATTGAAGATCAAAAATGCAAGCAGGCTTCCACAAAGTGAAAATGCCAGCACATAATAAGAAGGCATATTCACTGAAAGGAAATAGATCCCGAATAAAGCAGATGACATCAGGCCAAGTGAGCCTGCCAATCCATCCACACCGTCAATGAGGTTGAAAGAATTGATGATGACGATCACGGCAAAATAAGTGATGAGCAAACTGAACATTTCCGGAAGCTCATAGATCCCGAGAAATCCGTGCATGCTTCTGATCTGTATTCTGCCATAATATATTATGAGAAACGCGGCCAACACCTGACCGATAAATTTTTTAATGGGAGATATGACCAGGATATCGTCTTTCAATCCTAAAAAATAAATGACGAGACTGGCTGCAATAAAATATTGAAACTCGTAGGAAGCCTTGAAGTTGATGGTGAGTAAGCATCCAAAAACAAAACCGGCAAAAATGCCGATGCCGCCAAGCGGAGTGATAGCAGTTTGATGAATTTTACGCTCGTCCGGTACATCAAATAGCTTCTTCATATCAGCGACATTGATGATAACGGGAATGGCCAGAAATGTAATAGTAAATGAAATGGTGACAGAGAGTATGACATCAAACATGGGCCTCAGTTTGTGTTGACATTAAATAAATTCCGATTCTAAAATTCACACTAATCCAGCCTGCAAAACAAACACCAGCTTATAATCAAATGACCACACTTAACCAAAAACCAAAAAATCTTAAGGCAACAGATTTGATGAGTGTCCTTATTGAGCGAATAGGATGGCAAATTAAGGCAAAAGTTTAATATCAGGATAAATAAATTCCTTTAGATTTGCCGACTGTTTGCGATAAACACTTTTATATGGCTGATTTAAAAGCAATTGCCACTCAAATTCGCAGAGACATCGTTCGCATGGTGCACGGAGCTGCCAGTGGGCATCCGGGTGGTTCTTTAGGCTGCGCTGATTTTTTTACTGCACTGTATTTTGATATCATGCATCATAATCCGCAGTTCAGTATGGATGGAAAAAATGAGGATCTTTTCTTTCTGTCTAACGGTCATATTTCCCCGGTTTTTTATGCTGCCCTTGCAAGAGCTGGTTATTTTGACATCAAAGAGCTTTCAACGTTTCGAAAAATCAATTCTCGTTTGCAAGGCCATCCGGCGACACATGAGCATCTGCCGGGCATCAGGATTGCCAGCGGTTCTCTGGGTCAGGGCATGAGTGCCGCAATCGGAGCCGCGCTTACTAAAAAACTCAATAAAGAGAAAAATATTGTCTTTTCGCTGCATGGTGACGGCGAGCTTGACGAAGGCCAGATCTGGGAGGCTTTGCTCTTTGCGGCCCATCATAAAGTAGATAACCTGGTGTCCACGGTTGACTGGAACCATCAGCAGATCGACGGCACCACCGATAAGGTCATGAATCTCGGCAATATCAGGCAAAAATTCGAGGCTTTTGGCTGGACCACCCTCGAAATGAACGGGAACAATATGGACGAAGTGACCGCTACGCTTAAACAGGCAAAATCGCTTACCGGTAACGGAAAGCCCATCGCGATCATGATGCACACCATCATGGGAAGAGGTGTGGATTTTATGGAGAACGATCATAACTGGCACGGCGTTGCCCCCAACGATGAACAGTTACAGAAAGCGCTTGCCCAACTTCCCGAAACATTGGGCGATTACTGATCTCCGTCATATGCCCGTTTTTTCAGGCATTTTTTTCTAACTCTTCAATTCAATGGGCTGGGTGGCTGCCTTCCTTGACGGGAACCAGGATGCAAGTAGTGCAACTACGAGAATCGTGGAAAGAACGAGGACGAAATCAGCAGGAACAAGCTTCACGGGGTAATAGTCAATTACAAAAGACTGGCCTTCCAAAGGCACCAATTTATATTTCACCTGCATCCAGCAAATGGTGACGGCGAGCAATAAACCGATCACGCCTCCAATGATTGCCAGCAGAAATCCTTCACTCAAAAAAATCCGCTGAATATAGTTTTCATTTGCACCGATCGCTTTAAGCACCTGGATATCTTTTTGCTTTTCCAGCACAAGCATGGTCAGTGCACCCACCATATTGAAAGCCGAGACCGCTAAAATCAGCGTCAGCACACAATAGATCACCCATTTCTCCACACGCATAACGCTATAGAGGCTCTGGTTCTGTTCATATCTTGTCTGAACGGCATATGCATTGCCGAATATGGTTCCCAGTTTTCTCTTGGCATCTTCTGCCTTGGCCGGGTCGCGAAGAACGATCTCGAGTCCAGTGTATTCATCGGGAGGCAGCGCCATCATTGAGCGCATGAAATCGAGATTAGTGAATGCATATTTATTGTCGAAGTCCTGCTGTATTATGAAGGTTCCTGTGGTCGCCATATTGCCGCTGCTCATCGATTCCGCAGGATCGGCGCTTGCGGCCAAAGTTGTCTTCTTGAACATATACACTGTCAGGGGAACCAGGCTCTTGTCGGTTTCAATTTGCAAAGCGTTTTCGATGCCTGCGCCGAGGATGATGCCAGGATGGTCTGCGGTTCCCAGGTCAAATTCCCCCTTCACCAGTTTCGAGGGAACGCCGCTGATGTATTTGTAATTGCTGTCGACACCTTTCAGCGCAACCGGCTGAATGGCCGAAGACTGAAGCAGGGCCTTGTCCTCTATCACCAACGCATAGCCGCGAACATTGTCCAGCTTCTTAACCCGGGCCAGCTGACCTTCGTTCAGCGTCATGAACTTTCCCTTTACGGCCGTGACTTTTATGTCAGTATAGAAATCAGCATAAAGGGATTTTACAAGATCTTCCAATCCATTGAATACGCTCAAAACGATGATGAGCGAAGCAGTACCGATAATGATGGCCGCAACGCTCACCCATGAAATAATATTAATTGCATTCGTGGATTTCTTCGCTTTGAAATAACGCCAGGCAAAAAGAAAATTCAATATTCAAAATTTAGAGACTGATCTAATTTTTCCCTTCCTCATCCTGTTTTTTAATATCCTTGAAGATCGATTCCATCTTATCGACATAATCTAGTGTATCATCCAGAAAGAAACTGAGATGCGGCATAATGCGGAGCTGTCTTTTGATCGAACTGACGAGTTCCTTTTTGATTTCCCATGCCCGTTCTTCTATTTGTTTCATCACTGCGTCACGGTCCTTCACCTTAAAAAGGCTCAGGTTGATCCTCGCTTCAGCAAGATCGGGCGTCATCTTTACGGAAGTTATGGAGACCATGCCGCCATCCAACATATGTAAGCCGAGTCGTTGGAATATTCCGTTCAACTCCTCGGAAATTAATGAGGCCACCTGTTTTTGTCGTTTCCCTTCTTGCATATCGTTAACAATTTTCAGCGTAAATTTACGGCTTATTCATTTGCCAGCCCCAGGCAAAGGCCCGGGCAGTCATGCAGGGTCGTAACTTCATCTCAATGAAACGTTTTTCAATCATTTTAAAATATCTCAGGGATCAGAAGCGGAATATCTTACTGTACTTCATATTCAGCTTCCTGTCCATCCTTTTTTCAGTTGTATCGCTGGCGATGCTGGCCCCTTTTCTGCAGCTCCTGTTTGGGAAAGAAAAGATAACTACAACAGCTCCTGCATTCAGGTTTTCTGCAAGTGGAGCGCTGGACTACCTGAAATATCAACTCGGTGGGCTGATCAGTCATCACAATGAAGTATATGCGCTGGGTGCGATTTGTATCATCGTTATGATGTCGATCTTCCTGAAGAATATATTTCTTTATTTTTCTTATCGCGTGCTTGCGCCTATGCGTAACCGTGTGATGACGAGGCTGAGGGCCGACCTTTATAGCAAGATCCTCGAGCTCCCTATCGGCTTCTTCACGGAGCAACGCAAGGGCGATATTATCAGCAGGATGAGCAATGATGCTAATGAAATTGAATGGAGCGTAATGAGCACCCTGGAAGGACTTATCAGAGATCCAATGAATATCATCATCATCCTGGTGACGCTGGTATTTCTAAGCCCCACACTTTCACTTTTTCTTTTTGTGCTGCTGCCGCTCACCGGTTTCATCATCGGCAGGGTGAGCCGTTCCCTCAAAAAACAATCTTCCATTGCCCAGGAACAATCAGGCGTACTCATGTCGATTCTCGACGAAACGCTTGGAGGACTCCGCGTGATCAAAGCATTTAATGCCGAAAAGATCCTTCGTTCAAAATTCTTCGAGACCAATAATTATTTGAACTATATCCGGAACAAGATCATGTTCAGAAGAGACCTGGCTTCTCCGATGTCGGAAATGCTGGGTGTTATCGTGCTAACCTGTATATTATGGTTTGGTGGGCGACTGGTGCTTGGTCATGGAACTGCGCTGGCTCCTGAAGGTTTCATCACTTATATCGCGATTTTCTCCCAGATCATCAACCCGGCAAAATCGCTCTCGACAGCATTTTACAATGCGCAAAGGGGAAGCGCGGCCATTAAGAGAATTGAAGAAATTCTCAACGCGCCTGTTACCATCAGGGATACGCCACATGCAAGAACGCTTACTTCATTCAACAACAGCATCGAATTCAGGAATGTCTCTTTCGCATATGAAGACACGATGGTGCTCAACAATATTAATCTCACTATTGGAAAAGGCAAGACCATTGCGCTCGTTGGTTCATCGGGAGCGGGAAAGTCAACACTTGCTGATCTGATCCCGAGATTTCATGACGTTACCAGCGGAGAGTTGCTGATCGATGGCGTAAATATCAGGAAATATTCACTGCATTCTGTTCGCCAGCAAATGAGCATCGTTACGCAGGAACCCATTCTCTTCAACGATACCATTGCGAACAATATCTGCCTTGGAAATGATAATGCAAAGAAGGATGAAATCGAAAATGCCGCGAAGGTTGCGAATGCAGATAATTTTATCATGCAAAAAGAAGAAGGTTATCAAACCAATATCGGCGACCGGGGAAGCAAATTGAGCGGTGGTGAAAGACAGCGGCTGACAATAGCAAGAGCGTTATTGAAAAATCCTCCGATACTGATCCTCGATGAGGCCACGTCTTCCCTGGATACCGAAAGCGAAAAGCTTGTGCAGGATGCCATTAACAAGATGATGCTCAACAGGACCTGCGTCGTAATTGCGCACAGGCTAAGCACGATCCGTCATGCCGATGAGATCATCGTTCTTCAAAAAGGCTGCATTGCCGAGAAAGGCACCCACGAACAATTGATGGGGCACGATGGCATTTACAGAAAACTCGTCGACATGCAGGAAATCAAATAAGCACCATTGAATTATTCCCCAGTTAAAATTTCCGGATCAGGAATACGCCGATTATCAGCAGGATCGCCCCTGTAATTTTTCCCAAAGAAATTTCCCGGATGGTAGTGCCAAGCCATCCAAACTGATCAAATAAAATGGCAATGGCCATTTGGCCCGCGACGACGAGGCCGAAAGCAAGCGCAACACCAAGCCTGGGCACTAACACCGTGATGCCCGCGACAAAAAAAGTTCCCAGCAGACCGCCAGTCCAAATCCACCAGGGTGAGTTTCGAAAAGAAATTTGTTGCCAGTGTACGGATCCGCTTAAAACAAGGTATAGGAAGAGGGCAACCGTGCCCACGGCAAAGGAGATAAAAGCCGCAACGATCGGGCTACTAACGATCTGGGATAACCGCGAATTGATGGTGGCCTGAACAGGAAGCAGCGCGCCGAGTACAAGCGCCATCAGGACAAAAAAGATCTTCGGTTGCATGGTTTTGTTTTTCGGGTGAAAAAAATAAAGGGAATGTTTGTTCAACATTCCCTTCAAATATAAATTCAAAAACAAGATTACTTGTTCATTGTCTGCTTTGCTTCAATGCTCAGTGTGGCATGCGGTACGGCTTTCAGCCTGGCTTTTTCTATCAACTTTCCCGTTACCCTGCAAATGCCATAAGTTTTATTCTCGATACGCATCAAAGCTTTTTCCAGGTGATCAATAAAAGTGATCTGGCGGCTCGCCATCTGGCTCAATTGCTCTCTTTCCATGCTCATGCTTCCATCTTCCATCGTCATATAACGATTGTCGGTATCGTCGCCACCCATTTCATCCTTACGGGTAATCAAACCCTGGAGATAGGTCAGTTCTTTCTTCGCCGCATCAAGTTTCTTCATGATCAGATCTCTGAACTCACCGAGTTCGGAATCACTATATCTCATAGTAGGTCCGGTTTGATCTTGTTGATAAGTGTCTAAAACTGATTTCGTGAATTCAGGTTCATATTTCCGAACGGTTTTTGTTTTGATTTCCGGTAAAACAACTTTAACTGGTTTGGCCGGGGCCGCAGGTTTTTTCACTTCTGCCTTAACCGGGGGAGCCTGAACTGGTTTCACGTCATTCTTATGTTCCGCTTTCTTTATTTCTGCCTTGGCGACCGGCGCTTTCACAACTGCTTTAGTTTCATGAACATGGACGGGCTTCTTCGCTAACTTCGCGGGAACGTTCTTTTTGGGAGGCACTGATTTTTTAGCCACAGGTTTGACCGCCTTTTTAGGCGTAATTTTTTTAGATGATTTAATAGCCGTTTTCTTTGCGGGAGCAGCTTTTTTCGCCGATGGCTTTCCCGCCTTTTTAGGACTGACCTTTTTAGCGGGTTTTGCCGCTTTCTTCTTGGTTGCCATACTGTTAGGCTTTTTTTGTGACTAAGACTTTTAAGGAAACATCATTGACTTCAATTTCGGTGCCATTAGCTATTTCGGGTACCAATTCTAATTTATCTGCCAAAATTTCGGCGCAAATATAGTGATTAAATTGCGTTATAGACTCCTTTAATGCGGTAGCCTCCGCGATTTTCACAAGAATTCTGTCAGTCAAGTCATATCCATTGTCTTTCCGGATCTTTTGGATCCGGTTTACCAGTTCGCGCGCATTGCCTTCGTTCTCAAGCGTCGGCGTCACTTTGATGTCGAGCGCCACGGTCAATGCACCTTTGGTAGCCACCATCCAGCCGGGAATGTCTTCGCTACTGATCTCCACTTCGTTCAGATGTAATATTAGGGGTTCATTATCAATTGACAAACTATAATGTCCATCTTTTTCAAGTTTCGATATCTGCTCCTGGTTAAACTGCGTCAGCGCATTGGAGACGGCCTTCATTTTCGGTCCAAGCTTTTTTCCAAGGGCCACAAAATTGGGCTTGATTTTCTTCTTAATAAATCCATCCGTGTCCACCATGTATTCGATCTCCTTCACATTGACCTCAGATCTGATCAGTTCCTCAACCTTAACCAGCTGTTCCTTCATTGCGGGGTTCAAAACCGGGATCAACACCCTTTGCAAAGGCTGACGAACTTTGATATTCACCTTTTTGCGAAGAGATAGGATCAGGGAAGAAGCATCCTGCGCCAGTTGCATTCTTTCCTCCAGATCAGGATCGATGGCTCTTGTATTGACTGCCGGAAAGTCAGCGTGATGGACCGAAGACACCCTGGCCCTTCCTGTTACCGCATTCAGATTGTCAAATAACCAATCGGCAAAAAATGGGGAAACCGGGGCGATGAGCGCAGAAATCTTTTCGAGACATTCGTAAAGTGTCTGGTAGGCCGATAATTTATCCGGGCCATATTCTCCCTTCCAGAATCTTCTCCGGCAAAGGCGTACGTACCAGTTGCTGAGCTGGGCGTCGACAAAATCCTCCATCAGCCTGCCCGCCACGGTGGGCTCGTAGTCATCGAAGCTTTCCTGCACTTTTTTTACCAGGCTATTGAGGCTCGAGAGTATCCATCTGTCGATCTCCGGCCTTTCGGCAACAGGGATATATTCTTCCCGGAAAGCGAACCCATCGACATTGGCGTAAAGTGCAAAGAACTGGTAGGTATTATATAATGTACCAAAGAATTTTCTTTGCACTTCACCGATGCCTTCGATATCAAATTTCATGTTCTCCCATGGAGAAGCGTTGGTGATCAGGTACCAGCGCGTTGCGTCGGCGCCGAATTTTTCAATCGTGGAAAAAGGATCGACCACATTGCCAAGCCGCTTGCTCATCTTGTTGCCATTCTTGTCAAGCACCAGCCCATTTGAAACACAGGTTTTATAGGCCACACTATCGAAAAGCATAGCGGCAATCGCGTGCAGCGTGTAGAACCATCCGCGGGTCTGGTCCACGCCTTCCGCTATAAAATCAGCGGGGAAATTCTCCTCGAAGGTTTTTTTGTTCTCAAAAGGAAAATGCCACTGCGCATAGGGCATTGCCCCGGAATCGAACCAAACATCGATCAGGTCGGGAATTCTCGTCATCTTCTTTCCAGAATCGCTAACCAGGATCAACTCGTCGGCAAAAGGTTTATGCAGGTCCAGGTTTTCAGTGGTCACCTCCGGATTCACACCCGGGCCCAACACTTTATTCGCCTTGCTCACTTCTTCCAGAAGCTCGGCGATCGAACCAATGCATTTTTCCTCTGAACCGTCTTCTGTCCTCCAGATCGGCAGGGGCGTTCCCCAAAACCGGGTCCGACTCAGGTTCCAGTCGACCATATTTTCGAGCCAGTTTCCGAATCTTCCTTCACCAGTAGAAGCCGGTTTCCAGTTGATCGTCTTGTTCAGCTCCACCATGCGGTCTTTTAGCGCGGTCGTTTTGATGAACCATGCGTCAAGCGGGTAGTACAAAACCGGTTTGTCGGTGCGCCAGCAATGTGGATAGCTGTGCTCATATTTTTCAATCTTAAATGCGCGATTTTCTTTCTTCAACTTCACACAGATATCAACGTTGACGTCAACATATTTGGGATCATCCTTATAATTCTTGACATATCGATTGCTGAACTCGCCAAGGCCATCCACAAATTTTCCCTGACGGTCAACCATTACCAAAATACCCAGATCATATTTCTTTCCCACTTTAAAGTCATCTGCGCCGAAGGCGGGCGCAGTGTGAACGATACCCGTTCCATCTTCTGTGGTCACAAAGTCTCCGGTCACAACCCGGAAGGGATCGCCGCCTGCTTTGTCAGGAGAATTTGCTTCGAAGGGAAGAAGTTGCTCATAGCGCATGCCTTCCAGTTGCTTCCCTTTGAATTCTGCCTCGATCTGCCACGGCAGGATCTTGGATTCGGGGGAATAATTTTCCAAACCGGCGTTCTCTCCATCTTCTTTAAAATAGCGCGGAACAAGTGCCTTCGCCAGGATCACGTGCACGGGAAGGTGAGTATAAGGATTAAAAGTTCTTACCAAAACATAGTCGATCGTCGCGCCCACTGTAAGGCCAATGTTGGAGGGAAGAGTCCACGGCGTCGTAGTCCAGGCAAGAAGAAATATCTGATCGCTGCCAGCCGCTTCAAAAAGGAAATTGGATTCCTTATTTCTAACCGCTTTGAACATTGCTACGCAGCTCGTGTCTTTCACATCTTTATAAGTACCGGGCTGATTCAACTCGTGCGAACTCAAACCAGTTCCTGCGGCAGGTGAATAAGGCTGAATGCTGACGCTCTCGTACAGAAGACCTCTTTTGTAAAGCTCCTTCAGCAGCCACCATAAGGATTCAATGTATTTGTTCTCGAAAGTGATGTAGGGATTTTTCAGGTCTACCCAATACCCCATCTTTTTCGTGAGATCGTCCCATTTATCTTTGTACCGGAGCACGGCTTCACGGCATTTCTGGTTGTATTCCTCGACTGATATCTTCTTTCCAATATCTTCTTTTGTGATACCCAACTCTTTTTCAACGCCCAGTTCCACCGGAAGACCATGCGTATCCCATCCACCTTTCCTTTTGACCTGAAACCCACGCATGGTCTTGTATCGGCAAACCAGGTCCTTCAATGTCCGGCTGATCACATGGTGAATACCCGGAAGACCATTGGCGCTGGGCGGCCCCTCATAGAAAACAAAAGGCTTTGCCCCTTCTCTCAGGCTTACACTTTTTTCAAATGCCTGGGCCGATTCCCATTTGTCCAGCATCTCTTTTC
>Ga0206955_1290_pt1 | contig 11385 bp, 3 predicted proteins | sample Alteio_BWOrgHeat_34_FD_153247 | JGI IMG/M metagenome (GOLD analysis project Ga0206955, IMG submission 153247) | Enriched cells from forest soil in Barre Woods Harvard Forest LTER site, Petersham, Massachusetts, United States -... | ecosystem: Environmental > Terrestrial > Soil > Temperate forest > O...
AAGTCTGGCAAAAATCTCTTCTGCCGTAGGACGCATTTCCGGATTTTCTGAATCTAACAGTTCAAAAGACATTTGAGCTGCTTGATCAAAAGCATAGCCTTCAAGATACATGCCTTCAGGCTGGCTCAAAATAAATGTTCTAACTTCATTCAAACCCTGTGGACTAACAGGCTGTCCCGGCTGCCAAATATCTAAGACCATTGGGACATCATCCATTGAAGAGCCGGTTGAAGTTGAAAAATTAACAAATTCGAAGTCTTTTGCTTTTTGTAATTCATTTAAAGCAACCTGATATAACGGATGATTCTTATTTCCCAGGATTTTAGCCATCCTTTCCTTTGTCTCAGGAGTTTTGATAGCGGCTAAAATACCTACGGCTTTTTCTTGCTCTGCACGGCTTCCTTTAAGCATGGTGTCAATCTGTGGGATCAAGTACGGACTATCTTTCATCACAGGAATTAAGCTAAGAGCAAAAGTACGTTCTGTAACACCATCCGCCTTTTTAATTCCCAATCGTTGAGAAAGATCTAAATCCGTACTAAAAAATTCAGCCCATTCTTTTACTACCAACGGATCATTTTGTAAAGGCTTGAGGATGTTTTCCTTAGAACGATTTGTATAAACCATGTAAGTATTAGACGAATTAGATCTTATTGTTACATCCACCCATAACGCATCACCTACAAAAAAATGCCCATCATTCTTGTATTTACGCAACGCATTAATGGCCACCTGTCTTGGACTGGGAATCCACAGATAGACGGCTGCGGCTAAAGCAGCTATACCAGCAACGGTTGCCCATACCGGATGCTGACGGGCGGTTTTGACATAACTAAACGGGCCCATGGACTTTTCTTCAGCCTTCAATCTTTCTGCTTCTTGCTGCCTTTCCTGGTTAATCCTCTCAGCATCCTGCCTTCTTTGCTCGGCTCTTTCTTCTGCTCTTTGGTTGCGTAAAATATCTAACTTCTTAATCCGGGCTAAATTTGCCTCTGCTTCTCTTTGCAATTCCAGCTCTCGTTTTTTTTGTTTTTCCGCCTCTATACCTTCTAAAGAAAGAATGGACACTTTTGCATTTTCCCCTAAACCCAACTTCTCAATCAATTTTTGTTTACCTGCCTCTGTACGGATTGTCATTGGAGCAATTCCTATGACAACAAAATGTTTTAAAATCTCATTAATAGAGTCTTTGTCTGCACGAAGGCCAAAACGTTCCCTCACCGTCAATATTTCCTGATCCAACAAACTCTTATTACCTTCTGCTTCCGGTAAATAAAGTTCAATTTGTCGAAACCTCGCCCCAAAATAGTATTGTCCCTCTTTTAAATTCAATGTAACAGTGCGTGAATCTTTATTAATATCAATACTCTCAAATCCATTACTCTTATATAGATTTATAACTTCTCCAATCATTCTTTCCTGGGAAGGCTTATCTTCTTCAAAACCATAGGCTCTAAACGCTTGCCTTATCTCTGAATTTCGCGGAGCGAATAAATTAATTAATACAGGACCTTCTAATTGTTTTATTTTTCTAGACAAAAACTCAAATATATCGGTTACATCCGTTATTTGCTTATTTTCTAAATGGACCATCATCCCTGTCATTGCCGAATTAGGGCCTATCACCGCCTGATTTAGGCGGGGAGACTCTGTCGCAGCACCTACAAATTCTAAACCCTCTTCATTCATTAAATCTCTAATTGTTCGTTGAATAACCCTCAGAACATTATCCTTCGAAGGGATCATAAAAGGAGCTTCTGTCGCTGCACCTACTATTTCAAAATCTTCCATTTTCGTTACTTTAGGGCTTGCTAGATGAGCATCCCATACAGCCGCGGCAATCTCCGGGGCGTTCGTAATTCTATTGTCGTCACTAATACCCACCTTCACTGTTACTTCCCTAGTTACCGTTTGACCATCTTTAGTATTTACTGCATATATTAACAGATCATTCCCATGGGTGACATCGAGTGTTATATTTGGCGGCACAATACGCCTTAATAAGGCTACAAAGCTCCTAACAGATACAACATTATAAAAATAAGTGATCTTAGACTCAAGTATCGATTGAGGATCATTTCTCGCCGTCATCGCCTTATTAGATTCACTCAGTTCTTTGGCTTTTTTAGCGTAAAAAGCTAAAATGGCTTCAGGATCATGCAACTGTTTGTTTGTCCCTGCATAAACATCAGAAACCGGTATTTTATTAAGTTCCATAGACAAATGTATTACTGCTTCTTCAGATCCATGAACAGGTATTCTACCGATTTCTACTTCTGTAGGTTGACCTGCACCATCAACTTGCATTAATTGAATAAAATGTTCTGATTGCTTTATGGAACCCATTTTTAAATACGCAACTTTAGCAGGCAGAGCACGTAAGGGTTCTCCTATTTCTAATTTTGATTTCTCTTGCCCGGAATTTGAACCCAAAGCTATTTTGTATAATTTATCCAGATCCTGAATAACATTGTTGGCAACTTCAGGATCATTTGATCCCAGATATCCTGCCAACTTTTCTCTAATATCACTCCCTTGAGAAAGATGTTCATAAAATAAACTCTCAAATCCCACAGGCAACAATTCATCGGCAGGGAACTGATAAACGAATCTTAATACAGTTAAAACAATCTTTGTGTTCAAAGGTTTTTTAGGATTAAATACGATGTCTTTCTGTGCTGCTGTTTTAAATGCAACTGCATCATCTTCTTGTTTAATAAACTGAGAAAACACCTTACCGCCATCAGCCTGCAATATATTTAATTTCCAGCTATAATTAGAATGTGTAGCACGTTCAAAAATATCTGCACGACGTTTATCTAAAAAAGCTTTAGCTTCATCAGCAAATCCAATTAATTCTTTGATCTTATCTACCAAGAAAGTTTTAAAATCACCGTCAGTAATCGCGGCAAATTCTGGCCACTCTGGCAGTTTACCAGGCGCACCTTTTAAGACATCGTCCTTAATAGCACTTGAAACATAATTTTCATAGCTCATCCATAACTTTTCTTTTTCATTTTTGAATTTTACATTACCAAAAAAATAAGGATAATTTCTTGCTCTTTGCCAAAGAATCAAAATAATCGACGATGCTTCAAGACCATGATTTTTCTTGAATTTAATTCTCAGAGAATCTCTTGCTAAATTACTGGTACCTAAATAAAGCAAATTAACGAGATTTTGAGAAGAATCACGGTCAAGGCCAAATTGATTGCCGGCAAAATCAATGATGTTTTGAAGAATTTCTTGATCTTCTGTAGCTAAAGGTAACGCTGTCATCGCCGAGTTGCCTGCCAAGGAAAGCTCACCCTTAATAGCTGTCACTCTTGTCAAATTGTCATCGCTATCCAACCCGTCATCTAATGCCCTTCGGACAGTCTCTTTAGAAATTCCGTTCCATGGATTGAGCTTTTCCCAATTTGATAATATCCCTATTGCCGTTGTTACTTTTGTTAAACTGTCCGGGCTTTTAAACCCTTCATCTAATGCCTTTCGCGCAGCATCTTCAGAAATCCCGTCCCATTGAGGAAATCTTTCCCAATTCGATAATATTCCTATTGCCGCTGTCACTCTTGTTAAACTATCCAGACTTCTTAACCCTTCACCTAATGCCTTTCGCGCAGTGTCATCAGAAATTCCGTCATTTTGATTAAACTTTTCCCAATTTGATAATATTCCTATTGCCGCCGTCACTTTTGTTAAACTATCCGGGCTGTAAAGCCCTTCACCTAACTCATCGCGGGCAGTATCATTAGAAGCTTTGCCCTTTTGATTAAAATTTTTCGAATTCGATAATATTCCTCCTGCCGCTGTCACCCTTGTCAAAGTGTTCGGGTTTTTTAACTCAACGTTTAATTCATCCCGGACAAGATCGTTAAATATTACGTCGTTTTGATCAAACTTTTCCAAATTCGACAATATACCTGTTGCCGCTATCGTTTTTATCAATTTATTCTTAGAAGTTAAGAAAATATTTACAATTATCTTTTGCCCCATCATCGCCGCGTTGACTTGATTAAGCCCATTACTTTTAGTTTTAAGCCCAGCTTCAAGCTTAACTAATCCATTTCCTTCTGCTCCCATTGCAGCATCGAGGACTAAGGCGTCTTCTGTCATTGCAGGATCTGCAGCCATCCCCTTATCAATACCACCGGAAAAATACTTCCTAGGAATTGTTTCGCCGCTTGTTGAATTGATATCTTCCTTAATATAGTTGAACACACCCTTTTTGTAGGCTTTCAGGTATTGCTGGTAAATTTGTTCTTTGATGGTGGGATCACTTAAATCGATGCCTTTGACCTTGGATTGATCGGTATATACTTGATTGAGCAAAGCTTCTTTGAGATTCTTCTTGTACCAGCTGGATAAAATAATGGAGTTAAAGATCTGTCTTAGATTGGCGAAGTTTTTACCCGTGTTGACTTCTTTCTCGAGTTCGGGAAGGATGATTTCACGGACGATATTGGAGGCTATGGTGTTTGTCGGTCGGTTATTTCCCTGGGGTGCTTTCATATTCGACCCTGCGTCGCTTGGCAACGTGCCTGAGGACACGGCTAAAGCCATGTCCCCTGGTTGGCTTTGGTGTTTTTGCAAGGATAGATAATCTTCTTCTAACATTACCTTTAAATGGCTGTCGACTACAAAGGCGGTTTGATTGTGTTCAAAGACTTCGGCCCTATCCGCCGTGATCCATACCTTATTAAAGGTATTTACCGGTACCTGGGTTGTGCCGTACTTTTCCTGGGCTTTTGCGTATACCTTGTCCCAGAACTTTTTGCCTAAATCTTTTTCAGGATAGATCAATGATGCGGTGATTTGTTTTAAGATGTAATCCTGCTCCAAAAGGTCACGGCCCATGTCTGTTTGGCCTAAGGCCTGGGGGATCATCCGGTCTTTTTCATAAGGAGACAAATTGACCCAGACGTCTTTATCAGGAATGGCTAAGCTGGCGAGGAAATATTTAATGAGCTTCTCACCCTCTTTCTTAAGAGGCTCACCTGACATTCTGTCCTGGCCCACATCTACGATAAAATCAAACAAGAAAGGATTATCTTTATGAACAGTCAGGCCCTTAATGATGACCGGCTGATAGGCAGGGCTCAAATTGACCATGGTCCCAGGTGCAGGCAAATCTAAAGCTGAATCTGCATGGGCTTGAGGAATAGGTCCCAGGCTTGTCAGAAAAAAACTGACCACAATGCACGATGAAATAAAACGTTGAAAAAACATTCAACTCCTGTTTTTAATGGGATTTCAAATGATTATAAAATGTAACACATTTTCAAGGATTGTCAAACTGACGGAGATAAATTTTACTATGTAACATGCTGAAATACATGTGTTTAGGATATGTTAAAAAATTATTAATTTTATTTGAAGATTAAACTCTAAGAATGAACCATTCCCCTTACCATCGATATAATTCTTTTCTAGATGGGGTTTTAGGTTGTTGGGGAGCCTTGTTGAAAGAAGCCGATTTTGGACTTCCTGTTTTTAGCTTGTTTTCGTTGTTGGACTTATCCTTACTAACAAAATCTTTGACCATACTTAAACTGATGCGTTTGCGGGCAAGATCAATTTCTAAGACCCAGACTTTGACCTTCTGCCCTACCTTAAGAAAATCTGCCGGATTTTTAATATACTTATCAGATATGGCGCTGATATGCACCAAGCCATCCTGATGCACGCCAATATCCACAAACGCCCCGAAGTTTGTAATATTAGTGACGACACCGTTTAGCTCCATACCAGGCACCAAATCTTCCATTTTCTCGACGCCCTCTTTAAACTGCACATTTTCAAATTGGGCCCGCGGGTCACGGCCGGGCTTGGCTAACTCATCTTTGATGTCCAATAACGTCGGTAAACCCACGCTTGCAGTGACATATTTATGCACATCTATTTTTTTGCGCAAGGCTTCATCTTTTATCAGTTCAGGAACAACTACCCCTAAATCCCGCGCCATGCTTTCTACCACCCCATAGCTTTCCGGGTGAACGCCCGAGGCATCCAATGGATTTTTAGCATTACGGATCCTTAAAAAACCAGCGGCCTGCTCAAAAGCTTTGCTTCCAAGCTTGGGCACCTTCTTTAAACCTTCGCGTGAATCAAATGCCCCATGAGCGTTGCGGTATTCAACAAGGGCCGCGGCCAGGGCCGGCCCTAAACCGGAAACATACATAAGCAACTGTTTGCTGGCAGAATTGACTTCCACCCCCACTTGATTAACGCAGCTGATGACCACATCATCCAAACTCTTTTTAAGTTTGGGCTGATCTACATCATGCTGGTATTGCCCGACGCCAATGCTTTTGGGGTCAATTTTAACCAGTTCAGCCAACGGGTCCTGCAAACGGCGGCCGATGGACACAGAGCCGCGTACGGTCACATCAAAATCAGCAAATTCTTCACGGGCCACCTCAGAGGCAGAATAAATCGAAGCCCCGCTTTCATTGACCATCACCGTCTGGATATCTGCAAGTTTTAAAGAACGTACAAAACTTTCCGTCTCACGCCCGGCAGTGCCATTGCCCACGGCAATGCATTCAATTTTATAAAGCCGGCATAACTCTTTAATTGTCTGAACAGCTTGTTCTTTTTGTTCATCTGATTGGCTGATATAAATCGCTGTATTGTGCAGTAATTTTCCCTGGGCATCCAGACAGACAACTTTACAGCCGGTACGAAAACCCGGATCGATGGCCAAAATATTTTTCTGTCCCAAGGGTGACGCCATCAATAATTGACGCAAATTTTCGGCGAAAACATGGATCGCCTCAACGTCAGCTTCCTCCTTGGTCAAAAGACGGATTTCTGTTTCTATCGATAAGGACAAAAGGCGTTTAAAACAATCTTCGATGGCCATCTGTACTTGCGGAGCGCACGAATTAGACTTTTCATTTTTAAGAAACATCTCCTTTAAAATCGACAAAGCATCTTCTTCAGGGACAACGATCCGCAGCATCAGGAATTCTTCTTTTTCTCCCCGGCGCATGGCCAGGACACGATGGGATGGCGCCCCTTTAACAGGCTCCTGCCAATTGTAATAATCTTTAAATTTAATCCCTTCCTGTTCTTTACCTTTAATGACCTTGGAATCAAACAACCCTTTTTCTAAATACAACTGACGGATCGCCCCACGAGCTTTCGCATCTTCATTGACCCATTCTGCGATAATGTCCCGGGCACCAGCCAATGCCTCATCGATGGAAGTTACTTTAAGTTCTTCATTAATAAATTTAACAGCTTCTGTCTTGGGGTCGATACCGGGCTTTTGTTCAAAAATAAGCTGGGCCAAAGGCTCCAGGCCTTTTTCACGGGCCATGGTGGCGCGTGTACGGCGTTTGGGTTTGTAAGGCAGGTACAAATCTTCCAAAACTGCCATGGTTTCGACAGCACTGATTTTTTCTTTTAGCTCGTCGGTCAGCTTGCCTTGTTTTTCAATGGACTCAAGGACCGCAGCCTTGCGCTCATCTAACTGCTGTAATTGCTGCAAACGGTCACGGATGGCGGCGATAGCCACCTCATCTAACGTACCGGTGGCTTCTTTTCTATAGCGGGCAATAAAGGGAACTGTTGAGCCTTCGGCAAGCAGCCCTGCGGTGGTGGTGACTTGACTTTGCTGGAGATTTAACTCTCCGGCGATTTTAATAAGATGAATAGGATTCATGTAAAAATTATATTTTCATAAGATATTGAGATTTAATGACTTACATAAGTATTAAAAATTCAACCAAATGGCAAACAAAAAGAATATATGTTATATTTTAAATAGTGCTGTAAAACACGCTCTTTTAAAACTCGAAAAAGGCAAACTACTCGAAAGAGTAGGACGCAAAGCCGTGAGCCTAAACTCATCTGGGGATGAGCAAGGCTGTCTGGTTGCCGGACCATATTTGGTTTAGTGAATTGCATTTCGTCCTCTTTTTCGAGACGTTCAACTCTCAATCAAGGAGGGCGAAATGTTTAAACTTCTTACCCTGCTCGTTCTGACAATCGCTATCTTCATGCAAACCGCACCTGCTTACTGCGGTGTTTCCAGAACCATGGTATTCCAACTTTCTGTCACCATACCGGAACATGTTATTCTCAATAGCGGTATTGCCGCCGCTCCATTTTCCAACAACCCTTATCAGCTTATTCAAACGCAAATGGTGGTTAGAAATAACAGGACCATCAGCCTTACTTCTATTGTGGTGCCATAGTTATTGCTGATCACCTTCTGCCTGTTTAATTTGTACAGGGATATTAAACACGTAATTCACACCTTCGGGAACATTTATTTCATTTTTTAATTTTATAAGCGGTACCATATTAAGTGCAAGCGAATTAAGATCAATGGAAATGACATGCTGTCCGGGAGAGACTTTTCTAAAATAAAATGCCCCGTGAGAATCACTTTTTTGGATGATTGTTCCATCTAAGACAACCTTCACCTTGCCTATAAATTGATCACCTGAAGTCGGGGCACCCGTGCCATTTTTATCCACAAAAACAATGCCATAAATTCCTGTCTGGCTGATCAAGCCGAAATCAGCTTTAGTTGTCCTGCCTTGATAAATTTCAACATTCAAAGTTTGCGGGGTTGAAAAAATCAAACCACCCGGAACAGTATCCAATACCGGCACAATCTCTACACCTTTAGCACGTACTTTTATAGTGTAACGGCCATTTTTATCCGTTACGACTTCTTTATCACCGACGCGTAATTTAACGCCTGGGATACCTTCATCCCCTGCAACAAATCTGCCGTCCTGGTTCCTGTCTTTAAATATGATTCCTGACACCGTACCCAAAGGATCCCAGTATGTAGCCCCGCCAAAAGTAATGCGCACGCCCAAATGGACTTCAAAATTATCATAGGACGGACTGCCTACATGAGATAAAACTTTACTGGCATAACCGTCGCCAAAAAAACTCAAATCCGGTGTAGGGTTGTAAGCAAAACCGGAAGAAAGGATCACGCTCTCTTGGCCTGAAAGAAAACTGTTTTCATTTTCTTTAACGCCAAGCTCATCGCGATATTCCAATTGGGAATTGATAGAAAACTTGGGAGTAAATTGCTTTGAATATTCAAGACCTGCATTGATGACACTGGGATTAGAATGCCCTCCCGCGTCCGGTTGATTCAGCCAGTCATATTCATAATTAGTAAAAGAAGATATCTGGTCCGTAAAAGGTAATTGAATACCGGCGATCACATCTTCGCGTTCATAATTGGAAATATCTGAATCTGAAGAATGGCTATTTTGATAGCCTGCGCCCCCAAAAACAGTTGCCTTCAAGGAATTCCATAGGCCGATACTCCTGGATAAACGCTCGTTAAGCCCAAGACTTCTGCGAGGGGAAAGCTCTCCGGGAGTGTCCACATAATTTAAATCTGAGTCACTCCATAAATGTTTGGTAATATTCGCCCTCAGATGCTCGTTAGCATCATAATTAAAAGCGCGGCGATCGTCCGGGTTGAAATCAAGACGGTCCCTGTACGCTTCAACAAATGAGTTTGCCGTAAAATTTTTAAAATCTGCGTCTGTTGTCCATGAGGCACCAACTTCTCCTTGATTAGCAGGCAACGTTGAAATAGTGGAATAGTCTTTATCGATGTCCCTAAAATGCAGCCCGGTCCTCAGTCCTCCGTCCTCCCACTTCAAAGACGCCAGCGACGAATCATGACTACTATCACTGGCCTGTTCCGCGTTAAGGGTAAGATGGTCATTAAACTTATGTTGTCCTTCGAGCGAATACACATGATTACTTAAGTAAGATTGGCGGTCCGGACCGTAGCCTGTAGCAAAATTAAAAGAATAGCGGTCACTTTCACTTTTAGGGAAAAGGGTGATTTTAACGGCATCAATATACGAATGGTTAAATTGGGATTGCCCACTTGAAATGAAACCCAAAGGCACCTGTTCTTGCCCGTGACTGACGGATAAACCTAAAGTATCCCCTAACAAATCGACATCTGCAAAAACACCTCTTAAACGCGTGCTGGACATGGTCAATGGTGATAAATATCTTAAACCATCAAAGCCGCGCAAATTAAAATCACTGACGCCTTCAAGAGGTATTTGACTTAAGCCCATCGTATATGTATCGAACTGAGAAAATGAATTAAAATCAGTGTAACTGCCGGAAGCATCAAAAAAACCATAGGGTGTTTCACCGGTCATGGACAGATATTGGTTAAAATCAAAACTTTGACGTTTAAAATTAGAAATATTCTTCCCTTGATAATAGGTGCTCCAGTCATTTGAATAAACAACCCTAAAAGGCTGTGAATGCTGGACCTCATTCATTGCCTGAAGCGTGCCGGAGCTGACAGATTTAGGGAAAACAACTTCAACGAAAAACGTATGCCGCCCAGAATCATCCCAAACATGAAAAAAAGTGGTCCCAATTTTCAACGCATCAATTTCAAGGCGGTCGGTGTCGATTGTCTTTACCCCGATAAAACCTTCATCCACCACTAAAAATCTTTGTATATTCTTGCCTTCAATAATAATGGATGAATGAATTTCAATTTGCAACCGCGGATTACTTTTACCATTATCAGTTATTTGGGCCAGAGAAAAAACAACAGATGGCTTTTTTATATCCTGCTGCGGGACAGGAACCACAACCGGCCGCTGTTCTTGCGGGGCCTCAACAATATTCTTTGGCTGAACAATAATTTCCGGAACAGGCACTACCACCGGCTGCTGTTCTTGAGGAGCCTCGACAATATTTTTTGGTTCAACAATAACTTCCGGAACAGGTACTACAACCGGCTGTTTTTCTTCAGGGATATTCTCCGGCTTGTGTGGCTGCGGCTGCACAATAACCGGAGGAACTTCGACAATATTCTTTGGTTGAACAACAACTTCCGGAGCAGGAACATATACTGGAGGAATCTCGAAAACGGGCGGCCCCTGTCCCAGAATGATCAGATAATGAAGCGCTTCTTTAGAATCAGGGTTAAAAATCTGGGCGATTTTAAAATACCGGATGGCTTTTTCATTATTATGATCCGCGAATGCCTTAATCCCTCCGCTTAAATAATATTTGTAACCAATGGATTCATCGGGAGGCAATTGTGAAGGCTGTAATTCTAAAACTATCCCTCTCTGATCTAAGATAGCCAGGTATTTATTAAGATCAGCATCGGTAGGATCGTAAATTTGAGCAATTTTAAAACAACGAAGGGCCTTTTGGTCGTCGTGTTTTTGAAAAGCCTTGACGCCTTCGTTAAAATATTGCCGATAGCCTATGGATTGGTCAGCAAATGCGGGAAAAGCAAAAGCGAACGCTAAGATTAAACCAAGGCCCCAAATTACGGATTTTTTGATCATAACAAATATAACGCGTACTGGGGATTCGCATTGTTATTACCTTTCGATTTTATTCTAA
>Ga0206955_1291_pt1 | contig 11364 bp, 12 predicted proteins | sample Alteio_BWOrgHeat_34_FD_153247 | JGI IMG/M metagenome (GOLD analysis project Ga0206955, IMG submission 153247) | Enriched cells from forest soil in Barre Woods Harvard Forest LTER site, Petersham, Massachusetts, United States -... | ecosystem: Environmental > Terrestrial > Soil > Temperate forest >...
GATATTTCTTTTGAGGGCTTGCAGCTACAAGCATACCGCATAGGGAACAATGAGATTCAGTAAGAGTCTTATTCTCAGCATGGGCGTAGTGCACAAACGGGAATGATTGAACTGTGGACATTCTTTGCCTCCGTGAACAATCGGGTCAAAAGAGAATTTCTAGCTAATCTTGGGTAATTTGGCGGAAGTCTATCTATTGTGGATGAAATGTGTCTGTTCACTTTTGCACACTGAAGAGTAGATGACCGTAAATCCTAGAGATTTATGGCTTGCATTTTGGCAAGAGGCAATAGCGGATACGGACCTACTTGCTAGGCATGCTGCTTCTGGTCGAGACTTTCTCTGTGCTGCATGATTAAGTCCGAGATACTTGAAAGCAGGAGCGATGAGTCTGCCTGTTTCGAGATGCAGGCGTCGGTGAGCTTTCGTGCAGCTTGCGGCACATCGGGAGCAGCGGAGTACAGGATAATCGGCACGGTCGGTTTTGCCAGCCTGATCCATGTCGCGACTTCGTGACCTTTTATCTCCGGCATTTCATAGTCAATGATCACCAGGTCAACGGCCTGTTCTTTGAGGATGTCCAGACCAAGACGCCAGTCGGAAGACGTTATAACGGAATACCCGTCCTTCTCCAGCGCCCATTTTGTCAGTTCAAGAATATTTGGGTCATCATCAATGCAGAGCACAAGGCCGCGAGTGTCTGAAGTGAAAAGAGAGTTCGCTATGACTGCCATGGTGCTCTGCACTTTCTGAATGAGGATTCTTTATTTAACCCGATTGAATGTGTCGTGAGCGGCGCTGTCATTCTTTAAAGCTTCCCATACCGCAGTAGCTCCTCCGCCGATCAAGGTGCCGCCGATCAAGCCATCGTCGCAATTACAGCCCAGCCAGCCAATGCCGCCGCCTAGAGCAGTATTAGAGGTGATCATGCCCCAGTCATGATACTTGCCTAACTCAGCTTTGTGCGTGTGCAAGAACCATGTGCTGGCCCCGCCGCCGCCTATCATCGCCAGCTTAAGAGGGGTCTTTTCACCGGGTAGAACAAAACCAAGGCCAGCGCCGACAGCCGTTCCTCCGGCCACCGAGAAGATGTATTTGTAACGATGAGCGCTGATCCCATGCAGATCGCGTTTATCGGCAGGTCGTGATTGCTGTCCTAACAGGGAGACAGGGAAAATGAATCCAATGCAGAAAATCAATATCAGTGCTTTTCCAAATTTACTGAAACGGCTGCTGAGTTGTTGGGTAATATTTTGCCTAGTCAGATCGACGGATGGCGAGAAAATGGGCCGGAATGTATTTGGGTGGGTCATAATCCATTGTCAGCTATCGTACCGTCAGAAGTCTGTCCTCTATTGCACACGATTCGGTTAATCGTGCAGAACGACATTCAGCAGAGAACTGTGGATACTCAACTTACCGTTGTATTCGATGAACCCCAGCTTACGAAATCGGTTCATAAAAAAACTCACGCGGGATCGTGTGGTTCCAATCATTTCAGCGAGCGTCTCCTGGCTGATTTTGGGAATAACGGTTTCTGGTGCTCCATCTTTGCCGAATTGGGCCAATAACAGGAGTGCGCGTGCTAAACGCTTCTCGCTTGAGTTGAAAAGTTGGTCGATGAGGTCAGCCTGGATTCTTGCGTTGCGGGCGAGAAGATACGAGACAAACAATTCTGAAAAGGTAGGTTCTTCATGCAGCACTCTGATCATCTCTTTTCTTTCAATGCGAATAATTGTTGCCGCCGTGTCGGTTGCCGCTGTGGTCAATCGTTGTAACTGTGCGCCGGTAATGGATTCTTCGCCTACAAAAGCGCCAGCGCCAAAAAACGCGACTGTTGCCTCTTTACCCTGGGGCGAACTTACAGTAAGTCTCACCTTGCCCTTTTGAACATAAAACACAGCATCACTGGTATCGCCTTGTGCAAAGATGGTTTTGCCTTTGGGTAGTACCATGATCGTGCGAATAGCGCCACTCCTAACGAGAAGCGTTTCAGGTTCAACAGCGAGACGTTTAATATGGCTGACTTTCATCCTGCGTAGCATATAGATACTCGAAAGGAGCAGGCTGTTCATTTCAGAACAGTAGCTCTCTTATAAGTAAAATATTAGATATGTGTTCTCAATAGTGATTAGAGATCACCAATCTTTGTGTTTCCCGAATAGGGAATCGCAAACATTCCAGACCTAAGGTAGGAATTGCAACCAATAATGAGCGTTATTACACAGAATCATTATTCATATCGACCTATGCTGGTCAAAGCACTGTTGTAGCCAGAATTACCGAGCCCAAACACATCAGATTCGATACGCTCTGACCAGCCGAGTGCGCAAATGCGCCGCGCAGACCCGCAGACAGCGGACGGACTTCACGCGAACCGCAGGGAAACCAATGATTAGTTTGAGAATCGAAAAATCCTTTCAAGGGTTGATGGCGAGATTTATCGTTATCGGCTTCCTTGCAGCACTCTTTACCACAGTGTCAATTCAAGCAGCATTTGCGCAGACTGCGCCAACCTTGGGGACAGCGCAAACCTTTGCTGTGCTAGGCGGATCAACCGTGACTAATACAGGCCCGACTATTGTAGTTGGGAATCTGGGTGTAAGTCCGGGCACAGCAATTACTGGATTCCCTCCAGGCACGGTAACAGGAGGATCGATACATGCCGCTGACGCGGTTGCGCTTCAAGCGCAGGCTGATACCACGGCTGCCTACAATGATCTTGCGGGCAGGGCGTGTGATACCACATTCGGCGTGCCTACGGATTTGGTCGGTATGACTCTGGTCCCCGGTGTCTATTGTTTCTCTTCATCCGCTTCTTTGACAGGAGCACTTACGCTTGATGGCGGAGGCAAGACCGATGCTGTGTGGATATTTAAGGTAGCCAGCACTCTGATAACGGGCAGCAACTCATCAATACTTCTCATCAACGGCGGGCAGGTATGCAACGACTTTTGGCAGGTCGGCAGCTCAGCCACGCTCGGTACCGGGACCACATTCGTGGGAAATATCCTGGCGCTTACTAGCATTAGCCTTTTGACTAATACGACTGTCTCTGGCAGAGTTCTGGCACAGAATGGTGCCGTAACAATGGATAGCAATAGGGTATCTTTTGCTGCCTGCGTTCCGCCACCAGTTACACCTATTCCGCCGACCATCGGAAAGGCGTTCAGTCCATCGACGATCATTGCGGGCGGGACTTCAACTCTCACCCTGACGTTAAACAATGCCAACGACACAATCGCGAGCTTGGACTCACCTCTCATCGACAACCTTCCGACAGGTGTACTCGTTGCCTCGCCGCCGAACGCCACCAACACTTGCGGCGGAACGGTGATGGCAGATGCAGGCAGTTCAACGGTCACACTGAGTGGGGGAGCGATCCCAGCTAATGGTTCTTGTACGGTGAATGTACAAGTAACAGCGGCTGATCCTGGTAACTTCATTAATTCGATAGGAGCTGGTGATTTGAAGACCGATAAGGGGAACAATACTGCCCCAGCGGTTGCTACCCTGACGGTTACCTCGCCTGGCCCAACACCAACGCCAACGCCAACGCCTACACCGTCACCAACACCTACACCGTCCCCAACGCCTGCGCCGTCCCCAACACCTTCACCAACGCCATCACCTACCCCGTCGCCTTCACCAACACCGTCGCCAACGCCGAGTCCTACTCCCGGCCCGACGCCCAGTCCAACACCTAAACCGACACCGAGTCCTACGCCAAAACCTAGCCCCACACCAACTCCGGTGCCAGTCATTGCCCCAACGCTCACAAAAGCGTTTAGTCCAGCTACCATCAATATGGGTGCATTTTCGACTCTTACCATTACTCTGCATAACGCTTCCAGCACCGTTGACAAAATTACCGCGCCACTTGTTGATCAATTTCCTCTCGACGTAATTCTGAGCGGTGGAGGGACTAACACTTGCGGCAGCACGGTCACAGCAGTCAAAGGCAGCTCAAAAGTTACTTTGACTGGCGGCTCGATCCCAGCAAAAGGCTCCTGCACTGTGACGGTTGGCGTTACTACAACGGACTGCGACGGTCCACACGTGAACACCATACCGGCAGGAGCGCTAATAACGGACAAAGGACACAATGCCGCGCCTGCTTCCGCGACCTTGACCATTGTTAATCCTCCGGGCGCGACAACACCCCGAGTGTTTAAAACCTTCGTTCCAACTGCTATCAAACCAAATGGAATCTCGCTCCTAACCATTTACCTGATTAATCATGCAACTGTGGCCGCTCCATTGACCGCGCCATTCATCGACAATTTGCCAACTGGCGTCGTCATCTCCGGTGGTGGCGTTACCACATGCGGTGGAACTCTCACGGCAGTTAAAGGTAGTTCAAAGGTGACTCTGACGGGCGGGTCGACCCCAGCTAATAATCAATGCCAGATTACGGTGAACGTAACCGCAAGCGGCATTGGTCAATTTCTCAACTCCATAGGCGCGGGAACACTGCATGCCACGACAGGCACAAATACGGTTGGCACAGTTTCAACCCTGACGGTCAGCACTTCAGCGGGAACGCCACCCAAGGTTAGCAAGACGTTTAGTCCGGTTACCATTCTCTCAGGTGGGACATCGGTTCTAAACATTACTCTTACGAACCCGAATACCACGGCTGCTACATTAACCGCTCCATTCACTGATGTATTTCCGAGCGGCATTATCGTCTCTGGCGGCGCTACAACGAGCTGCGGCGGAACGCTCACAGCAGTTAAGGGTAGCTCGCAGGTAACTTTGACGGGAGGCTCCATTCCCGCTAACGGCTCTTGCAAAGTCACACTCACAATAGCCGCAACGCCTGCTTGCAAAGGAGTGCGCACGAACAATCTGGTCTATGGAGTGTTACAGACGAATAAAGGTGCTAACACTGTTCAAGCGTCCGCAAACATAACCGTCAACTGAACTCTCCTCACTGCTTATGCACCGGGCCTAACCAGCCCGGTTTTTTAGTAGGAGTTGCCTAAAGACCATGATTTGAACGAACAGAGATGAGAGGAAAATGATGAGCAGCTATGAATCTTGTTAAAGTTGATTCTTCGCTCTAGAGATTAGCCAGCGACTGATCGTTTCCGTGCTGCCCACCGTTTGCGCATCTGAGATACGCTGGCTGCTGCTGACATGTGCCGACCGCGCTCTTATTGCTTTTTCTATTCCTTCTTTTCTTTTTCAGCGGTGGGGGCGGCTTTCAAGTCCGCTTTCTTTTGTAGGTCAATCCAGACCGAAGAGTCCACCCCCAACGCAACCTCAGCGGCCCGGCGTAGCGCCTGCGGCGTGAGCTGCGAATGTTCGTTCAACCAGACACGGCGACGAACTTTGTCCCATCCTGCCGCCGTCAGCAACTGACCGACTCTCCGTCTCGCCGATTCTGGGTTCTGTTTCTTCCTGGCCATTTACCGTGATCGCTTCACTGCGCCACAACATGACATTGAGTTCTGAATGGTCAGACAGTGTGTATCTCTCAGTGTCGAGTGGCAGTTCGTATTGCGCATTGATGTTCAGAGAAAAATGGACTGCATTCTTCTCAATATTTTCCGCTTTGATTCTATCCAGTAACCAGACCTTTTGTACCACTTCGCTGAGAGATTTCAGGGGGAGCCCGGACCAGCATCCAGATTTGGTTTCGTAGGGGCCATATAGCGTGATGCCCGACCAGAGAGTTTTCCCATTTGCATCGTGAATGTTGAACTTTCCGATGGACTCACCGTCAGATTCGAGAGTGATGATGTGAGTTGTGTTTAAAAAGGCAGGCGTGCAGCAACAGTATCAATGTGAATACTGAATTCACGTTTGCCGTGATACGTCATTCCGTTCAGGGCAGTCATAAAGACCATCTTGTTTTCTACGCTGTCCACACGGCATGGGGTTTTTCCGGGGTCGCAGAGGATCGCTCCAGGACGGATGCAATCCGGATTAAAGGCTCCGAACATTTTTATCTCGCTTTCGCGTTAGACTATCGGCGGTTTTAGCGCCGGAGGAACCGACAGGGCGGTTCTGGATTCTTCTGATGATGCAGGTACTCAGCATGGTTGCCCCGCAATCATGGTCTAGCTGGCCGCCCACGCGGACGACGGGGAGCAGGTGTCGGCTGCTCCACGGAAACAGAAGGAACCTCAGTAATCCGTATTCCTGACATTTCTTTATGGCCACGAAACAAGTCAGAGCGTAGAAAGCGCCATTCTTTCCCATATTTTTTGGCGGGAATAATCTTCTGTTCCGCCAAGCGCCGGATGTGTTGTCCGGAAAATCTCAACATTTTTGCGACGTCGTTTACGTCAAGAAAGGGTTCAAACTCATTTGGATCTCCTGCCACTGTGCATTTCTCCTTTAAGCCTTAAGCAGTTTTTTGGCAGGACGAGTGTAACTCCTTCCGGATTCTGGTTGTCAACAGCGTTCATGATGTGACTCAATAGATTTTTGCCGGCAGGAGAGTGATAGGTTCGATGCATTGCCGTGAGAGGTCGTGTAATCGACGTGGCTCATGATCCGTAAGGGCAAGGCGGGCATCAATCTTGCTTCCGCAACACGCGCGACGCTTCCCTTCTAAGCCAGTCTTCGATGATTGACGTGACCATAATTGGATTACTTGGGTTATGCGCGAAACAACATTGTTTAAAATTCGATGGAATGTTCTTGCCCACTGCCAGCGAAAACGCCAATCCTGGCATCGGAAATCGGTACATGTGGCACGATTCTCTGCGCTCGCCTATTGGGGGATAGGTTAAACGGTCAATTGCCTTTCCTTCTCTAACAGTGACCAAGAGAGCGCATTGATTTGGGAAATCCGCATGTCCCATACTTACGGAAGGATTCCCGAAATGGACCCAACTCGACGGGAATTGATCCGTCATGATTCCATGGGTGGATCGAACCACGCCAAAACATACTCGCCGCAAAGTAAGCCAATGCTCGTGAATTGATTTCTGGGATAGTGGCAGCAAAATAAACACGCGTCGGATTTGAATCTGAGAAAATATCGGGCGTTCTGGAGGCCAAGATTGAAGCTAAGGGAAACGTCCCATCTCTTCTTAGGCAATTCGCTAGAACCCAATTTTCACCTTGGCGCGAGAAACGTTGTTCGCAGTCGTGACAGAGTAGGGCTGCCTTCAATTGAAGAGATATCTGAACGGCTTTCCTTTCCGTGATGATCCACGGATCGGGTTTTGACGCCCCGTCGTCGCGCAGTATCCGATACACACCCTTTGGAAGGAAATGGCTGTCGTGCAGTTCTACACTATTAGCCAAGCAGAGCTTGCATTTTCCGATCTTCATGCTAAAACCTAAATGAGTCTTGACTCAGTGTACGTCAGTTGCGTTCAGAGCTGCGGGCACGTTTTTTCCACGATCCTGCACACCAAAATTACGAGACAATAGATCAGCATGGCTAACGATGAAAAAGACGCACTTGACCGTCGCGATCTGCAACGCATCTGCGACGGTGTCGAGGCATACGCGTTATCCGACCCTAAAGCAATCATGGAACGATTGAGGGCGCACAAAGAAGATACCTTTTGCGCTATCAGTAACTATGCGGGAAATGGCGAGATCATGTGCACTCGGGACGGTTATGACGCAATCATCCAACTCGCAGAACGTCACCGAGAATCTCTGCCAACTCCTGATGACTACTCCGTTGACGAGCTAGTCGCGGGGATCAGAAAACACGCTGTCCGAACGATTGTCGATCAGGACGACGACACTGCTGTCGTTTGTTTGCTTTCCGAAGCAACTAAAGAAGCGGACAAGAATCACATCTCAAGAACATATCATTTTCCATGCGTAGTGGTTAGATTTGAAGAGCCTTCTCAATTCCGAATTGGCGCAGTGACTTTTACGGCTGCAAAATCCTTCCCAGATGTCTTCCAGGATGACTTGCAACGATACGTGAACGAGAATCCTGATGACAAACATGCTCACGAGGGGATGCGGAAATTTCGGGAATATTTGTCCAACTTCGGTTGGCTAGCTAGTGTATCCGTTCCGCCGTGTGCGAAAGACGTGAGCAAACGTCGGGCGGAGGCAGCCGTCACGACTGCCATCAACCTCCTCAGGTTGATTTTTGGAGTCCACTACGGTCGCGACATGCGCGTTGCACATACCGCATTTTCGCTGCCTTCGGAGATCGAATACGCTGTTACCGAAAATGGAAAATTTGATTTTGTCTGGTCTCGAACGTCGAGTGGTGCGCTTGTCGATAAAAATTGGTACTTGCAGATGGATAATTGGAAGGGGTTCTGGAATCTTGCAAACCATCTGCTCCAAACTACGGTGGCGGGGAAGCGTTCAGAAATATCGGCTCGTGTTGAAGATGCGCTCACATGGTTTGGCGAATCAGCATTTGAAGATGCTTCCGGCAAGCAGATTGTGAACTTCGTGGCAGCACTGGAACGTTTAACGACAACGGAAGCGTTCAGCATTCACAAGTTTTGCTCTCGCGTTGCAATGCTTGCGTGTGAGGATGAGAAGGAATTTGAGAAGACATATTGGGACGCTTTTGCTGTTCATAATGCAAGAAGCCAGGTTATGCATGGGGGATATTCACCAAGAAGCCGCTCTTTTCGTAAAACTGTAAAAATCGCACACGACCTCACGCGAAATGCATTGTTTTGCGGACTTGAAATGCACTGCCATCTTGATGACGCAGGCAAATTGAGTAATCTCGATGATCTTCAGCGTTTCTTCACCAGGCAGCATTCGAAATGGGCACCAGTGCTTAAGAAGCTAAACGCAGAACTGAGAATCAAACGCGATACGACGAAGTACCCATAGAACGGCAAGCAAGCAGACTGCCGGGAACGCAATCTTAATGCCGCGCAAAAGGTTTATAGAGGTCATATCATTCCAAAGATTCTCCAAGTAACGTACCTAGTTCGGATTTGACCCACTTTTTGACGACAGAGTTTAAGGTTCAGTTCTTCATAACAAACTTCATAACAACCACGCCTAAATATGCCTATTTGTGACCATCTGAAACACCGGGAAACCATTGAAATCATTTGTTTTCAGGTTTAATCACACAATCAGTAGGTTGAAGGTTCGATTCCTTCCGCGCTCACCATATTTCAATCACTTTCTCTGTGGCATCAGGCATGACCCTGTAACGTCCAGAGCGGCAACCATTCTCCTTGAACTCACATCCATGCCGGTGCCGCAGGAGGCGCGTACAGCGCGCATCCTCCAATTCTGGCCAAAACTCTTACATGGGAAACCTATGACGATTGCTCGCGCTGCTTTTGTTTCATTATTGTTGACACTCCTGTTCTCAACTGCGTATGCCGATACCATTGTGCTCAAGAATGGGAACACGCTGAACGGCACTATCAAAACCCTCGACAAGAAAGATCTTGTTCTGACTATCTATAAGGGTGGGGAGATCAAGGTAGATCGCTCGGAGGTGAAGGAGATCAAGTCTGACGAGACGGTCTATGTCAGCGCCTCAGACAAACGTAAGGTCAGCGGACAGGTCTCGACCAGCGGTGAAAATCTGGTCATCCAGACCACGAGCGGGCCGGTGTCAATTCCATTCGCAGAGATTGAGAGCATTCGCTCACAGCGCGAGCAAGCCCTATTTGAAGGTAGCCTCCATCCGGGCCTGGCGCAGAATTGGAAGGGTAATGGCAGTCTCGGGTTCGCCTTGGCACGCGGGAACAGTGATACGACCAATTTGAATATCGGCATGAATGCCGCGCGCAAGACGCCTTCCGATGGCATTACGCTGCACTTCTCGTCAGTGTACGCAACTGATAACGAACCCGGAGGAGGAGTTACTGCCAACGCGATTCTCGCGGGCATTCGTTATGACCGGACAATCAAGGGTAAACTCTTCGCTTTCGCGGCCGCCGAGTATACCCATGATGCGCTGCAATTCCTTAATCTGCGCCAGATTTACAGTGGCGGTCTGGGATACCACGCGATCAACACTCCAAACACCACCTTCGATTTGCTGGCCGGCGTGAACTACACGCGCGAATCCTATGCCTCAGGCGCGACCGCTACCGGAGTTACCGCCGTGAGCCGCAATCTGCCCGGCCTGACGGCAGGCGAAAATTTTATGCACAAATTCGGTGAGTCGACGACGGTAACCGAAGACTTCACGTTCTATCCACAGTTGGACGACCTGAGCCAATACCGTTTTTCGTTCAACGCGGGCGCATCAACCAAGATTCACAAGTGGCTGGGATGGCAGATTTCGCTAAGCGATCAGTATGTGACCAATCCGCCGATTCTGGGCACAAAATCGAATGATGTGATTCTAGCCACCGGACTGAACGTCACGTTCGACACCTCGCCGAAATAGACGATGCATTGGCAAGCTAAACGGTCAAAACGCAAATTGGCATTCATGTCCGAAAACCGCTAGTTTATGCCTGCGCCGGATGCGAAAATCGAAAACATGGAATTGCCCAGCCGTGAAATCTGTTATCGCGCCCTGCAGAGCAAAGACGCCCGTTTCGACGGCCTGATTTTCGTCGGCGTTAAATCCACGGGGATTTATTGCCGCCCGGTGTGCCCGGCGCGTACCGCCAAGCCTGAGAATTGCACCTTCTTTGGCTCAGCTGCTGCGGCGCAGGATGCCGGCTATCGTCCCTGCCTTAGATGCCGGCCGGAAACCGCTCCTGATCTGGCTTCATGGCGGGGGACATCTAACACGGTTTCTCGTGCGCTCTCGCTCATCGCGGAAGGCGCACTTGATGGCAATGGCAACGGCGTGGAAAAGCTGGCGGAACGTCTGGGCCTGGGTGAGCGTCAACTGCGTCGCTTATTTCTGCAGCATCTGGGCGCGTCGCCAATTTCCGTTGCGCAGACGCGGCGCGTGCTCTTCGCCAAGCAACTCATTCATGAAACACAAATGCCGATGACGGAGATTGCCATGGCTGCCGGCTTTGGCAGCCTGCGTCGCTTCAATGAAATCTTTCGCGACCTCTTTCATCGTCCTCCCAGCGCGCTGCGCCGAAAGAGCGCCGCAAAGCATATAGAAAAAGACGTGACGCTGCGGCTCCGCTATCGTCCGCCTTATGACTGGGATTGCATGCTCAGCTTCTTGCAGGCGCGCGCCATTCCCGGCGTTGAAATTGTGGAGAACTGCCGCTACTTCCGCACAGTTGAAATCAAAGGCGCAACCGGCAGCATTGAGGTCATGCACCTGCCGGATCGCCAGAGTCTGGGCGTCAGCATCCGCTTTCCCGACGTGCGCTTGCTTCCTGCTATGGTTGCGCGTGTACGGCGACTGTTTGATCTTGGCGCCGATATTGAAACCATCGACGATCATCTATCGGGCGATCCCATGCTTGCGCCGCTGGTGGCCAAGCGGCCAGGCTTGCGTGCTCCCGGAGGCTGGGATGG
>Ga0206955_1292_pt1 | contig 11337 bp, 8 predicted proteins | sample Alteio_BWOrgHeat_34_FD_153247 | JGI IMG/M metagenome (GOLD analysis project Ga0206955, IMG submission 153247) | Enriched cells from forest soil in Barre Woods Harvard Forest LTER site, Petersham, Massachusetts, United States -... | ecosystem: Environmental > Terrestrial > Soil > Temperate forest > O...
AATCTCGATGCAACTGAAGAGCAGCTAAACTTCCCCACATTTTATGGCAGCGGAAAACATGGTTGGTTCAATGATTCTTTAACGCCTTCAGAAGATATTACACCTTTACTCGATGGTATTTTAAAATATGTTCCTGAACCAAAAGTGAATGAAGGAAGTTTACAAATGCAGATCACTTCTTTGGATTATTCATCTTTTCTTGGAAGAATTGCTATTGGTAAAGTTGCCCGCGGCGTTATAAAAGAAAATCAGGCTATTTCTTTGATGCAAACAGATGGTACTGTAAAAAAATTACGCATAAAAGAATTATATGTTTTTGAAGGAATGGGCAAAAAGAAAGTGAGTGAAGTAATTGCCGGTGATCTGTGCGCCGTAGTAGGATTAGAAAATTTTACTATCGGAGATACAATTGCTGATGGCGAAAACCCCGAAGCTTTACCGGTTATCAGTGTTGATGAGCCTACCATGAGTATGTTATTCAGCATTAATAATTCTCCGTTTTACGGCAGGGATGGAAAATTTGTTACATCACGCCACCTGCGCGATAGGCTTTTTAAAGAAACAGAAAAAAATCTTGCTTTACGTGTAGAAGATACCGGCGGAGCAGATAGTTTTTTGGTATTTGGCCGCGGCATTTTGCATTTGGGTATTTTGGTTGAAACCATGCGCCGTGAAGGTTATGAACTTACTGTTGGTCAACCACAGGTGCTGGTAAAATACATTGATGATAAAAAATGCGAGCCATTTGAAACCCTGGTTGTTGATGTTCCAATGGAATACAGCGGTAAAGTAATTGATCTTGTTACCCAGCGCAAAGGCGAAATGCATGTTATGGAAACCAAAGGCGAGATGCAGCATCTTGAATTTGAAATTCCTTCAAGAGGTTTGATAGGTTTGCGTTCTAATATGCTTACCAATACAGCCGGTGAAGCCGTAATGTCGCACAGGTTTATCGAATATAAGCCATGGAAAGGAAATATTCCCGGCAGAAACAATGGTGTTTTGCTTAGCAAGAACCAGGAAAAAACAACTGCTTATTCTATTGATAAATTACAGGATCGCGGAAGATTTTTTGTTGATCCGGGAGAGGAAGTGTATACGGGGCAAATTATTGCAGAACATATAAAACCGGGTGATCTTGTTGTAAACGCAACTGAATTAAAAAAGCTGACCAATCACCGTGCAAGCGGCAGTGATGATGCTTCACGCATTGCACCTAAAACCTTAATGACGCTGGAAGAATGCATGGAATATATTCAGCAGGATGAATGTATAGAAGTTACACCCAACTCCATCCGCATGCGTAAAGTGATATTAGAAGAAGAAGAAAGAAAGCGCCAGCAAAAAAGATTACAGGCAGAAGAAGTATAAACTATAAATTTTATTTTTAAACCTGTTCCGTCATAAGCGTCGGAACAGGTTTTTTATTTTGATGAACCACTTGCTTGATCATATCGCCCAACAACTTTCAACACATTTCCGTAAATCGGTACAGATAAAGTTTAAGCAGCAGGTTTTTGGGGGAGATATCAATCAAACCTTTCATCTTCAAACTAATATCGGCTCATTATTTTTAAAACTAAATAATGGCAATTTAAAAGATATGTTTGAAAAAGAGTTTGCCGGCTTGCAACTACTTAATCAAACGAAAACAGTAAAAATTCCTCAACCAATTTTATATAGCAGCTTTGAAAGTAAAATCTTTCTTATAACAGAATTTATTAAAAAAGAAAACCCTCAAAAGGACTCCTGGAAAACATTTGCTCATCAGCTTGCTGCTTTGCATAAGCATTCAAATGATCAATTTGGATTTTCAACTCATAACTATATTGGTTCGCTGCATCAGCAAAATAATTTTTGTAAAACATGGAGCGAATTTTATGCAACACATCGTATTATGCCGCTAATTCAGCGTGCTTTCAACCAGGATAAATGCAGCAAACAAGATGTGCAGCTTGCTGAAAAATTATGTAGCCGATTTGAAATTCTTTTCCCGCAAGAACACCCGGCTTTAATTCATGGCGACCTGTGGAGCGGAAATTTTATGTGTACCGAAAACGGCCAGCCGGTAATTTATGATCCTGCTGTTTACTATGGTAACCGCGAAATGGATATTGCAATGAGCATATTGTTTGGAGGCTTTGATAAAAGTTTTTATGATCATTACAACGAAGCATTTCTGCTTCAGCCACAATGGGAAGAGCGGGTTAAGCTTTGCCAGCTTTACCCCTTGCTTGTACACCTTATTGTATTTGGCAAACATTACTACAGCAGTGTGATAGATATAATTAAACAATATTAATTAAGCATTTATATTTTTTGTTTATAAAAAAATAAGCTTTTACCTTAACTTTTTAAAACGAGCTGCATCTTACTGAAGTAAATTAATAACCAATCAAAATTAATTGTAATGAAAAATCAAGCTGCAATTTTTATGACAGTATGCTTTTTGTGCTTTTTATTTTACTGTTGTACAAATGCTACAGACACTGCTGTTGGAACGAGTGATTCCGCATCCGCCAATAACAATATGTATGCAGGTTATGCCAGCCAAACAGAATGGGGTAAGCATATAGCCACTGTTACAGGCTGCGGAGATTGTCATACTCCAAAAAAAATGACTGACCGTGGCCCGGTTGATGATTCAAGCCTTATGTTTTCCGGCCATCCTGCACAAATGCCTGGACCTTCGCTTATGCCTGATCAACTTGCAAAAGGATTGGCTGCAACTAATGATCTTACTGCATGGATTGGCCCATGGGGCAATTCCTATGCTGCCAATATTACCTCTGATTCAACCGGAATTGGAAGCTGGTCTGAAGAACAATTTATAACCTGCATCCGGCAGGGATTATATAAAGGTATTGCAGGTTCACGCCCGATTATGCCCCCAATGCCAATAAGCAGTTTCCGCAATATGACAGACAATGAATTAAAAGCTTTATTTTCTTATTTAAAAACAGTTAAAGCCGTTAATAATGTCGTTCCTGAGTACAGGCCGCCAGCAGGCACTCCAAAATAATTATTAGTGTTTTATTTTAGCCGGATTTAAACCGGCTTTGTTTTTAAAGTGCTTCAATATCAATAATATTTTAAGTGTATATTCCTACCTTTGCACACTTTTATAATTTAAAGACAGTGTTTTTGGGTAATGGCAGCTAAATACCAGGAATTTTCAGGTTTAAACCTTCCCGCAATTGAAAAAGAGATTTTAAATAAGTGGGATGAAGAACAGGCGTTTGAAAAAAGTATTTCATTAAGACAAGATAAACAACCTTTTGTTTTTTATGAAGGACCGCCGAGCGCTAACGGCATGCCCGGTATTCATCATGTTATTTCCCGTACATTGAAAGATTTGGTTTGTCGTTATAAAACGATGAAAGGCTTCCAGGTAAAACGCAAAGGCGGCTGGGATACGCATGGTTTGCCGGTTGAATTAGGGGTTGAAAAAGAATTGGGAATTACGAAAGAAGACATCGGCAAAAAAATATCTGTTGAAGATTATAATAAAAAATGCCGCGAAGCTGTGCTTCGTTATAAAGATAAATGGGACGAATTAACCAAACGTATCGGTTACTGGGTTGATTTAAATAATCCGTATATCACATTTAAGAATGATTACATCGAATCACTTTGGTGGCTTTTAAAACAGTTATACAATAAAAATCTTTTGTATGAAGATGTAAGCATTCAGCCGTATTCACCGGCGGCAGGAACAGGGCTAAGTTCACATGAATTGAATCAACCTGGCACTTATAAAGATGTAAAAGATACAAGCTGCGTGGCAATGTTTAAAGCAGTTGAAAATGAGAAAAGTAAATTTTTATTTAAAGATGCTAAAGATGCTGAAGTATTTTTTCTTGCATGGACTACAACACCATGGACATTGCCCTCAAACCTTGGACTAACTGTTGGACCTAACATTGATTACGTTTTGGTAAAAACCTTCAATCCATATACGCATTTGCCCGTTAATGTAATTCTTGCAAAAGCTTTATTGGGCAAATATTTTAAAGAAGATGCTGAAAACAGCGATTTTGAGAAATTTTCCTCTGAATCAAAAAATCTTCCGTGGGAAATTCTTGCAGAATTCAAAGGCAAAGAGCTTGAAGGCATTTGTTATAAACAACTACTCCCTTTCGAAGCAAATAAGACGGATAATCCAAATGCTTTTAAAGTTCTGTTAGGCGATTTTGTAACAATAGAAGACGGAACAGGCATTGTACATACGGCCCCCGCTTTTGGCGCGGATGATTTCAGGGTTGGAAAAAAGTATGACATTGGAATATTAATAATGGTTGACCGTGAAGGAAAGTTTGTGGAAGGATTAGGTGAATTCAGCAACCGCTATGTAAAGAATTATAAAGATGATCCGGCATATGAAGATGTAAACGTTGATATCTGCGTAAAGCTAAAAAAAGAAAACCGCGCTTTTAAAGTTGAAAAATATGAGCACAGCTATCCACATTGCTGGCGCACAGATAAACCTATTCTTTATTATCCTTTAGATGCCTGGTTTATTAAAACTACGGCTTTGAAAGATAGAATGGTTGAACAAAACAAAACCATTAACTGGAAACCAAAAAGTACCGGTGAAGGCAGGTTTGGTAACTGGTTGGAAAATATGGTTGACTGGAATTTAAGTCGCAGCCGTTTTTGGGGTACGCCGCTGCCGGTTTGGAGAACAAAAGATGGTGATGAGGAAATTTGTATTGGCTCAATTAAAGAATTAAAAACGGAAGGAAAGAAGGCAGATGATGAACTTGGTACAATGAATGAAAGGTTTTTGACAGAAGATAATCTTGATCTGCATAAACCAATGGTTGATGAAATTGTGCTGGTTTCTTCATCAGGCAAACCAATGAAGCGCGTGCCTGACCTCATTGATGTTTGGTTTGATAGTGGCGCTATGCCTTATGCACAATGGCATTTCCCATTTGAAAATATTAAAACCTTTGCTGAAAATTATCCTGCAGATTTTATTGCCGAAGGTGTTGATCAGACACGCGGCTGGTTTTATACATTACATGCCATTGCAGCTTTGGTTAAAGAATCTGTTCAAGAGGAATTGAATAAAAAAGGAATTAAGTCAAATGATGAAAATGTACCTGGTTTAGCTTATAAAACCTGTGTTTCCAACGGGTTGGTTCTGGATAAAAATGGCGTAAAAATGAGCAAACGCCTTGGAAATATTATCGATCCCTTTAAAACGATCAATGATTTTGGTGCTGATGCCACACGTTGGTACCTTATTACAAATGCTTCCCCATGGGATAATTTGAAGTTTGACCTGGATGGCATTAAAGAAGTACAGCGTAAATTTTTCGGCACATTATATAATACCTACCAGTTTTTTTCACTTTATGCCAATGTGGATGGATTTTCTTTTTCAGAAAATTATATTCCTGTTGAGCAAAGACCTGAAATTGACCGTTGGGTTATTTCTTCGTTAAACACGCTTATTAAGAAAGCGACCGAAGCAATGGATGATTATGAACCTACTATTGCCGGAAGACTGATAGAAGAATTTTTAGATGAGCATCTCAGTAACTGGTATGTACGTCTTTGCCGCAGAAGATTTTGGAAAGGTGAATATGAGCAGGATAAAATTTCAGCTTATCAAACTTTATATGAATGCCTTGAAACGATAACGCGTTTAATGGCACCGGTGTCACCGTTTTTTAGTGATGCAATATTTAAAAACCTGAATGCAGTTACAAAAAGGTTTAATGTTGATTCGGTTCATCATACTGATTTTCCGGTGACAGATGAAACCCTGATTGATGAAGGGCTGGAAGAAAGAATGCAATTAGCGCAGGATGCATGTTCTTTAATATTATCGCTTCGTAAAAAAACAAATATTAAAGTACGCCAGCCTTTGCAAAAAGTATTAATTCTGGTGCTAAACCCTGAAATGAAACTTCAGTTACAAAAGGTAGAAGATATTATAAAGGCTGAAGTAAATATTAAAGAAATAGAATTTGCAGCAGAAGCAGATAATATTATTCACAAAAAAGTAAAGCCAAATTTTAAATTGCTTGGCTCTAAGCTTGGGCAAGCAATGAAGGAAGCGGCAGGAATTATCGGCAACCTTTCCCAACAACAAATTGGCGATTTGGAAAAAACAGGATCGCTTGAAATTGAGCTTAAAACCGGAAAGTTTAATATTTCGGTTACCGAAGTTGAAATTACGGCCGAAGACATTCCCGGCTGGAGTGTTGCCTCAAAAGGTAATCTTACTGTAGCATTGGATATTACCATATCTGAGAATCTGAAAATGGAAGGAGACGCACGGGAGTTTATAAACCGCATTCAAAGCATAAGAAAAGATAAAGGCTTTAACCTCACCGACAGGATAATTGTAAATGTTCTTGACAATACTGCACTCAAACCTTCTATAAATACATTTAAAAACTATATTTGCGCCGAAATTTTGGCAGATGACTTAAATTGGGTGCCTGAAATAGAAGATGGCATCGAGATTGAAGTTAATGATAACCTGCTGAAAGTGAACGTAAATAAAAAAGGATAACGAATTATGCCGCAGAAAAAATCGATAAAGAAAACAGCTAAACCTGTAGCAAAAAAAGCTGTTCAGGCAAAAAAGGCAGCGCCTAAATCAATAAAAAAACCTGCTAAAAAGCCTGTTGTAAAAACAGCTAAGCCTGTAGCAAAAGTTAAAAGTAAAGCTGTTGCTCCTAAAAAGGCTGCACCCAAAAATGTTGCTAAGCCTGCAAAAACAATTAAAAAAGCTGCGGTGCCCGCAAAGGCTCCTGTAAAACAGCAACATAAACCCGTTGTGCATAAGCATAATAACCAAACAGAACCTATGTCAAAACAAAAAAAACAAGAAGAGAAACCAGTGAGTAAGCCTAAAAAATCCGCTCAAAAGCAGGAACCACTAAAAGAAATTAAGTTACCTAAAATAACAGCTAAGGCAAGTGTGCCTTATCAACCTGCATACAAATCACTTGAGCAAAGGCAGGATGTACCAAGACCTAATGTTCCGTTGGTGCGTTATAGCGATACGGAGCTGACTGAATTCAGGGAATTAATTCAAAGAAAGCTTGATTCTGCAAAAAAAGAACTGGCGTACCTGCAAGGTTTAATTACCCGTAAAGATGATATGGGTGGTGATGAGAGCGAGAACCGCTACATGACGATGGAAGATGGCAGCATAAGTATGGAAAGAGAACAGCTTAGCCAAATGGCAAGCCGCCAGATTACATACATTGATCATCTTGAAAAAGCCTTAATAAGAATCGAAAACAAAACTTACGGTATTTGCCGTGTTACAGGTAGACTGATTGATAAAGCAAGATTACGTGCTGTGCCGCATGCCACCTTAAGTTTGGAAGCCAAACTTGGTTTGGTGAAAGCCGGAGAGTAAATTTTGCTGCATATATTTGAGAACCGCCTCTCTATTGCACGAGGCGGTTTTTTATTGGGTGAAGTTTTTGATCGGGATATCAATAAGACACCTTGGTTATATATGTATGCTAAGTTTGTAGTGGGATTTAAAAAAAATCAGCAAAGAATAATGAAGCATAAAAATCAGTCAATGTATAAATTGGAATTGCTAACTTTCTGGTATTAATTTCAATTAATTATTACAACAAAAACTTTCCAATGAAGCAGAATTATATTTTGCTGTCAGGCATTGTTTTATTTTGGATGGCCTGTGAATCACCTGCAGGAATACAAAAAAGCTGGAGTAATTCCCAACAAAAAACCGATAGCACCAAGCGTTTTCAAAAAATATTATTCGTGGCTTTATTAAAAGATGATTACACCAGGAAAGTTGCAGAAGATAAACTGGTTAACGAAGTGAGACCACGGGGCGTTGCTTCATACAATTATTTACCAAACTATACAGCAAATGCTGATACAGGAATGATCTCACAAAAATTAATACAAGATGGATTTGATGGTATAGTTATTATGCGCTTAATAACAATGAATAAAAATTCTGTAAATAGCCCTGGTGATAATTCTTCCAATTATAATTCGTGGTATGGATATTACAGCAGTACATTTCCATTATATAATGTTCCGGGCAATTATTCGCCCAATGATCTGTATAACATACAAACGAATGTATATTCTTTAAAAGAGAATAAACTTTTGTGGACAGGTGTAACTACCACAGTTAATATTTCAGACAAAAAAATAATGATCGACAAAGTTATTGCGGCCGTAAAACAAAATATGAGAGACCAGGGCTTTATAAAATAATTTCTGATAAACCAGGTAAGTTTACCTATTTATCTAGCGGATTATTTATTCTAAAAACAAGAGCCGCGATTGCAGCACCACCAAAACATCCGATAAAATAAATCCAGTAATCACTCCATAAAGCAAGATGCATAATGCTTATACCAACAGCTACGGCAGGGTTAAATGCGCCGCCAGATATTCCTCCAAATGCATAAGCCATACTTAAAACAGTAAAGCCAATACTTAAACCATAAAACATATTGCCTGTAGTGCTTTTTGCAGTGGCAACATTTAATACTACATAAGCCAAAGCAAATGTGCCCAGGCCTTCTGCAATTACACTTTTTAGATCACTCGTCATTTCACTGGCAACTAATGGTATTTTATCCGGTGCTAAAAACTTAACTACACAGGCAGCTGCAGCAGCACCAATAACCTGTACAATCATATAAGGAATTCCTTCTTTTATGCTAATTCTTCCTCTTAATAAAACAGCTAACGTAACTGCAGGGTTATAATGTGCACCGGAAATATGTGCACCCGCAAAAATCATACACATTAAAACCGAACCAATGGCAACAGGCGCAAAATCTCCTTTGCCGGTGGTAACTACCATACCAATTACAAGAACAAGAAAAAAAGTGCCGATGAATTCAGTAATTAATTTTCTCATAAAAAAGGTTTTTATTGTTATTTAATCTAAAACTTCACCAATAAACCGGCGCCAAATAAAGATTGCAATTGCAAAGCCGGCTCATTGAGCCCCGGTCCGAATTGCCTTACATCGTCATCATAAATTAATGTAAGGCTATAAGTTGCCGATAACCAATTTGAAATTTTTGCTGCAAATAAATTAGTCATATATAAATCCACGTTCTGCGGATTATGTTTATAGTTTGAAAAAAGATCGAGCTTGCCTGTGTATGTAACTACTTTACCAAGATTTGCCAAGTAGCTTATTGATGCATATGCGCCAAACTGGAAATCGCTTTTTTTATTAGGAACTACACCATATAAAGTGGAAAGAATAGTATCTTTTACAATGATCCATCTTGCTGTTGCCGGCGAAATAAATATGGATAGGTTTTTTACAGGATGATAATCAAACCCGGGACTTAATAAAATATAAGCCGGCGCAAAAAAATTGGATGTATAAATTTTTGTATTCGCATCAGGATAATTATAACCTTTAAAGAACTGTGTTCTTATATTAAACAAACCGCTTAAGTTTAACTTGGGCGTAAGCGCATAACCATATTTAGAAATAAATTCAAAGCGGTCATCATTCTTACGGGTACCAAGGCTGGTTGTTTTTACATAACCAAGATTCCAGGTAAGAACATTGTCCCAGCTATGTTTGTCTTTTTTATAATAAGCATACACATTAAGAAGAGAATTAACTGCAATCGAAAATTTTTCTCCGCCTGCAGACCAGTTGCTTAAAGAACCTTGCGCAATATTCAAACTGAAAAGGCCGCCCGTCTTCCATATTTTTGGAATAGTATCATTAGGGTCTTTTGTAATGGTTTTACTTGCTTCGGTTTTAAGATTTTGCGTAGTTGCATCCTGTGAAAAAACTATATAATAAGACAGTAACGAAATAATAAATAAAATTTTTTTCATAGTGTTTTTTTTAAAAATTAGCGTGACTGTTTTAGTGATTTACGTTAAGTGTGCAGTATAACTTTTCGTGTACTAAAGCAGGCTTTTTTATGTAGTTAAATTTTGAATAATAAAATAGATAGCGTTTTACAGTATGATTATTTTTCCGAATGCTTCAACCACAAAGCACAATTACATCAAGCGGTACTAAACATAAACTTCAGTCAGCATTTTTTAATACACAAGATAAATATAAAACAGGCTATGTTCGTTATATACAGCTCTTATTATACGGTAAAATCAATCCACATCTCCATGATGCACTGCTCTTTTTGTATTGCCTGCATTAAAAAGCAGTGAGGTGGTTATATAATTTTTTCCGCTGCCATTATCAGTTGTTCTGTAATCAAATTGTCGTAAAAAACCAGTTTGTATAGCGAGTAGTTTATTTATCTGGTATCCTGCACCTAAAAATATGCGGTTGCGTAAAAAATAAGGAGTCTTATTAGTAAAAAAAAGCTCATCAAAAACAGAAATATAAACAGTATTATCAGTTATGGAAGGATGGTTTACGGGAATGGATGCTGTAAGACGATAACGAAAACGATTAAAATAATCTCCATTTATCCAGCGTTGTTCAACGCGGTAACGATGCTCAAACTTTACACGCCCAATATTGTTATTCATGATAAATTGTTCCCAGACCCGGTTTTCATTTGCTGCAATTGGCTTTTCAAAATTTCCGGGGAAAGTATATGTTTTGTAATTGCCAAATCCAAGCAGAACAGATTGTTTTCCCGGGAAAGTATAACTAATACCTCCTTTTAATTCACGATAATAAAAATCGTCTGCCACATGCTGGCTGCGGGTCTGCACTTCACTGTACAAAGAAAGCTTTTGGTTGAAGTGATAATTTAAATTCACTAAATACCAACCACCTAAAACATTGTTTTGTGCTGATGTTGATGCATATATAACCAATGCAATAATACACGCCGATAGTTTGCGCAATTGTTAGAGATTTAGGCGTGAAAATATTTTGAACAAATTGTATTTGCAAACTTATTAATGAAATTTATTTAATGCCTGTATCACGCGGCTTACAGGCAACCCCATCACATTATAAAAATCGCCATTGATTGATTTAATACCCACTACACCAATCCATTCCTGTATAGCGTAAGCGCCGGCTTTATCATAAGGTCTGTATTTATCAACGTAAAAAATTATCTGCTCTTCCGTTAAATTGTGAAATTCAACTTGTGTTACATCAGCAAAACTTATTTCTTTTTTATTTTGCAATAAAACAACTCCTGTTATTACTTCATGCTTTTTGCCTGATAAAAATTGCAGGATTTTTATAGCATGCTGCCGGTTAGATGGTTTTGTAATTACTTCATTATTTAAAACAACAATAGTATCTGCAGCCAAAATAAGTGAATTATTATTCAGTTTTTGCTGAACTGCTTTTGCCTTATTGCGTGCAATAAAAACCGGGATTTCTTCAATTATTAAATG
>Ga0206955_1295_pt1 | contig 11070 bp, 6 predicted proteins | sample Alteio_BWOrgHeat_34_FD_153247 | JGI IMG/M metagenome (GOLD analysis project Ga0206955, IMG submission 153247) | Enriched cells from forest soil in Barre Woods Harvard Forest LTER site, Petersham, Massachusetts, United States -... | ecosystem: Environmental > Terrestrial > Soil > Temperate forest > O...
CGAAGTGACTTTTAATACGCCTTTAAGTTCCTGGAAAATGGCTTCTGTACACCAGAAACAGCCGGTACCAAAAGTAGCGGTGTCTGTTTTTAGTCCTGCGGGGATTTTTTCTTCATTCATATTGATATGTTGAGATGTTGATTGATTACAAGAGCCGGAAACCAGCGCATAGGAAAGGGCAAAGGTTAGAAGAATCATGATTTTCATTAATTTGATTTGCAATGGTGACGATAAGAATGCAATTTATCAGGCGGTCAGGCCCGATATTGTAAGATAAAAGACAATCGGCCCGTTTTAAATGTTTGTTAACAGAGAAACGACCGGCATGACTGCCTTGGCAAATCGCACTATCTTTACAAGTTACTAACAATTATAAATTACAGACAGTTCGTTGAGGCTGATTTTATTACAACATGAAATATTTTCCGGATTCTGCCCTGGTACAATTGGAGTTTGACAAGATAAAACTATTGGTGCAGGCCCACTGTGGTACCGAATATGCCAGGCTTAAATCTGAAAACCTTCGTATTCACACCGCCCGTGAGTTTATCGAATTGGACCTGCAGCAGTCGCATGAATTCAAACTTTTGCTTGAACAATCGCAGTATTTTCCCAACGATTTTACGCAGAATATCGCGCGGGATCTGAAGCTTCTTTCTATTCCGGGTGCGCAATTGAATGGCGAGCAATTTTTGCAGATCAGGAGCCTGGCAGAAAATATCAAAAACATATTTCATTGGTTCGATAACGAAAGAAGAATTGCTTATCCCGGACTAACCAAGGTCATAGCCAATACCTATTACGAAAAGAAGATCCGCGAATGGATAGACGAAATCCTGGATGAAAAAGGCATTGTTCTGGATAAAGCATCCGACGCACTTGCCGACATCAGGCATTCACTGTCGAAAAAAAGAAACGAACTACGCCGCCTGTTTGACAGGATCCTTTCAAAACTGAACAAGGCCGGTTTTGTCGCGGATATCGAAGAAGCTTTTCTCAATGGCAGGAGAGTGGTGGCCATTTTTGCCGAACACAAAAGGCAGAATTGGATAAGAGTGGCGCGTACAACAAGCCCGTTGTCACTGAGATCACTGCATTTTCCAAATTTTATCCGGCGGAAGATTACCATCAGAACTATTACAATAATCACGGATCGCAGCCCTATTGCTCATTTGTTATCCGCCCCAAGGTTGAAAAATTCGAAAAGGTCTTCAAAGACAAACTGAAGGTGAAGAAATAGCACTTAGGGTTTCAACTGCACCCGCCGGAGTTCCAGCAGATTCAGTCCGTTGGCAGGAAAATTCCTGACGTTCAGGTTTACCAGGTGTATGACCTCGTCATACCAAAGTGGTATAATGGGCGAATCATTGATGATCAACTGATCCATTTTGCGGTAAATAGTATAGCGCACTGAATCGTTCCTTTCACCCAAAGCAAATGCATAGAGCGAATCAAATGCCGGGTTTTTGTACCGGGTATAATTCGGCGGCGCGGGATTTCGTGAATAGAAGACGCTGAGGTAGTTCTCCGCGTCAGGATAGTCGGCGATCCAACTCGCGCGAAAGAACAGGGCCTCAGATTTTGCCGTCTCTTCCAGGAGGAGGCTTTTCTGCAGCACTTCAACCTTTATTCTTATTCCAATTTCTTCGAGCTCCCTGGCGATGAAATTGCCAAGGTCGGCATAGATGTCAACGGTAACCAACTTGATTTCAGGCAGGTTTTTTCCTTCGGGAAATCCGGCTTCCACCAGGAGTTTCCGGGCTTTTTCCGGATCATAATTGTAGCCTTTCACTTTTGTGGAATCAAAACCAGGAATTCCGGCAGGAATAAATCCGCTGTTTGCCGGTGTTCCGATCGAGTTGCGCAGGTACATCATCATCTTGCGCCGGTCGAAACCACAGTTGATGGCCTGGCGGACCTTTTTAAACCTTAAAGGCGAATTTTTCACCAGCGCCAGGGAGCTGTCCACAACTATTCCGAGGTATTCGGTATTCAAATATGCATGTTTGGAAAGAACGATCCGGTTTTTCCATTCCTGTTTGAGCTCACCTTTTTTATTCAGCACTTCATCCTTGAAAGATGCGTCGATATCATTGATGAAATCGAGTTGCCCCTGACGGAACAGGAGGAATTCTGTCGCTTTGTTGTCGAAGAAACTGATCTTGATCGCGTCGATATAGGGAAGCTGTTGTCCCGAACTGTCGCGCTCGAAGTAATTTCTGTTCCTGACAAGGATCATGTCCTGTCCCTCTTCCCATGATTTCAGCTGAAATGGTCCCGTTCCGCAGGGATGACTCCGATATTCCTTTCCAAATTTCTCTACCACTTCCCTTGGCACTATTGAACAATATTGCATGCTCAGCAAATCGAGGATCGGAGTAAAAGGTTTCAATAGGCTCAGCACGAATGTTGAATCGTCGAGGGCGATAAACCCTTTTGCGGGATCGACCTTATCGTTAAAAATCCATGCCCCACTGCTCGCCGTTAGTTTATCCATGATCCGCCTGAAACTATATACAATATCGCCGGCAATCATTCTTCTCCCCCTGCCGTCGGGAAAGGCATCGTTGTCCTGAAAAAAAACATCCCGCCGCAAATGAAAAATATAACGGAGCCTGTCGCCTGAAACCTCCCAGCTTTTTGCGAGTGAAGGCACTATGTTGAGATTGGAGTCAGGTTCAACCAGTGTATTATAAATTTGGTGCACGGGCCAGATAATAGACTGGTTTTTGGCAAAAGCAGGATCAAGCGTTGCTATGCCGGTTTGTTCGTTGTACTTGAAAACTTTGACATTATTGCCTGAATTTTGCACGCAGGACTGATCTGTTAAAACATAGACAAGACCGCTTATATAAATGAAGAGTTTTCTAAAATGAGGTATTTTTAAATTCATCGCTTGAAAACAAAGAAGTTCAAATTCCGGAAATGAAGATAAACAAACATTTATCTTCCGGGAATTAACGTATGAAAATGCACTACACATTGAAGCCGGCATTCATGCTGATGCTGTTAATGCTGGCAATATCGCCGGTCATGATTGCCCAACGCGTCGAACACTCCGGAAAATTTACACATGCTGACACGGTTCGCGGATCACTGACCCCGGAAAGGGCATGGTGGGATGTGCTCAGATATGATCTCGAAGTCAGGCCGGATTTCCTCACCAAGTCAATTCAGGGATCGAACACAATTGAATTTAAGATCGTCAATGCTGCTGCTGCAGGGAGAATGCAAATTGACATGCGGCAGCCGCTCACCATCGACAGCATCAGCTACATGAATACTTCGCTTACATATAAGCGTGAAGGAAATGCCTATTATGTAAATTTTCCAAAAGAGATAAGGACCAAACATTCAGCCAGGATCAAAATCTATTACTCCGGCAAGCCGCTTGAATCGCTCAATCCGCCATGGACCGGAGGCTGGATATTTACCCGTGACAAATTGGGAAGACCATGGATGACCGTAGCTTGCGAAGGACTTGGAGCAAGCGCCTGGTATCCGTGCAAAGACTGGCTGGGAGATGAACCTGACAGCGGGGCAACACTCACCATAACGGCGCCGGATACCCTTGTCGCCGTTGGCAACGGAAGGCTGATCGACAAAAAAATGAATTCCGACCACTCCGCTACTTTCAAATGGGCGGTGATCAATCCCATCAACAATTACAATATCGTTCCTTATATCGGAAAATATCTCAGCTGGGAGAAAAAATACCCGGGTGAAAAAGGAGAACTGGATTGCAGTTATTGGGTGATCGACTATAATCTTGACATCGCCAAAAGAACATTTCTTGTGGCGGATTCTATGTTAAAATGTTTCGAGTTCTGGTTTGGTCCCTATCCTTTTTACGAAGATGGATACAAACTGGTGGAGGCGCCTTATTACGGAATGGAACACCAGAGTGCCATCGCCTATGGTAACGGTTTTCGTGGAGGATATGACGGCAGAGATGTCTCCGGTACCGGTCTTGGAATGGCCTGGGACTTTATCATCGTTCATGAAAGCGGGCATGAATGGTTCGGGAACAACATTACGGCCAAAGACATTGGTGACCAGTGGATCCACGAAACATTTACCAGCTACAGCGAAACACTTTTTGTCGAATACTATTATGGAAAGCAGGCGGCCAACCAATATAATATGGGCATAAGGAAAAATATTTTGAATAAAATTCCGATCATCCACCCCTATGGGGTCAATAATGAACCTTCAGACAACGATGAATATTATAAGGGTAGCAATATGCTCCATACCATCAGGCAAGTCATTGCCAACGACACCTTATTCCGCCAGATCCTGAGAGGACTCAATAAAACATTCTATCATCAAACCGTGACCGCAAATCAAATAGAGAATTATATTTCTTCACAGGCTAAAATAAATTTCTCTAAAGTATTTGACCAGTATCTGAGATCTGTGCTTGTGCCGATGTTCGAATATAAACTCGATGGCTATTCGCTATCCTACCGCTGGTCGAATTGTGTGCCGGGGTTCAATATGCCGCTCGATATTGTGTTCAAAGGCAAGCGACGTATTTACCCGACAACAGCCTGGCAAAACCTGAATCTCTATCCTGAGGGCAATTCAGATTTCCATGTTGATCCCACGTATTACATCCTTTCAAGGCAGGTGAACAAGTAGATATTGAACAAGGCTGCTTCGACTTTGCTACATCTAAAAAAACTCCATCTTTGCAAGCAGAACATTAATCCCATTCATGAGCACAATCCGCCGGCAAAGCATCATATCTTCCGGAATTATTTATTTTGGTTTTGCCCTCGGTTTTCTTAATACATACTTGTTTACCAGGGAAGGCGGATTCACGCAGGCACAATATGGCCTTACTGGGACCTTTATCGCAATTGCCAATATCATGTATTCCTTTGCCAATCTCGGCATGCAGGCTTATATCAATAAATTCTATCCTTATTACAACGACAACCTGCCTGTGCGGGAGAATGACATGATCACCTGGGCACTGTTGACGAGCATCACGGGATTTGTTTTGGTTTTGCTTGGGGGGTACATATTTAAAGATCTTGTGATCAGGAAATTTGGAGCCCACTCAGGCGATCTCGTCAAATATTATTATTGGATCTTTCCTTTTGGCTTCGGTCTGACTATGTATTCGCTTCTCGAAGCCTTCGCGTGGCACCTGAAAAAATCGATACTTACCAATTATCTGCGCGAGGTGCAGTTCCGCATTTACACCACCGTTCTGATCGTATTGTCATTTTTCGGGGTATTCAAGTCCTTCGATCTGTTTATCAAACTCTATGCATTTGGATACATCATCATCGCCATCATTCTTTTGACGATCCTTATTGTCAGGCGCCAGATTCACCTGACCATTAATGTTAGCCGGGTGACCAAAAAATTCTTTAAAAAAATAATTGAGCTCGCAGGTTTTGTATGGAGCGGCGCGCTGATCTACAATATTGCCAGCGTGTTTGATACGATTGTCATCGCAGCTGTAATGCCCGAAGGCCTTGCCTTTGTCGGCATTTTTACGCTGGCGCAAAATATTGCGAGCCTGATCCAGGCACCACAGCGCGGAATCATTGCAGCATCGATCGGACCATTGTCAAAAGCATGGAAAGACAAGGACTTCCAGAAGATTGACAGGATTTACAGGCATTCTTCCATCAACCAACTCATTTTCGCAATGGGGATGTTTGTTTTGATCTGGATCAATTTCACTGATGGCGTTTTTACCTTTCATCTGCAAAAAGCTTATCTGGAAGCCAGGTATGTCTTTCTTTTCCTGGGCCTGATGAGAATTATAGACATGGGAACAGGCGTCAACTCCCAGATCATCGTAACATCAACGCTTTGGAGATTTGAATTTTTTACCGGCGTAATATTGTTGGCGCTTTCCATCCCACTTAATTATATTCTTACCAAACAATTGGGCGTGGTCGGGCCAGCCATTGCGACATTTGTTGCGATGGCCGTGTACAATAGCATTCGCTATTTCTTCCTTCTCAAAAAATTCAAAATGCAGCCTTTCACTGCCAATACATTCTATGTGATGCTTCTTGCCCTGGTCGATTACCTGATCTGTCATTCTCTTTTTAACCAGTACCACGGCTTCGTGTGGATTCTTTACCGGAGCAGTCTGTTCATCGCCATTTATCTCGGTGCAGTGATCTATTTCGACCTCTCGCCTGATATGGCTGGCGTGCTTGCGACTGTCAGGAAAAGATTGGGAGGGAAAAAATAGTGAAGATTATTGTGCGATATTGAAAGGTCTTCCAGCCCCAATATAGCGATGGGCATAATATCCTTCGTCCATATCACTGATCATGACGCCGGAGATGGACGCGTGTACAAATTTATTATTACATAAATACACGCCTACGTGTGAAACACTTTTTGATTTGCCCGTTGTGTGAAAAAATACCAGGTCGCCCTCCTGCAATTCTGTTTTTTTGATCCTTGGGGTTTGCTGGAATTGATCCCTGGCGGTCCTTGGAAGCGTATTGACCCCATACACTGCGGACATCAGCAGCGATGCGAAAGCAGAGCAATCGATACCCGATTTGGAAGTTCCTCCATAGTGATAGGGAGTTCCATACCATTCTTCCATAAAATTTAAGAGCTTTTCGTTGCGCATCTGTTCCACAGTGCTATTGGTCAGAATTGCATATTTGAATTGAAGGGGACTAAAGTTTTCGACATTACTATTACTGGAGGAAGACTTGGTTTCGGAATTACGGCTGTAGTCGTCGGTCTTGAGGCCGGAGGATTTTGAAGATCCCGGTGTAACGGATACATTAGTGATAAAAGCGGGGGAATTGTGCCTGTCGCTGGTGGGCCTGGCCGCGGTAGAAGAACTGGCAGGTTTTACCGAACTACAGCTCAGTAACGTTGTTAGTATTACACAAAATATCAGCAGGTTTTTCAACATGATGAAAAGATATTGGGCACGCCCAAAGATACAAATTTGTTAGTTAAATGTTCAGAAAAGCAGGCAATTGTATAAACCCGATAGATGCCCGGATGTTACATTTGTATGTTCACGACGATATTTTTTCGGGAACGGAATCCCGGCAGGCTAATATTCCCTTTTTAATAATTGACTGATCGGATCATGACGCGATTTTCTCATTTGCATGTACATACGCAATTCTCATTATTGGACGGCGCAGCTTCGATTCAAAACCTTTATAAAAAGGCCGTCAATGATAATATGCCCGCTGTGGCCATCACCGACCATGGCAATATGTTCGGCGCATTCGAGTTTGTAGCAGAAGCCTATAAACATAAAGACGAAGCCGGCAAACCTAAGATCAAACCGATCGTGGGCTGTGAATTTTATGTGGTTGCCGACAGGCACCGCAAGGCTTTCACGAAAGACCAAAAGGATGAGCGATTTCACCAGGTGCTGCTTGCAAAAAATAAAACAGGATATCAAAACCTGATCAAGTTAACCTCGCTCGGATATATTGAGGGCGTATACAGTAAATATCCCCGAATCGACAAGGAATTAATCCTGAAATATCATGAAGGGTTGATTGCAACGACCTGTTGTATCGGCGCACATGTTCCTCAGGCCATTCTTCATCTCGATGAAGAAAAGGCTGAAAAAGAATTCAAATGGTGGCTCGATATTTTCGGAGATGACTATTTTATCGAATTGCAACGCCACAGCATTCCCGAACAGGAAAAGATCAATAATTTCCTGATCAGGCTTGCCAAAAAACACGGTGTTAAAACGATCGCTACCAATGACAGTCATTATATCGACCGTGATGATTATAATGCGCACGACATTCTGCTTTGTATCAATACCGGCGAAAAACAAAGCACACCGGGGTATGATGATTTTGTCAACGATGATGTGCACCTGAAGAACCGGCGATTCAAATTCCCCAACGATCAATTTTATTTCAAGTCGACTGAGGAAATGAAAAATCTCTTCAGCGATGTTCCGGAATCGATTGACAACACTAACCTTGTCGCCGATAAAGTTGAATGGCTGGATCTTCATAAGGATATATTGCTCCCTGCGTTTCCTGTACCCAAGGAATTCCAGGTGCACCAGGACAACAATCTGAATCAATGGGAATACCTTAAACACCTGACTTATGAAGGCGCCAAAGAAAGGTATAGCGATCTGTCAACCGATATTCGTGAGCGAATAGATTTCGAACTTTTCACGATCAAGACCATGGGATTTGCGGGATATTTTTTGATCGTGAGCGATTTTATCCGTGCAGGACGGGAAATGGGCGTGTTTGTCGGCCCGGGCCGCGGATCGGCAGCGGGAAGTGTAGTAGCATATTGTATCGGCATCACTAATATCGATCCGATCAAATATAACCTGTTGTTTGAACGCTTTCTCAATCCCGATCGTAAATCCATGCCGGATATCGATACCGACTTTGACGATGAGGGCAGGCAAAAAGTGATTGATTATGTTGTGAAGAAATATGGGAAGAACCAGGTTGCGCAAATCGTAACCTATGGTACGATGGCGGCCAAGATGAGTATCAAGGATGTTGCGAGGGTGATGGACCTTCCACTCGCTGAATCGAATGCGCTCGCGAAATTGATCCCCGAAAGACCCGGGATCACTTTAAAGCGCGTATTGCATGCACCTGTCAATTTTAAGGACGGAGAAAAATCACTGGAAGAAAAAGAAGGCGTCAGTGCCGACGACAAAGAGATCATCCGGAAAATCCGTGAGATCTACAATGGAGACGATCTGAGAAGCAAAGTGCTTCGCGAAGCCGAACGCCTTGAAGGATCTGTCCGCAACACCGGGCTTCATGCTGCAGGGATCATCATCGCCCCCGAAGACCTGATGAATATTATTCCTGTTTGCACAGCCAAAGATTCGGAGTTGCTGGTGACGCAAATCGAAGGCAATATTATCGAGGAAGCGGGCGTACTGAAAATGGACTTTCTCGGACTTCGCACGCTGAATATCCTCAAGACCGCACTCGAACTCATCAAAGAAAACCACGGGATAACCATCCATATTGATGCAATTCCACTCGATGACAAAAAAACTTTTGAATTATACCAGCGTGCAGAAACGATCGGGACATTTCAGTTTGAAAGTCCCGGCATGCAAAAATACCTGCGCGAACTAAAGCCTGATAAATTCGATGATCTTACGGCAATGAACGCCTTGTATCGTCCGGGACCCATGGCTTATATCCCGAATTATATCGATCGAAAGCATGGCAGGGAGCAGATCGCTTATGATCTGCCGGAAATGGAAGAATATCTCAAAGAATCATACGGCATTACTGTTTACCAGGAACAAGTGATGTTGCTTGCGCAGAAAATTGGCGGCTTCAGCAAGGGCGATGCAGACGTGTTGCGCAAAGCCATGGGAAAGAAACAAAAGTCGATCCTCGATAAAATGAAGAATCAGTTCATCCAGGGAGCCACTAAAAAAGGCTTCCAGGCTGAAAGATTGGAAAAGATCTGGACCGACTGGGAAGCATTCGCGCAATATGCATTCAACAAATCGCATTCTACCTGTTATGCATATCTCGCCTATCAGACCGCCTATCTGAAAGCCCATTATCCTTCAGACTACATGGCCGCGGTATTGAATCACGCCGGAAGCATTGATAAGATTACATTTTTTATGGAAGAATGTAAGCGAATGGGTTTGAAGGTTCTTGGTCCCGATGTGAATGAATCGCGGAAAGGCTTTGCGGTTAACCAGCGCGGAGAAATTCGTGTGGGCCTTGGAGGATTGAAGGGAGTTGGAGAAGCCACCGTTAACAGCATGATCGAAGAGCGGGAAAGAAATGGAGAGTTCACGAATATCTTCGATATGATCCAGCGGATCAATCAGCGAACTGTGAACAAGAAAACATTGGAAAGTCTGGCTTATGCAGGGGCTTTTGATTGCTTCAGGGAATTTCATCGCGCCCAGTATTTTTATCTTCCTCCCGGGGATACATCTACGGGGCTTGAAAAAATTGTCAGGTTTGGAAATATGTTCCAGGCACAAAATGTTCAACACACAAATACATTATTCAGCGACCAGCCCGTTACGATGAAAATCGCTACTCCCAAAATTCCAAACTGCGAGCCCTGGACGCTGACTGAGCTACTTAATCATGAAAAAGATGTAACAGGGATGTTCATGAGCGGCCACCCACTGGATCATTTCAAATTTGAGATAAGGCACTATGGCATTTTCAAGCTGAATGAATTCAACGAAATCAGGGACTCCGAAACATTATGTGCAGTTAACCTCAATAAACAGATCCGGATCGCGGGATTGGTAACGGATGCGCAACACAGGGTGACAAAAAATGGAAAGAATTTTGCAAAAATTGTCCTGGAGGATTATTCTTCCAACACAGAATTGACTTTTTGGAGCAATGACTACCCAAAGTTTAATAACTTTTTCCAGGCGGGCTTCAATTTGATGGTAACTGGAAGTTTTCAGCCACGTATGCGGTATGGACAGGATCAACAGTTATCGCAGGATGGATTCGAATTCAGGGTCACGAACATCACACTGCTCGAAACCGTTAAGAAAAACTTAACGAGGCAGCTTATCCTGAACATCGATGCGATGAATATTTCTCCTTCGTTAATTGGTTTTGTGGAGAAGAATATCAGGAAGTTTCCCGGGAAATCAGGCATTAAGTTCAACGTCAGTGAGGCGAGGAATAATTTCAGGATCAGCTTGTACACGATGGATAGTGGATTTGAAATGAATGACGAAATGGCAATTTTCCTTGAAAACACGCCCGAAATGGAAGTACAAATAGTCACCCACTAACCCTGTTCAATGACAGATTACCATAATTTGAAGTTGGAGGGGAATTTGCGCTGTAAGGGAAGTTCGAAGAGTTTGACGACTGTCGTTAAAACGACACAATAAATCAGAGAAAAAAGCGAATTTTACATTATAAACTTAAAATAGATACTATGGCTCTAGAATTCACAGACGCGAACTTTCAGGAAAAAGTTATTAAGTCAGATAAATTAACTGTTATCGATTTTTGGGCTGAATGGTGTGGACCTTGCCGTGCGATAGGACCCGTCATCGAAGAGTTGTCTAAGGAATATGATGGCAAGATTAAC
>Ga0206955_1298_pt1 | contig 11000 bp, 3 predicted proteins | sample Alteio_BWOrgHeat_34_FD_153247 | JGI IMG/M metagenome (GOLD analysis project Ga0206955, IMG submission 153247) | Enriched cells from forest soil in Barre Woods Harvard Forest LTER site, Petersham, Massachusetts, United States -... | ecosystem: Environmental > Terrestrial > Soil > Temperate forest > O...
ACCAGATTCAGACTCAGAAAAGTCACGGAGGCCGACGGGTTGGCCGTATCGACAAAAAAGATGCGATTGGCATTGTTCCCGTCGATGGTTGTGCCGGCGACGTTGCCGGCAATCAGGACTGGATTGGTAATAATGGGTAACGCGCTGGTCAGCGAAATCGTCCCTGGAATGTTGATATAAATCGTGCTGCCGGCAGAGGCATTGGCGGGCAGATCGGCTTGCGTGATCGCCCAGCCCAAGGTCCCGACGGAGCCATCGCCTGCCGCACTGGTGACCACATACTGCGGCACGCCGAAGGCAGGCAACGACGACAGACTTGCGAGGGCAACGAGCAGCCAGCACCGGTAAAAGCCACGAGCCACTCGAGAGGGTCTTGGGGCAGCCTGAAGATTGACTGCGGGGAGAAGCGCTCGGTTGGTCATGGCCGGACGCTAGGGCAGTGTCCCCGCAATAGATACACCTTTCCGGGAGAGAGAAAGGTGGTGGGATGTCGCAAAAAGATTCCAGTCATTCTCATCAAGGCGAAAGGAGACAGGTAACGATTTCGTTTTTTGAGGCAGGCGAGGGTGGCTCGCCTTTGCAGGGGATCACGGATGGGGCACCGTCGCCCGGCGGTCGACGGCTACCTCTGAGGAAGACGATGGACTGATCCCTCGACGAACTCGGGATGGTGGACTTTGGGGTTGTGCGCGGATCAACCCACCTTACGCTTGGCGGGACACCCATGAAAAAAACTCTTTGGTCGGAAGGTGTTTCGAAAACGTCCATTGGCCGGTTTGGTTCATTCCGCAGCGATTGCGTTCCGCCGCATAACGGTTACCTGACGTGCAATACGAAGTTGGCGGACATGTTTTTGCAGGAGGCGGGGGAGAAGATCATCGACCTGGGTTATCACGTTTTGCCGGAGGATTTCACGGTGAAGAGTCACACCGATTGGGTGGGGAAGCGGCATGAGTTTTCGACGCCGGAGGGGGCGCACTCGACGGTTTTTCGCTCGCTGTTGTTTCCGGGATTTCTTTACCGGATCAAGAACGGGGTTTTTGAGTACAATTACCGGGTGCGGAATTACGGGCCGCACAGTCTCGTTTTACCTCTGAAATCGGGGTTGAAGCATGTGCACGGGACGGCGGGATATGATCGCAAGCGCGATGGCGACCTGGCCAAGCCGTGGGTGTTCGTTTTCTTTGCGGACACGGCGATGCCGTTCGATTATCCGATGCTCTACGTGTTCGACAAGCAGCCGGAGAAGATCGAGGTGTGGTCGCACGAGATGTGGAAATTCCATTTCAAAAGCAAGACGGCGACGGTCGCGCAGATCCATCCGTTTGGAGCGGAGAAACTCGACAAAAAAGCGACCAGCGCATGGAAAAAGCGATTGCCGGCGGCGGTGGAAAAGAAGCTCGATTTCTGGGCCTCGGCGGCGATGGCTTATCCGGTTGGGTGCCGGGAGACGTTCAAGATTGATGCGAAACGTGGAGTTGTAAGTATCAGGAATGAATATGCTTACGAGACATCATCAAGTCAGTGGAAAGTTAAGCCGACCTATCTGGCCCCGCTGCCGCCGATTCTGGCCAATGCACGGCATTTTGGCTATGCGGTGAAGGTCAAAGGGAAGTTGATGGAGAAGATTTGCCCGACGTTCCAGGGTTACTACGAGGCGGTGAAGGGGACGGAAATCGAGTACGAGTTACCGTTGTCGCGGTTCCGGAATCACACGCTGGCGCCGGTGGCGATCAAGAACAATGCGACGGCCGATGTGGTGACGAAGAAGCTGACGTCCGTGCTGGAGAGCGGGAAGTGGATGACGTTCAGCGGGGACGATCACTACGATCCGGCGTGCAGCATGGACAGCCTGCACAACCTGCGGATCATGGCGTGGGCGCTGTGGTCGATCGCGCCGGAGAAGCGCGCGAAGGTGACGAAATTTTTGACGGCGGGCCTGGGTAAATTCAACGCGAAACAGTACATCGAATTCATCACGCCGTTCGTGGGCACGAAGTGGGTGCGGGACAAATCGATCTTCGATTACCTCGGGATCATCGACTACGACATGGAGTGGTACAACGGGATGAACATGGCCGGGCTGTGGAATTGCGCGTACTACACGGACGATCCGCGCGTGGAAAAAATCATCCAGGAGAAGTGGCCTCTGATCGAGGAGATCAACAACTACACCGAGGCGTACATGGACTGGTCGTTGAGCAGCTCGTGGACGATGGCGCGGGGCGAGCATATCTGGCTCGATGGGATCAACTACACGTACGAGGGCTTGCTGGCGTTTGCGGCGATGGCGCGGCGCATTGGGAAGACGGAGGACGCGGAGTGGGGCGATTATCTCGCGGCGAAGGTGGAGGCGTTTATTGCGAACTGCTGGACGTCGGCGCCGTACGCGCAGAAATATGCGCCGAATACCTCTGGCGCGAACGAAGTCTCGAGTGGATTTTTCGAGTGCCGGTTGCCGGGCGCGGGGGACCATTCGGGGTGGTCTTGTGGGAGCTATTCGTATCTTGTGCGGGAAATTTTTGTGCTGCTGAGCGACTTGAAAAAGCAGGGCGATGTGGGGGAGACGCTGAAGAAATTCACGGTGAAGCATCCGCATTGGCGCGACGAGCCGTATCAGTACGGCAAGGCGAGTGGGTATCCGGGGAGCGACCCGCGACGGACGATCCACCATTACTTCCTTGATCCACGACTGATGGTGGAGTCCATGGTACTGGGGCATGACGTGAAGAGCCTCCTGAAGGGCAAGGCGCTGCTCACGGCGCCAGTGCTGGAGTGCTTCCTCGTGTCGATGGCGCCGAAGGTCCTGGTGCCGCGCGATGTGAAGTTCCTCGGATCCGTTTGGGATGACCGGGCGAAGACGTTGACGGTGACGCTCAGCGGGAAGGGGAGAACGACCCTTGCCCTGGCGCATGGCAAGAGGCCGAAGAAGATTCGGACGAAGAAATTGATCAAGACGAGCGAGACGGAGGGGCGGATTTTCTATACGGTCGCCCTCGATCGCCCGACGGAGATTATCTTCTCCTGGTAGTTGCCTTAGGTAGCCGTCGCGGGCCCTCGCGACGGTGCAGTGGTAGCCGTCGACCGCTGGGCGACGGAAGATTTTCGCGCGGAGCTGCCATGGAACGCGGAGAGCGCAAAGGGAGCGGTGCAGTTGTAGCGGCGCGTCTATGACCGCCGAACGCATGGGCAACGCGTTTCGCTTCGTCCTCGGCGGTCATAGACGCGCCGTTACAGCTGGGGCTGCCTTGCGCCGCTTGCTTGATGAAGTCGTCAGCGATCCAGCGAGGCGATGCGGCGCATTTCCTTGTCGTGACGGGTCTGTTTCACGCGGCGGACGAGGAGCAGCACCTGGGCGAGCGCCAGGAGCACCAGCACGCACGCGGTGACGCCGATCCAGAAGGAGGGCCAGTCGAGGCCGGGGGAGGGGGCAGGCGTTGCAGGAACGGGAGCAGCAGGTGCTTCCGCGATGGGAGCGGGCGGCGGTGGAGGAGGAGCGGGATACTCGACCAGTTTCAAGTTGCGCAGGGAAACAGACTCCGGAAGGTCGCCCGCCTTCGCGCCTAGTGGCAGGGGTTGACCGGTGAGGCTTACGTTGACTTCAAGTTGCTGCAGTTTGTCGGAAGCGGGATGGCCTGTGAACGTGATCGCGAAAGGCCTGAAATCGCTGGTGCCGTTGAATGATGCAGCCAGCCCTGCCTGATCACCAGTGCCCATGATGCTCACGCCGGATTCCAAATAGGACGCCGCGAGGTAGAGATTGCTTCTTCCATCCAAATTTTGGTAGGCCACTTCACCGGTCAATGTGTAGACGTTCGAAGCGACCTTGGGATCCGGGATCCGGAATAAGGTAGCTTTGAAAACGGGATAAGTGTTGAGGTACTTTGGCGAGAAAACAATCGGGACTGTCAACACGGCAGGGCCTTGATCGGGATGAGTGATTTCGCTATCCGGAACTTTCACGGCATAGGGGCTGTCCCAAGGCAACTCCATCACGGTGGTTGCGTCTTCGGCATGGGCGCAGGACAGGGTGAGTCCCAGCATGAGAGTGAGTAGCAGGTGTTTCATCTTTTCTCCTTTTGGTAAGCGGCTAAGAGGCGTTTAAAGCTTTCGCCGTCGATTTTTCCCTCGGCGTAGGTGGCGCGCAGGTGGCGCTCGAATTCGTCCTGGATGTCGTGGTCGTCGAAGACCTGGATTTTGGCGATGAGCCGGTCGAGGCGGAGGCGGACGGTTGGGTAGGTGACGTCGTAGGCGGTGGCGAGGTCCTTGAGGGAGCCGGAAAAGAGGACGAGACGCTTGATGAAGGCGAGGTCTTCGTCCTCGAGAAAGTCGACCCAGCGTTTGGGATTGGGTTGGGGATCGTCCATGGGTTTATTGAGATGGATTTACGGTTTGATTTGAATAAAATCAAGACTAATATCAATAATATTGATAAAATAGGGAAAGAATGGCTAAATTGATAAATAGGATAAAGTTTAAAATTATTGGGCGAATTGAGGAGGATTTTAGACGGAATTACCCAATTTCTGACGGAATTAACGGAATTTTCAGGGTGAGGAGGAGGATTGGTTTCACACGGAGAACGCAACGGGAAGCCAGAGAGCGTTCAGAGGGAGTTGAGGCCCATTCTCCCTCCGCACGAAATCCTCTCCCCAAGCCTTCCGTTAATTTGGAAAAATTCCGTTAATTCCGTCAAAAATTCCCTGTCTCCCCGTTGCGTTCGTTGCGTCGTTGCGTGAAACCCTCCCCCTCTGTGTTCTCTTCCGCGCTCCGTGCGAAACCTGTTTTGCCTCTGGCAATCTCCCCCATTGCACGAAACGTTCCGTGGCTCGGCGATCGACGGCTACCACGGGGGAAAAGGCACGACGGTCATAGACCGCCGCTACATTAGAGGGTACGACGGCTACCTCGGAGGGAGGCACCCGCGCAAGGGTCTGCACGGGCTATCGAAGGCGGGGAAGATTTTGATTTTCAGAGGTAAAATCAGGATTTTCTCTTTGCCAGTCCTCTGCGGTTCTTCGTGCGAAACTTGTTGTTACCTCTGAGAATCGCGTTTTTTGCATGAATTTTGAGCATTTTCCTTCACGTCCTTCAGCGTTTTCGCGCTTTTTCAGCGAACAATTCCGGCGATTCCGTCAGAAATTTGGTAATTTCGTAAAAAAATATTCCGTTGCGCTTTGGGTGTTTTACCTCTGAAAAACAGGAAAGTATAAGTTTGGGACAAAAAATAATGCAAAAAAAGTTCAAATACCTATTGACCCCTGCTGGGGATTTGATAGGTTGTCCTTCCCGGAAATCCGGGGAGATGGTGCAGTTTGAGACTTCAAGTTTGGCCGCCGAGCTGATTTAAGCGAGGCACAAATGGCTGACTTTGTCTCCGGTATCATCCGTTCGTCAGAATTCTTTCGGTTAAAAACGAGGAAGGCAGACAACGGGTGAAGCGTCGTCGGATGATGCGAAAGCATTGTTACGATGGCGAGTCGGTTCTTCGGAACCGGACCACTGCGTCATTACTGATCTTTGAACACTTTACTGGAACCGAGAAGCGCAACGATGTTAGCCGCGCTAGACATCTCGGTAGAGACAACCTAAGTAAGAAGTACAGCGAATAGATTGAATTGTGCGGAACGTTGAGTTTCTTTCTAACGCGGATGAAGACTGGCGCAAGCCAGTACTCACATCGGTTAGTTCTCAAAGTTTTTGACCGATAAGGTCAGAAGAACCTGCAGCCGCCTAGCCGCGGTTACGCAGGCTTACTTTTTGATTATGATAATGTCCTTAGCAATAAGTGCATTAATTAACGGAGAGTTTGATTCTGGCTCAGAACGAACGCTGGCGGCGTGGATAAGACATGCAAGTCGAACGCTACTTATTTTGTTAGCAATAACGAAGTAAGTGGAGTGGCGAAAGGGTGCGTAACACGTGGGAATTTACCAAGAAGTGGGGAATAGCTCAGCGAAAGCTGAATTAATACCGCATATGATCGAAAGATCAAAGCCGGGGACCGCAAGGCCTGGCGCTTTTTGAGAAGCCCGCGGCCCATCAGCTAGTTGGCGAGGTAAAAGCTCACCAAGGCTATGACGGGTAGCTGGTCTGAGAGGACGACCAGCCACACTGGAACTGAGACACGGTCCAGACACCTACGGGTGGCAGCAGTCGAGAATTTTTCACAATGGACGAAAGTCTGATGGAGCGACGCCGCGTGGAGGATGAAGGTTTTCGGATTGTAAACTCCTGTCACTGCAGAACAAGGCGGTGCGTATGAACAGTACGTGCCGTTGATGGTATGCGGAGAGGAAGGGACGGCTAACTCTGTGCCAGCAGCCGCGGTAAGACAGAGGTCCCGAGCGTTGTTCGGATTCATTGGGCGTAAAGGGTGTGTAGGAGGCCAGGTAAGTCAGGTGTGAAATCTCAGAGCTTAACTCTGAAACTGCGCTTGATACTGCTTGGCTAGAGGATCGGAGGGGGTATCGGAATTTATGGTGTAGCAGTGAAATGCGTAGATATCATAAGGAACACCGGTGGCGAAGGCGGATACCTGGAAGATTCCTGACTCTGAAACACGAAAGCCAGGGGAGCAAACGGGATTAGATACCCCGGTAGTCCTGGCCGTAAACGGTGTGCATTGGGCGTATGCGGATTCGACCCCGTATGTGTCGTAGATAACTCATTAAATGCACCGCCTGGGAAGTACGGTCGCAAGATTAAAACTCAAAGAAATTGACGGGGGCCCGCACAAGCGGTGGAGTATGTGGCTTAATTCGATGCAACGCGAAGAACCTTACCTGGCCTTGACATGCTAGTAGTAGAACCCAGAAACGGGGACGAGGTAGCAATACCAGCTAGCACAGGTGCTGCATGGCTGTCGTCAGCTCGTGTCGTGAGATGTTGGGTTAAGTCCCGCAACGAGCGCAACCCCTATGATTAGTTGCCCAGCAATGGACCCTCTAGTCAGACTGCTCTGTGAAACGGAGAGGAAGGTGGGGATGACGTCAAGTCAGGATGGCCCTTACGGCCAGGGCTGCACACGTACTACAATGCTCAGTACAGAATGAACCGAAACCGCAAGGTGGAGGCAATCCCTAAAACTGAGCCCAGTTCGGATTGAGGGCTGCAACTCGCCCTCATGAAGTTGGAATCGCTAGTAATGGCGCATCAGCTACGGCGCCGTGAATACGTTCCCGGGCCTTGTACACACCGCCCGTCACATCATGAAAGCCTGTTGTACCCGAAGTGGCCTCGTGTCCCTAAGGTATGGCCGGTGATTGGGATGAAGTCGTAACAAGGTAGCCGTAGGGGAACCTGCGGCTGGATCACCTCCTTTCTAAGGAGCAGTGCTCGCACTCTCAAAACACTTCCCTCTTCGGAGGAAAAAGAAAATGAAAGCTGCAGCGCTAGGTCGAACGCTAAATCGGATCGCAAGATTCGACACGCGTTTAAACCCTCGATACTCGAAAGAGCGAGAGGTACTCAACGTTACGCACAATTCAGTCTCGAATTTGCTGACTTTTTAATCGGCAATGTCTCGAGGGTCCCGCGAAAGCGGCGGTCCTCTCCAGTAAGCTTCAAGACAGCGGCGATTCGTCGTCGACTTGTTCTTTGCGAACCATATTTTGGAAGAAGAGAAAGACGGGGCGTCATCCTTGACCTCCTCCTGGTGACGAGATAAAACTTTGTCAGCTAAGGGGACATAGCTCAGTTGGTAGAGCGGTAGCTTTGCAAGCTATAGGTCAGGGGTTCGAATCCCCTTGTCTCCAGTTGGACGTCCGCCTTCGGGCACGAATTTAGGGCCTGTAGCTCAGTTGGTTAGAGCATGCGCTTGATAAGCGCAGGGTCACTGGTTCGAGCCCAGTCAGGCCCACTTGAGAGAGAATAAGTCCAATGGGTCTGATAGGTCTGATGGATCTTCCAAAAATAACGAATTTCGTCTTTGGCTGGCGGGAAAAACCACCCGGCACTGAAGACAACCTGCAAAGGGCAGGAGAGAGCGAAAGCTCGATCCGACTTGGCGCAGTGAGTTCTTTGAAAATTATAGGTAAAGTAAATTAACTGAGTCTTTTAGTGAGTCATCGGCTAGTAACTGGTGACTCGTCAAAAGCTCGGGTAGATACAACTTTATGCTGAGGATCTGAAAGAGTCTGGAACAAGTTTCCAGAAGTTAGTAAGAGAACAATTGATCAAGCTACAAAGAGCGTACGATGAATGCCTTGGCACCAAGAGGCGATGAAGGACGTGTCAAACTGCGATAAGCTTCGGGGAGTGGTAAGTACACTGTGATCCGAAGATTTCCGAATGGAGTAATCCCATGCCATTAATCTGGTATGACTCCCGTGTGAATACATAGCACGGGTAGAGCAACACCTGGTGAAGTGAAACATCTCAGTAACCAGAGGAAAAGAAAGAGAATCGATTCCGTAAGTAGTGGCGAGCGAAAGCGGAACAGTCCAAACCAGAATGCTTGCATTTTGGGGTTCGGGCCACGATGTGGTAGTGTGAACGTTAGAGGAAGCGGATGGAAAGTCGCTCCAAAGAAGGTGAGAGACCTGTACTCGAAAACCGACACACGCCTAGTGGTACCCAGAGTAACGCGATGCACGTGAAACTTCGCGTGAAGAGAGGCCGACCACGGCCTAAGACTAAATACTCCTTGGTGACCGATAGTGAACAAGTACCGCGAGGGAAAGGTGAAAAGTACCGCTGTGAGCGGAGTGAAATAGTACCTGCAATCGTACGCTTACAAGGTGTCAAAGCCCGCAAGGGTGATGGCGTGCCTTTTGCTTAATGAGTCTGCGAGTTACTGTCAGTGGCAAGTCTAAGCACCTATGGTGTGGAGGCGTAGCGAAAGCGAGTCCGAAATGGGCGACCAAGCCGCTGGTAGTAGACCCGAAGCGGAGGTGATCTACTCATGGCCAGGTTGAAGGTTGCTTAACCGCAACTGGAGGACCGAACAGGTGAATGTTGAAAAATTCTCTGATGAGCTGTGAGTAGGAGCGAAAGACTAATCAAACCCCGTGATAGCTGGTTCTCTCCGAAATAGCTTGAGGGCTAGCCTCGTACACTGACTTGCGGAGGTAAAGCACTGGTTGGACTATGGCCCCTAACGGGGTACTGAATCCAGTCAAACTCTGAATGCCGCAGGGTGCAGTACGGGAGTCAGACAGTGGGGGATAAGCTTCATTGTCGAAAGGGAAACAGCCCAGACCGCCAGCTAAGGTGCCTAAATACTGCTTAGTGGAAAGGATGTTAGGTTTCTATAACAGTGAGGATGTTGGCTTAGAGGCAGCCATCATTTAAACAGTGCGTAATAGCTGACTCATCGAGAGACTTGGCGCCGAAAATGATTGGCGATCAAGCAGTATACCGAAGCTGCGGATACACAGAGATTTCGATCTTTGTGCATGGTAGGAGAGCGTTCTTGGTGCTGTGAAGCGGTAGGGAAACCATCCGTGGAGCGCCCGGAAGTGAGGATGCAGACATGAGTAGCGATAAGACAGGTTAAATTCCTGTCCGCCGTAAACCCAAGGGTTCCTGGGGAAGGTTCGTCCTCCCAGGGTTAGTCGGGATCTAAGTCGAGGCCGTAAGGCGTAGGCGATGACCAGCAGGTTCAATATTCCTGCACCACCGACATTTAAACCGGAATACGCAAGTCCAGAGACAGTCCAGGTGTTGATTATCCTGGTCCCGCAAGGGGACGTGAGGGCGCAAGCTCAAGCGGATCTGTTGACGGATTTGCCGAGAAAATTTCCGATGTATACTAAGGTGCCCGTACCGGAAACCGACACAGGTGGGTGAGTAGAATATACTAAGGCGCGTGAGTGAAATCTCTTGAAGGAACTCGGCAAGTTAGCCCCGTAACTTCGGAAGAAGGGGCGCCCCCGCAAGGGGGTTGCAATAAAATGAGTCAACCGACTGTTTAACAAAAACACAGCTCTCTGCTAAGTCGTAAGACGACGTATAGGGAGTGACACGTGACCAATGCGGAAAGATTACGGTAAGGGGTCAGCCGCAAGGCGAAGCTCTGAGCCCAAGTCCCCGTGAATGTCGGCCGTAACTATAACGGTCCTAAGGTAGCGAAATTCCTTGTCGGGTAAGTTCCGACCTGCACGAATCGTGTAACGAGTTGACTGCTGTCTCCAAGAGAAGCTCAGCGAAGTTGTAGTGGCGGTGAAGATGCCGCCTACCCGCAGCAGGACGGAAAGACCCCGTGCACCTTTACTGTATGCTGTTACTGGATTTTTACTCGGGATACTTAGCGTAAGTGGGAGACTTTGAAGGGCGGATCTCGGTTCGCCCTGAGTCGACGATGAAACACCACCTTTTCTGCGTGAAGATTCTAACCCCTCGCCCTGAAGCGGGCAGGGGGACAATGGCAGCGGGTCAGTTTGACTGGGGCGGTTTCCTCCCAAAGAGTAACGGAGGAGTGCTAAGGTTCCCTCAGCCTGGTTGGCAATCAGGCGTCGAGCATATGGGTAGATGGGAGCTTAACTGCGAGACACACACGTCGAGCAGATACGAAAGTAGGCCCAAGTGATCCGGTGGTAGAATGTGGAATTGCCATCGCTCAACGGACAAAAGGTACGCCGGGGATAACAGGCTTATCGCTTCCAAGAGTTCATATCGACGAAGCGGTTTGGCACCTCGATGTCGGCTCATCGCATCCTGGGGCTGGAGAAGGTCCCAAGGGTCCGGCTGTTCGCCGGTTAAAGCGGTACGCGAGCTGGGTTCAGAACGTCGTGAGACAGTTCGGTCCTTATCCGCTGTGGGCGCAGGAGATTTGAGGGGTTCATTCTTTAGTACGAGAGGACCGAGAATGACGAACCTCTGGTGTTCCGGTTGTCGTGTCAACGGCAGCGCCGGGTAGCTATGTTCGGAAAGGATAAGCGCTGAAAGCATCTAAGCGCCAAGCCTATCCCAAGATTAGATCTCCCCATTAAGGTCCAGGTAGACCACCTGGTTGATAGGACGCAAGTGTATACATAGTAATATGAGAGCTAAGCGTT